>Ga0123354_10009249_pt1 | contig 15066 bp, 17 predicted proteins | sample TergutLab28metaG_2_FD_97872 | JGI IMG/M metagenome (GOLD analysis project Ga0123354, IMG submission 97872) | Labiotermes labralis P4 segment gut microbial communities from Petit-Saut dam, French Guiana - Lab288 P4 | ecosystem: Host-associated > Arthropoda: Insects > Digestive system > Gut ...
ACTGTTCCTACTACTACTACTACTACTACTACTACTGTTCCTACTGCTACTACTACTACTACTACTACTACTACTGTTCCTACTGCTGCTGCTACTACTACTACTACTACTGTTCCTACTGCTACTACTACTACTACTGTTCCTACTGCTGCTGCTACTACTACTACTACTACTACTACTACTACTGTTCCTACTGCTGCTACTACTACTACTACTACTGCTACTACTAGTCTACTATGTTGTAATATATTTTAAAATTTTAATGTTTCCATGTCAAATTCACTGTGATAAAAGAAATATAGTTTGATGACAAGATGTGAGCACCACATCAGGTGGAGAAGGTAACGTTTGTAAAATAAACAAAATGCGATGATTCTTTTCCTTAAATTCGTGTAGTTTTATCTCAGTCAGTAGACACCGAACGTTTCATTCCAACTAAAAATCGAAAGTTGTGTTCCAGTTCGTTTCCAATTGCTAATAACCATGTTTAATGAAACGTAATGGAAATTTACTTTGAATAACCGCACTGCATCTAACACGTGTGTTCAAGGTTGCAGTAAAGACTGTGCAGAAATATACAGGTAATGACAAAAGTTTTAACCTAACCCGTTACAGTACAGTCCGGAGCTTTTGAAGCTTCGTGTTTCTCTTGAACACTAAACGTTGTTTTGTGGGTCGTGATTTTATTCACTTCTCCGTGCGGACAGTCGACGATATTTCGCCGTGGAGCCTCGGGTTCAGTCCCGGGAGACTTCCATGGGGAAGAAATGACTCAGGAGCCGGTTTACGTGACTTCCCTCGGTTTTCCCCTGCCGCTGTCATCATTGCAGCATTGCTCCATATTCACCTGTCATCCAGCGATTGTCGTTACGATTCTAACGTTCTGGATTTCAGGCTGGGTGTTTCATTCCAGAATTCCATTTCTGTCCCGGTTCTGGGATATTGACAGTCAGGACGTTGCGATCCGGCTCGGCCGTGAGAGCAGTGCCGGTTGTACTGTGCAGACAACTGACAAAAGTAATTTTTTTGAAAGTTGAAGTTGTTAATATCGTAACGTAATGTTTTCTGGTGACAGTGAAAGTTCGATACTGGGTTGTGCTACTTTGGCAGACTTGCAAACGTTTCCTTTACTCGTCTGTAGATGCAACAGAACTTACTGCCCTGTGGTAAGACGCTGGCTCTAAGTTTCGAGAGAGTCTGGATTCTTTGTAGATTTTTGGCTTGTTTTTTGTGGACTGTGGTAAAGTGGGCGTGCAGTAAATGTAAGGAATACGAAATCCTTACCTTGCCACAGGCACCACGCTGTGCTGTGGGTTGCCTGAACTTGTGACCACTTTACTTACACCATAACATTATAGCGGGGTTATTATTAAACATAGAAAACGTGTTACGTTAATTAATGGAAACTTTTTATCGTGTGTATTCTGCCATACGAATGTTCTTCGGAATTGTTTGAAACAAGGAAACGCTCTAAGGGCACTGACTGCCGATGTGGCTGTAAGAACGATCTATATCATGAGGGTACTTGGAGACAATCAAGAGAGACTGAAATCGAATGTGGCACAACTCTTGCTGATGACAGTTACGGAGAGAAAACAGAGGAGCAAATAGGATTACAGTGCAGCTGATGGGAACAAGTCGATCTGTACTGATACTGCAAGGATGCTATTGTCGCAGTAGAAGCAGTGACGTTGATGGTGATAAAATGTGGTATATGTCTAATTTACGTTACCAGAATTCAGGACAAAATATGGGTCTGACAGGCATGTGACATTGGAAGAATGTCGCCCTGTTTGGGTGTTAGCCGGCCTGCTGAAGAATGACAGCAGCAAATGAAAGTGACATCTTGCACACGATGAAGTGGAGAGCTGATTGAATATGCAAAATGTTGCTATTAGTTGATTCAGGATCTTTTATTTTCCCGCAGATTATTAAAAAAACCTATAATTTCTGCGTTAGTTTAGTACGATATGTGAACTGATGGTGCGTCTGAATTGCAGAACGCTGATTGGCGTGAGTTCGGTTCAGTTCAGTTCAGTTCAGGTTGCTGCGTAGGTTATGTGGGTCTGAGAGGGAGGGAGTGCCTGGAGGAGGAAGAAAACTGCAAAGTGAGGCACCTCGTGATTTATATTTTTTGCTCAGCGATTATCAGATCAAGGAAGGTGAGATGGGCGAGAGATATAGCATGCATGGAGGCGTGACCAATGAATGCGAAATTTTCCGTCTGTGAGTGTCAGGGAAAGAGTAGAGCTGTGCGGTTTGGGTGCAGCGGCCTTTTGTTTTGTGCTGTAGAAACTGGGGTATTGAGTGACTGGCTACGCGACCAGTAGCGTCTCGAGAACACCGCTGCTTCATACCGCCAGTTAAGGGATTTGTTGGAAGTGAAAGTTGCTGTCAGTATACTGCTAACGTAACATATTCAAAACGTGGCCTTACGGCAGGTCACCGATGATAGAGGTGAAGGTGAAGGCAGACGATTCACCGGAAACTTCGCCATCCAACTACCAGACTGCACGGTAGCATTACCTATAATACCATATTATAAATTTTTACCGCCGCGATGACATCAGTTTTATCAAATGCGCCGCCTTCTTTTCTATGACGTAACAGCTGAATATATAGGAACTTCTGAACCGGTAACTAGCTAGGCACGGTGTTGCTGGTCACCCCTGTCAGTAATTGTAGTACGCAGAGGGCTGTTGTCTGTGTGGCGTCATAGCTCTTAAACCCAGTGCAGGTTCGGTCGGTATTACGTTTCCCTCGTGTGTAACAGATGCCAGGAGTGCGCGAGTGCAGACCGTCACATTTGTACTTCCGAATGCTGAAAATGATGCGCCCTGGGGAGTACACACAAGCAAGCCTGACTGTCTGTGTACGTTGTAACGGCCCTGGTGGGTGGGGAAGTGGACATTAAGGAGTGTGTACTGCAGATTGTGGTATCCAACAATATAAAGATTAAGATATACACATGTTGTTTTGTATGAGTGTGAAACTTGGTCGCTCACATTGAGGGAGGAATATAGGCTGCGTGTGTTTGAGAATAGGATGTTTAGGAGAATATTTGGGCCTAAGAGGGACGAGGTACCAGGGGAGTGGAGAAAACCACATAATGAAGAGCTTATTGATCTGTACTGCTCACCCATAATTGTTCGGGCGATAAAATCGAATAGAATTAGTTGGTCGGGGCATGTAGCACGTATGGGGGAGCGGAGAGATGTATACAGGGGTTCGCCGAGGAAACGTGAGGGAAAGAGATCACTTGGAAGACCCAGTCGTAAATGGGAGGATAGTATTAAGATGGATCTTCAGGAAGTGGGGTGTGGGGGTATGGACTGGATCAGTCTGGCTCAGGATAGGGACTAGTGGCGGGAACTTGTGAATGCGGTAATGAACTTTCAGGTTCCATAAAATGCGGGGAATTTCTTGACTAGCTGAGAACCTGTTAGCTTCTCAAGAAGGGCTCTGTTCCAAGGAGTAAGTAAGTAAGTAAGTAAGTACTGTAGTCTATTTAACGACGCCCTCCGAAGGTCTCACTCTGTAGCTGTAGCGTCGAATGATTGAATGAGAGGCGTGGAAGGAAGTGGCCTTGACCTAATTTGAAGCATGCAGCTCAATCCTCATTGTCTGTGGCTGCTGTAACAATAATGATGTTAGATGCAGATTGCAGTAAACCCCCGATATAACGCCACTGTTTGTTCACGCAGTTTACGGCGGTATACCGCAAGCGGTATTGCTTCGAACTGGAGTATAGCTGGGAATTTCTGTTCACAGAATTCCTTGGGCAATCAGCGAGGGCGGCACTGTATCGAGAGTTGACTGTACCAGTTTCGGACTTGCCTTTCTTGAGTGTGCGGTTAGGCAAGTGCTTGCTTTATGACGTTTTGTGTATTCACCTTACCTCGTTTTTACTACAACTGTATGTACAAGTAGCGTCTTTTGGACGGAGAACTGTAGCGTAAGCGGCCGTTTGTGACTTTACGATTCTGGACACCCCTTGCGCTGCTGTTCTAATTCGTAGAAATAACTAATGCATCCACAATGAAGAGGCTGCTAGCTACAGTGTCTACAGTGTCTACAGTACTTGCCTGCTTGTTTGTGTGTTTGCATGGTTAAAGTTATGTTAACTAATTACACTAATTAGCTAATTAAATTCCAACAGGCAAGGATAGAGAGAAGCACACAAACAGCTGTATGTGCAGTGCTATTACATACGTTGCTATAATACTTGAGGTATAATTTAGGCAAAGATACAGCAGTCATACACAAGTGGGCAAGTGTACAGTCGAGAGCAATGCTAGTGTCGGCGTTTCACTTTTTGTTCGCTCTTGTTCCCTCCATAATTATACGTATGAAAGCAATTTCGTTTTACTTTTTATTTAAGCATGCGAAGAGAATCGGCAAAGTTGCAGATAATTAACTCTTTGAAGACTAAAATTAATCTGCATTATATATATTTATTTCGTTCCTCACAGAGAACCGGGTGTGCTTCCATTATGCAGACCTGTCGGTTGATGCTGTCGGTTGTGAACATCGTGCACAGAGCGTGACTACCGCGTGCTTAAAGTTCAGTTTTTAGGCCCGTTCGTAAAATTTCGAAAAGCGACCATTAGCTTCCTCGTGTCCGTCCGTCCGTCCGTCCGCATGGAACGACACCCTGTCCTGCATTAGTCTTATCCACCGTTCCTACGATCTGTATACTACCATGTCCTTTTCTGTATTCAAAGTGGAAATTTTCCTAAAGCCCCCCCCCCCCCAAAAGCATTCATTGTATGTATTATTTGCCTTTCCTGACCTAATGCCATCCCCAGACTCCTGTAACTTCGTATATTTCACTTTCGAAATAATAATATTTTGCGATCTTGCAGCGTTGCATATTTTCGTGCATTTGATAAAACAACTAACAGAATACACTATGTCTGAGGAAAATCATTAATGGCCTATATCATAACGTGCTATGCCTTATATATGTTTTCTATATGCATATATTACAATATGTATGATGCAGATCGTCAGGCAATTTGCCTACATTCAGTGCATTTTGTTCGTTGCTTGGTTAAATTTTTAAATAACATCTTACGTATAAATTATAAATTACGAACTTTATCTATATTTAATATTTTGAAGTATTCGCCTAGTTCATCCCTCCTTTGAATCTAAATATTCTCCTGAGAGCGTTTTCTTCAAATTTTAGTTACACACACACACACACACACACACACATACACACACACGCAGACACACCACACACACACATACACACAGACACACACACACACCACACACACGTACACACACAGACACACCACACACACACACACCACACACACACACACCACACACACACACCACACACAGACACCACACACACACACACACACACACACACCCACACACACATACATATATATATATATATATATTTCGGCCTCACAGTAGGTGATCAGCTTCCCCAGCCACAAAACCAATTATTGAAATTATTATAACAGTTTTGCTGTTTTCCAGAGTTTTGGAGCTTATATAGACGGACTGTAACAGTTTTGAACGTGCATAATGTTATTGGTGTCCGGAATTTTTCTCATTTCAACGCCAAGTCAATTTTCAGTTTATCTTCTTTGCTAGAAATTAAGGAAATGAAGGCTTCGGTCCTCCCCCACTTCGTTTTGAACCAGTTGGCCGATTTAACGGAAATTTATGCGAATTTTACGCCATTAGAGGTCCTGCCAATGTACCACTTCACAACTTAGGTCACGCCAGTGTCCCACTTCACAACTGACCCAATTTAGTAATTACAAGACGACGAATTCAGAAATACAGGGGCGCCATTGTAGTCACATACAGTTAGGTCCTGAAGTGACGCGAAGTAATAGATCTTCAAATGATATGGAGCCATGGTTAAGGTAATGACCTTGTAAAATGTGAAGTAACAGAATAATGGCCGTACGAAAATGTTCAGTGTCAAGCTATAACCACCGAACGACAGCAGTCAGGTGGTGACGTTTGGTGCTGACTTGTTTAGGCGATCGTGTTTTAAGTCGACCGGCAGATCGTGACGACTGCAGGAGACTTTGGAGTTGTACCGATTGAACCTGTGTGCTGTCTGTGGCGGAGAAAGGAGCTTTTTACAAAAGGAAACTAAACCAACTACAGTAACCTTAGTAGATTGTATGAATATAATTTGTGGAATAGGAGACGACTTTTGTGACTTTGCCATTTATAGGCACTGTCTTCTACAGACCGACGAGGCTTACCTCAATTTTGAATTGTTTTCCAGTAATGCATTACGTACAAATGTAATGTTGCCTGGACTGAGTGCATGTGGTGCCCATGTGGTGCCCATGCCTTCATTGTTATAATTAATACGTAATAAGTTTGCGGTATGTGTTGGTTGGGCACTGCGCTACAAGCCGGAAGGTCGCAGGTTCGATTTCTGACGGTGTCATTGGAATTCTTCGTTGACATATTCATCCGGACGCACTATGGCCCTGCGGTCGAATCAACATCTAACAGAAATGAGTACCAGGAATACTCCCTGCGCGGTAAAGGCAGCCGGTGCGAAGGACTGACAATCTAACCACCTTCATGGGCCGATTGTCTTGAAATAAGGGAGCCTGAACCTCCTGGAACCCTCTGGGCCTGAACAGGCCTGTAAAGGAATTGCTTTACGTTTTACGAAATAACAAAACGATAATGTTCTACTACTGCTACTACTACTACTACTACTACTACTACTACTGCTGCTGCTGATGATGTTATTACAACCGGTTGTATCGCCCCCTGTGGTATACAAGTACAACCACCACCACCACCACCACCACCGCCGCTCCTGGATGAATGGAAAGACATATCAGCTGAAAGCATCCTCTGCTATAAACCGTCAGTCTGTCATCAAACGAGAGGTCTTGACTTCGAATCAAGAGTGAAGGACAAGTTGGCTTCTTACTGATAAATTTTAAATTACAAAACTTTCCAACTCTGGCCGCAGCCGGTAAGCCTGCTGTGCTGTGCAGCAGTTTGCATGGCGTTAAATTAACTTCTTATATTGTTGTATCATAAACATGTCTAACGGTGAGTGTCTGTCTGTCTGTCTGTCTGCTTGTCTGCCTGTGATTTAGTTTCAGAACGGAGCACTAATAGGAAGATATGGAGAATGTTCAAGTACTGACGTGCGTGTCTGCTGATCGAACAGCTTTCTGTTTCCGGTTTGTCTGTTCGCCTTTACGTAGAGACCAGATCAGTTGTCTGTTTCTGTCCAGTCCGTACTGAGGAAACAATTGTCAGGGCACGAATTTCACAGTTCACGTAATCTGGAGTCAGGAATGTGTGGAACTTTGCCTCTGCGCCGCCTGCAGCCCGTGTTGTCCTACCGTTACCCTAGTGTTTTAATTCCATTGAATTCTCCGTCTTTGTTCGTCGACCTGGGACCGCGAATTATGCGCTTCTATAGAATGAATGGCTGTGCGCATAGATAGAAGTACTTAGTCAAATATGGAATTATGATTTGAAAAGCGTACATCACTTGAGTGACGTCACACTGCTAATTATTCTGGTTCTAATACAGACTAAAGCATTTTCAAGTGTAATTGCACAAAGTCATATTAACTCTGTGTGTGTGTGTGTGTGTGTGTGTGCGTGCATACAGTCTGAAAGGCATCCTAATGGTATAATGAATGTGCACAGCGGTAGGTTGATGGGGTCTTATTCGCGCATGCTTGTTGTGTTCTTGACGGGATATTTAGTCGTCGGGAGGGGTGGGGGGGGGGTGGGGTTGTAAAGAACGTGGAAATTATTCTGAAGGATTTAATTTTCAAAACTGTTTGTAAAAAATAGGATTTCCGTGAGGTAATTAAACTCGAGTATTCTCATTAGTGGCACGGTTTCTATATTCCAATAGAGAGCACGTGTAGAGGTTGTTTTGGAAATGGCTGCAGTAATACCGCGAAGTTAATGGAGACTTGCTGGTGACCGCATGCCTAAGCTATGATTTCCATTTGTATCCTCATTATATTGCAAATGTCCAGTCTCTGGTCGCACCACACATTCGTGTAATGATTTAAATTCCATATTCAAGAATATTTGTGTCAGTTCCAGTAGCCGCGCCGTCTAAGGCGTGGGTCTGCGGCCGCTTGCTTGCTGGGATTGCGGGTTCGATTCCCGCCGGGAGGATGGATGTCTTTGTTTGTGATTGCTGTGTGTTGTCAGAATTTTTTGTGTCGGGCTGATCACTCGTCCAGAGGAGTACTACCGCTTCTGGTGTATCTGCATGTAGTCGCAAAGCCCCGTCGGGGGGAGAGCATGACCCGGAATCTTTTCGAAGCGCCACAGGGAAGAAAAATTTAACGATTATTTGTACAGTGTATAGGCTGTTACTGGGGAAATGTAATATTGAAATAACGGTGTAATCGTGTTTAGGCATGCAATTACGTCCATATGCAGCACTGCTACACACCGTGCAAACTGTAACAGACGTTTGAAATTAAGTAATTCCGTTGGGATGATTTCCGTCTTCAGATGCTTTTACATATAGATGTCTAGAAATCATACGAGACTCGAACTTCCGTTGCTCTGTTGACAGCAGGCTCTCTATACTGAGCAGGACAATTCCAGTTCGCTGCCTTTTCGAAACGTATCTTAATATTATGTACTAAAACCCAACTAAATACACGTACAGACGTTATTGGTTTATGCACGTGTTTAGCTGTCATCCTATTTTCGTTACAGAGTTTACTGAACCGCCTGACTGCTTGTGTTTTTAGTATCTTGTCCGTTATATTGTTGAAAGTGTAAGTTATTTTTGCTGTTTGGGTCTTTATAATCTTAATATTTTGCATTGTCCACTTACTGTGCCACTATTTAATAAACGCGAAATGCACATTATAAGTGTCAATAAATAGTGCACAGTGCACTGACAATGCATAAATATTAAGCTTGTCTCTCTCAACTGTACCTTCCGATCTTCGCCTAGGCATTGCAAGTGTTTTTCTCCATTCTGGATGTCTGACTGAAACTATGTGTGCTGTTTTGATCTCTTCCGTCGTGCTACATTTCCCTTCCATCCCTCAAGTCTTGCCTAAGTGTTAATCAAAGTCTTTGATTCTTGCCTAAGAATGTTTGAAATGTTCGTAGATTTTCCTGTGGAGAGTTCTTGTCCCCTGAGTTCCCGTACTCCCACCTTATCTAATTGCATGTTAAATAAGTTTTGGAATTATATCCTACTGCACCGGTTCACAATATCTCATCCGGCGGAATACCAGTGTACTCACTACCTGAATCGATGTGTTCCGCGGTCTGAGTCAACATGTTCTGCGATCTGATCGATGTTTTTTCGCGATGCGAATCGATGTGTGTCTGCCGTATGAATCGACGTGTTCCGCGATATGAATCGACGTTTTCCGTCACTGAACTCAAGAGAAGGCGGACTTTCCGAATTTAAAAAAATGGACATAGTTTTACATTTTACATTCGTCTCCCATAGTCCCGCACAAAATCCATTCGTGTGGCCGGGCAGTGTTATTGCAGGGTAGCGTCGTTTGTGTGATGATTATGTTACGTGGTTCGTTTCCCGGCAGGTGTAAACATTTTTTCTCCTCTCCAAAGCGTCCAGACCAGGTGTGAGTCCAGCCAGCACCCTGTTAATGAGTACCGGTGAACCTTTTACCTGCGATAAAATGGCCGGTGCGTAAAGCTGACCACTGACCCCCATCTAGCTGTACCTCTACGGCGCACTAAAGATAGCGGTACCTTACGTGTTGTTCATAGTGTGGAGGACGGCATATTAATATTTAGTTGGATTTGGTTCGCATTCTACGCCATGATGTTCAGGGCCGTTGAGAACTGCAGACTCAGCAAATACCTGCGTGTAGCATCGCTACGCAATATGGAGGTTAAATGCACAGGACAGATAGAATCCCTCAAATCACTTTGTGTATTTGATTTAACTTGTAATTAAGGCGGAGACGCTCATTCTGTATAGCGACTATCTTATGGGCTGGACGCACGTAGAATCGTGGTTCGAATCCCGGCAGGGATATGGGATTGATCTCATTTCTAAAACGCCCTCCTATACAATCGGTACCCGCGTTTTACTTTCCCGGGTGTAAAGCAACCGGAGCTTCTCAAGTCCACTTACCTGAGCCTAGTGTCGAGGTTAAGAATCAGCGGAGCTATATCTCCAAATTCCCCTGCTTGTCCTTACGTCGTGCGCATGTACAGCTGCACCTTATGGGCTTTGATTAGTTAGTGTGCTTAAATGGGTGGTTGACAGAAATATTGCAGTTTGAACCCCAGCAGGGACAGGAATTGTGTCTTCTCCAGTGCGTAAGTTCTGCTTTGGGGTCCATTGCAGCCTCCTGTTTGAATTCTACAGGGGCTTCTTTCTCCGGAGCGAAGCTTCAGGCTGTGAACTGAAAATTTACCTCATTTTACTGAAAATATGAAGAATTCATCAACGTGTGGACAGCTTTACTGTGTAAAGGTTGTGTAATTTTACAGGAAAACTAACGGTAATATAATTACTTAATGTGCAAATAGTGTCGACATTAACACTAGCTGTGTGAGATTGCTGTTAAAAAGCTTCTGTTAGTTTAAAATATTATTTCATTTACTCTAATTAGAACATACAGCAATACAGTGGCGGTATTTAAATGTGAATAACTGAAATATTTACACAGTTATCTCCCTATGTTTAGTATTAAACAAAATTATTAATAGTAGAAACGAGATACACGATTTTCCGTCTCTCTTTCTCTCTCTCTCTGTCAGCTACATTAATTACAGTACCAATTAAACGCAGTGCGACATATTTTGTTGACTCCATTATCATGAACGAAGCTGCTAAGATAATGGTTGGGGGGGGGGGAGGCACACATACAACAGACGACCAAATGGGACATACTAATTAGATTCTTTAGTAGTCTGCAATTACTCTTTCTGTTTTTTATTATTGTAATTATATCTGTTGTCATTATTATCATTATAAATATGAGACAGCGAATGAAAATTAAGCCGTTAGCAAATTAATTACTCGCCTTATTAACGATCGCTCTCTGTTGCTGTCTGTTCTTCTTTCCTTCTGTGTGACTTCAGTAGAAATAAAACATTCTCATTCATATTCCTTTAAGGATCTCAAAGAATTAAATTAAGCAGCTAGTTGTACAGCAGGAGGATTCGATTGTTTGACCACGTCCAGGCAGTTTAATTAAACCTGCTAACTAAGGAAATTATTTAGTATTACCCTCATGTTGTTTTACCCTGTTTCATGAGGCCGATTTTCAAGACGGTTCCTCGCAAAATTTTGCAGACGTTTCCCATTGCCCGTTCACCATCTACATTGGCATTAAACTGCGAAATGTTTAGCGCTGTAATTTTGTCCGCTTATATTTTGGGTTAATTCCTTTCTTATCCACCATAATAAGACACCACTTTCCTAATTTTTAAAACGAAAAACAGACTATTTATTTTTCTAAACGTAGTCATTGGGTTATAGGCGAAAAAAAAACATTGATTTTTCTCTTTACTCAAGAGATCACGCCTCTCCATTTTCGTGTAAGTCATTGTCTTCAGTATCTGATACTACTTAACAGATTTAGAAGAAATTTAGTATAGGTAGTCGATGTGTGTGTCTTGCAACAAATTTAATTTTGTTGCTTGCCGTTCTAATATAATCCAAACTTCATACCCACTCCAAAAGATTAAAGGACTTCGTTAGGAACGCATCGTCGAACGTAACATATGAACGTAGCATATAGTATAAAGTGAAATGATATCTGCACCTGTATGTACGGTGTACTACATACTTAACAGTGCACAAACTCTGACTGCATAGGTTGTGAGTTCGGTTCCCTGCACGTCGTTAATTCGATGTATAGTCTGTGTGTCCGTCCGTCCAGGTTCTCAGCGCTTTACTCGCAAGCCGTTGTTCTTGGCTTCTGCTTACGGAACGTTGGAAGGAAAGTCCTGGTCGTGGTAAAAACTGCTATGGAGTCGTGCCTGTGATTAAGCACCACGCCAGGTATTGGAGGTATGGCGCCATGCATTCTTAACCTTTGCATTAGGTGGCTGTGAGTGGTCAGCCATCCGTTCCGGCCGTTTTAATCCCGAAGAAAGACAGGCTGTTCGGACCTTAGAGCCGGTGTTCGTATTGTGGGGAATGGAAAAAGTACTGCTGTTCGGAGTCGAAACATGATTCTTTGGCCATTCATTCTGGTTTAAAATATAAATATATCCATAATGGTGGGTTTTTATGAGTGATGGATAAACATCTAGGTCAGCGAAGTAAACTATATTTCGGTAGAAAACACTTTTGTTGCTTGTGGGCTGTTAATTTTAAGGAATTGCAGAGATGCAGGCCGACGGTGTGATCTGTTGCAAAACGTGAACTGAGTTCGTTCACTAATTTGGTTTGTTTTTACTCCGGGTTTTTAATTACTCTATATCCTAGAATCAGTGGCTCCTAAAGTGTGCTTCGCGGATCCTGACGGATCTGCGACCAGTTACCAGGTGATCCGTGGATACATTTCTGTAATGGGTGCTTTGAAATTTACTGATTTCTTTAATTTCATGAACAATGTTTTGTTCAAAATAATAGCGGAACTTCTTTAATTGGCAATGTGTTTATTTCGTGTGACCGTTAGAATATCTAATTAAGAAACCCCCTGTACCCAGTCGGTTTAATTAAGGTAAAATCACGCAGTGAATTGTTACGTGTGCTGCCGGTGTGTATTTGTATGTATGTAAAGTCGGTTGTGAGATATCAACCTTATGTTGGACACCCATCATCCGATGTGGGGATCCGTGGTCATTTTTCGAAGCCTTAAAAAGGGTCCGCGAGCAAAAAGTTTGGGAAGCGCCGGCCTGGATAACTTTGTCATCTTCCAGTAGTTGCCTTCTGACTGTGTCGGCAGTTATACGAGTTTGTCTCACTTTTATTACCAATAAATGAACACCAGGTTTACGGGTCTGTCACAGATAGCGCGTTTTGCAATACGGAATTAACTCTGTTTTGCGGAGAGCACGTCTGTGTTAATTGGTTCTGTAGGATTTGTGACGTTTGTTAACGCCGGTACTGAGACGTCATACTGAGCTATAGGCACCTCAAGATGGCAGTAGAGCAACATAATAACGGTTCTGATAATAAATGTGCCACAAGCAAGGAAAATTTGTAGCATAATATTTCACAAATTGTGTTTTTGACGTCACTCTTAAGAGAGACTTTTAGAAGTCTGTCTTTAACTATACCTGGGTAGAACGGAAACTTGTTTTAGTGGAAAACGTTTACTGTCCCGGGGTTCCGGAGTTCCGAGAATCCACGCTTCAAATAACTGTGTGAAACGGAACCTGCCTACAACGGAAACTTGTGTCGCTTGCATCTCTGATGTGAGTCAGTTTCAATATGCAGCTTCAGGTTTCGGGGTTAGAACTTCTCACACATTGCTTTTGTTTGAATTTTAGTTTATATATGTGTATATATATATATATATATGTATACACAAATACATATACGTACATATACATATATATATATATATTTATATGTGTGTGTGTGTGTAGTACAGCAGCTCATTGCTATTAATTCAGCAGCTATTCATTGCCGTCTCTGCAGTCTTTGTTGGCAAATGAAACTACTTATATAATTATTTATCTCCCAAAAGTCTGAATATGCAGGAATTCGTCCGTCCGTCTGTCTCATAAAGTCTCCCTCCATTCCCTTTTATATTAAAACAGCCATGCATGGAAAAGTAATTCGGAGCTGTAATTAAAACTGTGAGAGTGTAGCAATTGTCATATCCATTGAAATTGCCTTTATTTCTGTTATATTACTCCAGAGGCTTTCTATACAACAAGTCATTCTGTACTCTCGCACACGCACACACTTAAAGGGATTTTAATTTAGAAAATTTAATTGACTTTTATTGTAACTAAACTATGTATACGTCTAAGCCTGGAATGGGACGGAACTTCAGAGAGAGAGAGTGAGAGAGAGGGAGAGGGAGAGAGAGAGGGAGCTAGACGATTTAATTAATAATTACATTTCATCATAACGTAGCAGCTGTAATTGATCTTTATTCCATTGTGAACTTTATATAACCAAACTGCACGGTTTTGACGTAATTAAGTTTGGGGCTGCCATAGTCGGATATCAGAGCCCTCTGTCGGTATCAAAATTTAAATGATGGTGCTTTCGATTTTGGCGTATCGTATTAATCGGTTTCTATAGAGCTAAACTATGTGGTTTGAAAATGTACGTGTGGTATGAAAATTGAATAGAGGTCCAATTCGTTATGAAGTGTACCTAGGGACATTTACGGTAAATATCAGGAAATATTGTTTAAAAACTTCTGTTTTTCCTCTTCTGTCGTGAAGAATTAATTACATTTTACCACAGTAATTGCTTTCTCTATTATTAAATGTAAAACCTGAACCCGCGACACTTGCGTGGTGCATCAGGGCTGCATCTCGATATTTGCGCATCAAATCGCATCTGTCATTCAGTCTCCTGTTTGTCATACGTGCTGTGCTCCTGGCTAAGTTAGGTTTTTTGACGTGTTCACATATTATGCTTTTTTTTTACCGCGTATGTTGGACATTGGCCTTGGTCTTGATCCGAAGCTTGTTTTTGCGCGTTTTGTGCCAAACATTTTTCTCTGCGTCGATTATTGTCCGATTATAAACAAAAATACAGACGACGAACTAATTTCATTCGCACTTTCTGATGTGAAGGTTACGAAAAACTTGCGTGAGGTTTCTTGCATTTTTACATGACCACAGACGGACAGACGGAAGGCGGGTTTTTAATAGGCACTCCACAGGGGGCCGGACGCTTCTTAAAACGTGTAACTTCACGAACAGTTGATGTGAAATCTGCCTACCTTTATTTAAGTAAATAAATAAATAAATAAATGAACTGAATGGGGGGGGGACCAATATATCCCTCAGCTAAATTGGAAAGGGTATGCAGTCAAACACAGCTGTGTCAATTAAGGTGTATTTAATGGCTATACTAGACAACTACATGTTTCGGCCTTTACTGGCCATCTTCAGGTTGTCTTCAAGAGAACTTAAGGTCCTACT
>Ga0123354_10009250_pt1 | contig 15065 bp, 6 predicted proteins | sample TergutLab28metaG_2_FD_97872 | JGI IMG/M metagenome (GOLD analysis project Ga0123354, IMG submission 97872) | Labiotermes labralis P4 segment gut microbial communities from Petit-Saut dam, French Guiana - Lab288 P4 | ecosystem: Host-associated > Arthropoda: Insects > Digestive system > Gut ...
ACTACTACTACTACTACTACTACTACTACTACCACCACTACTTCTACTACTACTACCACTACTACTACTACTACTACTACTACTACCACAACCACTACTTCTACTACTACTACTACTACTACTACCACTACTACTACTACCACTACTACCACTACTACTACTACTACTACTACTACTACCACTACTACTACTACCACTACTACTACTACTACTACTACTACGAGAAACGACACGTTACATGACAGAGTGTACCTAATATTCACGCGTTATTATACACCCTCTTTCGACAGGCTCTACCGCCACCAGTGGAACCTGAGTTGTCACTCCCACATCAAGCTCTGTCATAACCACGGCACCCTTGTAGCCATGAAAAACCCGGCTGAGACATCATTCACAAACTGAGTTGCATCGTAACCATAGTACCACGAGTGTGTCTGTTACCACTCAATCACGCAAAGCACATTATGGTTGACGGCTATCGTTCCTTTCCACATATCCTCCAGTCCTACACTCATCATGTTACTGGACGCCTTAATGCTGAGGAAATTTTATCGTCTTACAGCGCAACACAAAGCAGCAGGCCTGTATACTTTGGTGTCTTTAGGATTTTTGGCACGTGAGGCAAATAACGCAATAACAACCCCTTGCAGAAAATCAACATAATTCATGGAATTTTACTCTATCTGGGTCAAAATTCAAAATCTGTTGTGGGCAAAGGATAAAAAATTATTTAAAATATTCATTTTGCCACCCCTTACACTCTACCGTCTGGGGCGGCCGCACCACCTGCCCCCTAGTCATGGCCCCTATAAATATCTTTCATTAGTATTCAGCCCTAGAGGCCCGTCCGGCAGGAGCCAGAGCCCGGTTATGGAACCGATATGGTTCTTGGCACACTGCATCCTAGGCAAGTTCTTGGGGGTAGTTTGCCATTGATTTCCCCCGCCTTTAGAAGTTCCCACTTTCGCCGCCACGTGCCTCTGCGTCCGCGAAGGAAGGCGTGCTGAAAATCCGACGGCTTCGGCCGGGTTTGAACCCGCGAACTTGGGTACCAAAGGCCAGCACGCTACCTCTAGGCCGCCGAAGCCGCTGGTCCCTATATATATATATATATAACTTTAGTTGTTCCTATATACAAACTTCGCTCATCCTTTACATTCAACACTGCAGAATTCCGCACTGTATCAACTTAAAATTGAAGGGATTATGGAGAGAGGAGTTTGTGATTGTGGAAGGAGGAGTTGTGAGTTGAATGAAGCTTACAATAAATGGAATTCGTCTGTCCTGTGGACATTACTGCTGTCTTCTCTTTGAGCTACGTCCTAACAATAGCGACAACTACACGGGCTCTTCTCACACTTGCTTTTAAATCGATCCTCCATTGTAGTTTGTTTCAAGAAAATACTTTGGGATGACAGTGAAATTACAATTTAGTTCTCTCTTCTTTTATACCGTGATGGACAGTGCCACTCTATTATTATACCTATTTCGTTAACAAAGAGAATAAAAAATTCGACTCTCCTTGTTACAAATTGGCACAAAAGAAAAGAAAGAACTTAGTACATACTTAGTGCCAAAGAAAATTGAATTACATTTTTTTACAACGACAACAGAAGGACTGAAAGAAGTACAGAGAGCAGAAAGTGTCATGATTCAATCGAACAAGGAGTTAGAGACGCGACACGAGCAAGTAATGGTGCAATACGGGCCGAGTACGTCTATTTAATTGCGAAAATTAATTCAGATACACTCAGTTTCTTCCCACCCATGATAGTCTATACAGATTATCCTGGTTCTGCCTCACTTAACTGTGCAGTTCTGATTTGCCTTGTCAATTTACATATGGGAAAAAAATAGTGACAATGAATAATTTTGTCAAGAACTCTGTAACAATTGGCCACATTCGATACAAAGAGAAGGCTTGCTGGTATCTTTAAACTAGAAATACTTTAGAACTAAAGTGAAAGTCCAAACTAGAAAATTGTAATGAGCCAGTTAAATCCAGTCACCACAACTAAATCCTTTTCCCACATGTAGTTTTATAATCCTACCCTTCTACACAATTATTTTGTAAATATTTTAACTGGGCTTCAACTCAAAATATCCTCTCGGAATTATTACCAAGAAAAGTTAGGTGAGAAGTACGAATAATGTGTGCATATATATGTGTGTGTACACACACACACACACACACACACACACGTACATGCGTAACTTACTGTACATAACTCAGTCGGTATAACGAATCACTATGGGATGGATGGTTCGGGGATCGAATCCAGGTGGAGCCGAGATTTTCCGCATTCGTCTATAACGTCCCTGAAGCTCACCCAGCTTCTGGTGCAAGCGGTGCAACGTCTGTTTCCTGGGGTAAAGCGGCCGGGGTGTGGCTTTAACAACCACTTGTCGTCTAACACTGATGTTAAAGAAACAGTAGAGCTACAAACTCTACTCACCCTCTTGGCCTTCATCACCTGTTCTGGGGTAAACTTTACCTTTTTTCACTATACGTGTAAAACAAGGGAAGAAAATTTTATGATGTAGTGCTCTTTTATATTCTTCGTTGAGCGTATTTGAACCAACATACATTCTTTATTACCTTTATGGATCACGAAATTCTATCCTACTTTTCCTAAAATCTCCGTATTTGTCCTGCTCTACGCAACAGCAAGCCAGCCCACATATTCGCTGTTCCTGTAACTTCAAATATAACTCATTATCCCATGTTCTCCATAGCCTCTAAAGCTCGTTTCTCGACTAATATTTTTTTTTAATTCGCTCTCCCATTCGTGGTACATGTCCCACTCATCCCAGTATCTTTTATGTGTTGACCCTAGTAATATTTGGCGAAAGGTAGAAATTGTGAGGCACCTTATTACGTAGCTTTCTCCAGTCTCCTTTTACGTCCATATCCAGAGGTTTCTCAAGTATCCTCAACCTCATCTTTCCACCCAGGGAGGTATGAAGTTACATACCCGCATACGAAGGAAGTACATGCCAAAAGAATATGTGGTATTGTTAACAACACCAGTCTTGATTCTGAACAATTTTAGGATCAAGGAACGATATATGTGGGGGACATGTGAGCAGACAGAGCTGTAAGGATGTGGTAAGGCATGAGCTTCGCCAACTGACACGACTGACTTGTCTCGCAGAACCACAAAATTGCGCCGGTATATATGCCCTCAACCAGACACGCTGAATCATGCGAACGTAGACTGAAACCTAATACTGGGGTTTCTCTTTCCCAGCGAATGTATTAAATTTCCTCATGTACCAACTGAATGTCATATCTAAGCGAACATTTTAAGTATCGCGACATTTTTGGAAGATTACTTGTGTTAATTACTGTATATCAACAACCACAATTATGAATTTTAACCATCTTCTTTATTTTGTAAGAAAACATACCCATAATTTTATATTTAGTTGTTTAGAACAGGGCTGGCCAAATTTAACCCACAGGAGAGCCACATAATTCGTATGGTTTCGCCCAAGGACAGCACTTGTATATATTGACTTAACTAGAAAGCGGTTGTTTACAAACAACACCATTTGCTTTTACTGCTTTATACTAAATGCGAGCGATATATTGGACCAAGCCGCCAAGAATATTTTAGTAGTATTACGTAGGATATTTATTTCATATTAGGATTATTATTCAAGTGACCGAGTGACGCAAATACTTTCCTAGAGGGCGTCATGCGACTTCACGGTCCCATTTTGTCCAGCCGTATTTTAGAAAGTGATGTACCTGTGCAAGGCATGAGAGCGTATGGGGAAGTGGACGATATCCCAGCTTCTTCGTTACCTCTACACTGGATGGGAGTAGTTGGTTAGCTTCATGCCACAATTGATTTGCTGCGGGGAAAGGTTCCGTGTTACGTGTTAAGCAGGAAGTTCGGTGAGACTCAGATTTGTTTTGGACACAGCGGAGAAGAGGAAATATCTTGATCCTGTCTGGAATCGATATTCATTGTACTTATTTATAGTCTGTTAACGACTTCATAAGTAGTTAAAACGATAGAGCGAATTGGGAACAATGTGGGAGGCAGCTGTCCTACTTTATTTCCAGGAGGGAATATTGGCAATTGATAGCAGGCCTAACGAAATCCACGAAAGTGTCAGGCCCAATAGCCTGTTTGCCACTTGAGAAATTTTATCTTTGAGATGGACACAAAAAGTTTGATAAAATACGAAAGGAAGACTACATAGAACCTGTTCTGCAAAGTGAAGGAGATATTGTGAAGACTGTTGATAATATCTGTGATAAATAAAGAAGGAAATGCATTAACAAAGAAGGAAGAAATGACTAGTTGGAAAACGGAAAGAGATAAACAGCTGAAATAGTTACGGAAATAAACATAATAAACAGGGATATTTATTACGGAAGTGTACGTGAAATAAATAATGGAAGAAATGTTATTGTTTGAATCAAGTACGAATAAGTATATGTGCCTAAAATGGCTAATTATTTATTATAATTACATACACATAGTGTCAAGTAGACAAGGAATATCCTACAAACAATAAACAGAAGTTTTGACGTTTTGTTGACCGTGCATCTCAGTATATTTATCTCAGTATTTAACCAACTTGATGCACAAAATTAGTTTCATAGTAAGTTTTATTTCATGCCTCTACATGTTTCGAGCACATGTTCTCATCATTAGGAGGTCAAAATTGCATTACACAGCCTCTGGTATTATCAGACCTATAGGTGTGATGATACCAGAGGCTGTGTAATGCAATTTTGACCTCCTAATGATGAACACGTGCTCGAAACATGTAGAGGCATGAAATAAAACTTATTGTGAAACTAATTTTGTGGATTAAGTTTGTTAAATACTGAGATAAATAAACAGAAGTTTAATTGGACCGGTCACATCTTGCGTAAGAACTGTCCTCTAAAACACGTTATTGAAGGAATGATAGAGGGAAGGGTAGAAGTGAAGGAAAGTCGTGGAAGAAGATGTGAAGAACTACTTGATAAAGTTAAGGAAAGGCGAGAATAGTGGAAATTAATGAGGAAGCACTAGATCGCCCTGTGTGGTGAACTGGCTTTGGAAGAGGCTATGGTTCTGTCGTAAGACAAGAAACAGATGAATGAATGAGTGAATGAATAACAAAGTGCACTGAATAGCAATTACATGAATAAATGGTGTCAGAGATCTGTGCTACTTTTCGGAAAAAAATGTATAGAATATAGAAGTTTTTCTTATACAACCAGCGCGTTGTCCTTTGAAATTCGATCCATATTGCTGCATTAGAGTTATTCAGTAGATATGACCAAGACAACAGTCACAAATACCAGTCTTATTACATACGAAGCGAGACTTCCGCAAAAGCCTAATATAGACACCGAGGCTTCCTATCGGCTAACTGTTTCTTGTACGAGACTTTCGCATTTGTACAGTGCAACAACGGAATGGTGAGAACCAGGCTATGGTCTTATCTTTCATGACAACGCAGTACTCTGAAGACGGAAACAGTACGTACCAAATCACAAGATGGCATACACAGAATATCACAATTATAATCTCGACCACAGTGAAAACCTCACATGTCATATCGTCAAATCAGAATCGCTCCAATATCCCGACACTCCAATCACTGTGCGCACGCATGTGGGTTGGGCGTGGGGGATGCGTCACTTCACACAACAGTGGAGTAAGTCTATGGAAACACTTGCTGTCCGAGTCAAAGTTTAAGATCTTATGTAAAGTTATACCTTCTTGCAAGTACATTTTATGGAATAAACAGTAGAGTTGCGTCAAATTGGAATATTTATATACAAAAAAACTTATGTTCTGAAGTCAATTTGCATAAACTTTAAGGCTAATAAAACTTGTGAGGCAATCACTGGCACATTCACATAATGTGTGGTAAAGGTAAAGCAGTCCCGTTACAGGCCTGGAGTGGTCCAGAGGATTCCAGAAAGTTAAGATTCCCAGATTGCATGACAACGGCACAGGATGGTGGTAAAGTTGTCAGCCGTATGCACCGGCCGCCTTTACCTGCAGGAAAGGTTCCTGGTAATTATTTCTGTTAGAAGCTGAGTCTACTACAGGGCCACAGTGCGATCGGAAAGATTTTATGTCAATGAAAAACCCAATGACACCAGAGGGGATCGAACCACCGACCTTCCGATTTGTAGCACAGCATCTTAACCACTATGCTACCGCAAACTTTATTACCAGCACATGGTAAATACAGTTACCAGTGGGCTTCATATGGTTAAATAATTACTTATTTATTAATAATTAGTATATATCCCACCTAAAATCAAAATTCTCTGTAATTCGTTACTGATTGCTGTCGCCATGTAAAAAATGTAAGCTGTAAACTTTTACACTTTCTACCCTGTAGAAATAGTCAGTAGGTCATAGAGAGCGCTGGGGTAACTTTATTATTTCGAAGTGGTGCAACAACCAAAGTAACCTGCAACAGTCCTAAACGAGCGTACTTCCTAGACAGACGTTGTTGACTGCAGTTACCATTCGCTTACTCGCCATATCCTTACGGCACTCTACTCCTTCGTAACGAACGTTCTTACATTCGCAGTATTAAACACGCTAGGCACATTGTGCTGTATCAGTAATTAAATTCTAACAGCCAGGAATGTTGTAGAATTGTTTCGCCTATTCGACCTGTCACGTGTAAGGCACAATTTATTAATAACTTGAGATAAATTATTTCTGCTTGAGATTCTCCTATTATAGGAGTACATTTCTTATAGCTCGTCGCTTGATTCTACACACAGAGACATCATAACACTGTCATGAATAAGGAATTTTATTTTAAACACTTTCTGAACATAGAAAATACAAGTGCAAGACATGTATTCATTGAAAAAAATATATTCATCCTTACAAAATCGCAGTTACTCTGCAACTGAACATCTCTCTTGGCTTCGGGCTGCCTCCTGAACATACGACAGGAATTTTTGCGACTAAACGAACTAAATAACTAGCAACTAGCTAACTAACTAACTAGCTAACTAACTCCATTAAGCAGAGTCTTTCCTGAGAAGCTAACAGATCCTCTGCTAGTCAAGAAATTTCCTGCATTTTGTGGAACCCAAGGGCTCATTACCGCAATCACAACCCGCCACCTGCCCCTACCATGAGCCAGATCATACCACTCCATGGCCCCTATACCGCTTATTGAAGATCCATTTTTATATTATTTTTCCATCTACGCCTAGGTCTTCAAAGGGGCATCTTTTCCTCAGCCTGTAAGTGCCACATACCCTGCCCATCTCATTCTTCTTGATTTACTCATCCCCATAATATTTGTTGAAGCGTGCAGATCGTAAAGCTGCTCATTATGTGTCCTCCTACCGCACATTAAACACACTCCACCTGCATTACAGAAACAAATCGAGTAATGCTACATTGTATGGTTTTATTTGTTTAATGAGAATTTTAGTATTTGTATTATATTGTAGGTCTGTACAAATTAGCATGGGTATGGAAAACCGAACTGCTTGGAAAGAAACCTGTCCTAGCTTCCGTTTGTCTACCGCGAACCCTACATGGACCGCTCTGGAATGAAACCTGGGCCTTCGCGTTGAGATGCCTTCGTTAGTGCTGATTTTGTAAAATGCCCTCTTTATAAAATTTACTTCGTACTCGATTAAATGAACTGGCTTAGTGTCACATGGCTAAAGTAGCACAAATCATAAATTAATTACGAATAAAACGAACAATAAATCAAGATTTTCTGGGGGAAAAAAATTAATTTCATTTTATGTCAGTTATCATACATTTTTATCAGTAGTGCCGAGTTACTGTTTTATATGAAATAAACAAGTGAAATGTTCTTAAGTGAACTGTAAGCAGCATTTTACTTGTGATAACCACACATGAAGTAGCAGCTCTTGAAGTTTGCCGCCATGGCGGTTACGTGTTGGCAAGCATTCAGCAGCTGCTGCTGATGCTTGCACGTTTTCCCGACAGATAGCACCACAACTCCTCATGCTCGTTATCGCTATTTACGCACCTTGCAGCCGCTGTTTACTCATTAAGTGCACTAAACTTCCGTGCAGCAGCTGGTGGAGCAGCACTTGTCTTCCAGCGAGAAGATAGTCTTAATGCCAGGAAAAAAAATCATGCAATGACTTTTAAAAAATTATTATTTTTATTATTACGACGAAGAATGATTTAGACTAGCATATTTCCCCACTGAGATGCTGGTTCTTTCTGCTGGGCTCTTTGTGAAGAAACACGTAATGAGACAATTATTTAAACTAATTAATATTTCATTTTCAGGGGTACGTAGTCTATTTTCAGCTCTCAAGTGATCACAGTTTCTTATCATTGGAAACTTTATCGTAGCATTGTGAGGTTTGTTCACCCAGAAAAAGAAAACTGTCGCCCTTCCTACGTTTCAGAATGTCCCGGTCACTGCAATGACTGACTACAGAGTGAAGGGTCGGCTTTCATTGCTAGAAGGAGCCCTGGACAAATTTCCTCATGCCACGTTCAGAACAGCTATGTGGTCCGCATTACCTTCTATAGGATCAGCTCTTGCAAACTCCTGGACGAGGGATAAAGCAGCGGGATTTACAAATTAATCACTTACCTTCATTCAGTATAAAGTTCGAGGCTGGATGAAGTTTTTGTAATCCATTCTATACGCTTTCGTTATGTAGGAACATAAAGAAGACTAGTTATATATTTCAACGCTTTAGGAATAAATTTAAAAAAATAAAATTTCGGTGATATATGGATTGAGGAAACAACCAATCTGAGTTAACTTGTGCTACCTTCAGTACGGAGCCCTGCACTTTGTGAGTTATATCCATCCTATTTTATGTTACACGCATGATTTCAATAGGTAAAGATTGTCCGAGTTGGAAACCCATATTCTGCTAGTTGCCAGTCTGAAGTCTTAAGGTATTGGGTTAAAATATCGGAAATGATCCGGCTAAGCTTCCATTTCAGAATCGTAGAATATATAATAAATGTTATTACGTTGTTATAAATTGTGATTTATATTGCAGGTCCTACAGAAAATAAACTGATGATTGTAAATGAACCGTAACACGATTTCTGGCACTGAACGCGAGAAAACAGTGGAAGTTAATATTTCTTCAAAATTTGTTACGTCATATTCGTGTGATGTCACTGTGAACTCTTCGTCTGAGAAATGATCTTTGGCTGCTTTTACTAGAATGACTATAGGACTTGTGTTATACAGTTGTATTGTACGTACAAATCCAAGAATAACAGCCTGATATATTACACTAGTGACTGATCGTCCTGTATAATTCCCCCCTCCCCCCATAATTCTACCTATCAAATGCACCACAATCGTTTCTCAGCCGAAGCGACGACACATAAATCAATTTTCCGACGTTTGCTATTAACACAAAAGTTTCAGACTTTCTAATTCTCGCTTTAACTTTCAACCAAACTTCGAGAATTTTATGTACGCTCTCACAATCCTATGCAATGGAATAGCAAGTCAAGCAGCACTAGTCCACTATTTGAATCTACGATGACGTAATTTCTGATAGAGTTTCATGGTTAAAGAACTCCAGGTACAGTTTTCTAAAATATCGAATATATGTGTCAGAATTTTGAAACTCTTTTATATAATTTTAAAAAATCGAGTTCTTACCTAATAGAAAACACACCGCGTGACTCCATTACAATTACCAACCGGCTAATATTCTTAGGGATGTAACTGCTGTTTGTTCTAAGCAAGTACAATAAATAAAAGCCCACTTTTGGGGAAAATTTCACTCTTACTATTGCCTTGTAAATTTATGAGTTAGTATGGCGTCGGTGGCGGATGAATGAAATGTGAGTATGGGTCACTAATGGGATGGCACTGACAAGGGAAAACGGAAGTATTCGGAGAAAAAACCTATCCCGCTGTCAATTTTTCCACTTCAAATCTCACACACACTTATCTCCAATCGAAACCGGAGTTGGTGTAGAACTCCGATATGTTAAAGTAGGTGGTACATAGCAACAATTGTACTGCGAAATATCATTTTTTCGAATCAGATCATTTGTGAGCCATATATACTAGCAGTGCTGAAGCTTCGTGTTTCAGCAGCGACTGACTAAGAAATAGCTGAGTTGGTTCCTCGTCGATTAGAAAAAGTTCGTAATAAAATAGAATTATATATGTACTGAGCCTAACACAACAATTTATTTATTCTATGAATGTTGTGTTAGGCGGAGTATATATGTAATTTTATTTTATCATTGTAATTCAAACACATGGGGAAATCCTCTACCAAAAACAAAAAGTGTGTGCTTTACTGTAGTTGCGCCAGTGAAAGTTATTTTAATTTCAATACGAACACAAACTCCAATAATGATATTGATGACGGCGCCATTTATACAATGAGCTGCTGACACATCTGTCTCGTGGAAAGGTTTATTACAGAAACGTGTTTAACCTTGTGTAAGCAAACCTGAAAGACAGCACAAAGAGGCTTCTGTGGCACGGAATAATTGACATTAAGTTCTGAATAATATGTATTCCGAACACTTTTAAAGCAAGGACGAAGCAGTAGCTGCTAGTTGAGGGTTTGCGAATTTCACAATTATCCTGACTAGCCAGTTATACAAGGATGTTGTTGACGTCGTTGGACAGTCGCATTCATTTGCAATAGTCATGTGTAATTTCGATATGAGTATTACGTTTCTACTCGTAACTTTTTAAATAAAATTAAATATGTTACACCATGGGACATAAAATTATCACTGCGACTAATTTAACTGAATTTTGCCTCAGGCGATATTTCGCTTCGTCAGTTCCGGTGGCCGCGCAGTCTAAATCGTCGGTCAATTTAAAATTTTGAGATAGGCACTACACTTAATTAAGAAGAAGAGTTTGTTTATGGCGCTACCAGCCCCCAGTGGGACAAGAGCTCATTTATCGAGTCTTCACGATCACACTCAGACAAATTACGCTTAGTAGGACTCCTCTGGAAGAGTGATCAGCCCGACGTACAGAGGCCACTACCTGGCAACACACAAGACTCACAAAAGACAGAGATTCATGCTGCCGGCGGCATTCGAACCCGCAGTCGCAGCAAGAGAACGGCAGCAGAACTACGCCTTAGACCGCGCGGCTCCTGAAGAGTGTTTAAGATTATAGTAGAACCTAAAAAGGTCAGTTGGAAAACCAAGAGAGAAATGGATAGATGATGCTGAAAATGATCTGAAGAGAAGGGGCGTTAGAGAAAAATAGTCAGGGATAGAGACTCCTGGAAATTGAACCTGAAGGTGGTCAAAGCACAATATGGACTGTAGTGCTAATGGAGATAGAGAGAGAGAGAGAGAGAGAGTAAAGGAAGGAACTGTTTTTGATCACAGTACCTTAGGAGAGCAGCAGTGTGATGACAGTCGTGAATGCAGGCCGTAAGATAAATTTTGTAGATAAACAGGGATAGACAGTCGTGAAAAGCTGCTTACAGGTTTGGGATTGAATGTATTGAAGCAGTAAATCTGAATTCAGTACTAAACAACAAAAATACACGATGTGAACAGAATGCAATTTTAAGATCAGAATTTGGAAACAAATTAATGCCTTACAGCGGGGAGAATATGAGAAAACGAGCCTGTGATGATTATAAAGGGTCTAAGTGAGACCGCTAAGTTAACTTAAGTCTGGATACAAAACATGTGAGTATTGTTCTGATTTTCATCAAAGACATCCCGTTGGTTTTTATAGATAAGTGCTGATTGATACGAACACAGCCAAACACAACTCTTGTGTTTGGCTGTGTTCGGGTCAGTCAGTAGACAATTGTTATGCTTGTCTGAGTGGAGCTGTAATGTGCTACAAATGAACATACGAAGTACGAAAATTACATCTCGGACAAGGAATTAACAACCCCATTACATTTACAGAAACTGAAATTATGCAACTGCAGAGACTTGGTATACCGAGTATTTATCGCTTATTTAGTTATTATTATTATCATTGTTACTATTGCTGTTATTATGCTAATCTATGTCTCCATTTTAATTATGGCTGTCATGACGATAATAACAGGACGATGAATTAGAGAACATTTATGAAATTGTAGTCAATTGTGTGTAATGTACATAAATTGGAGGCACAGCAAAACAAGTCTTCATTTTGCCGTTAGCAAAGGACCTGTCCCCTATTCAAGCCTTTTCGATCAGTTCCTAGACCCTGCATAGGCGAAAATGGAACGCGCTGTTGTGGTTCTGTGGGTGGCTGGACTAGTATGTGAATTCTTTTGAGAGATCACACTGAGGCGCAAAGTCGCAAGTTCCTTCCGCTTATTTTGTAGAATCCTTCAAGTGTAAGTTTGTACTATGTAGCAATGTCTACAACAGCAAAATGTAACCTTACTTCGCAAATTGCATGCAATAGTTCATATTTTTATATTCCTTTGCCTTTCCATAGTAAATAGGAATTTTTTTTCTTTTTCTAAGAAGGGGATATTTACAAATAAATGTAACATTAATGAATTATAAATGGAAGGTTTATTCTCGAAAATTCAATTCCCACTTAACCAAACAAGTCCCATAAATTAGAGACACTGATCTAAAGAAAACACCGCACTCAGACACATGCAATTGTGAGGATTGACAAAAGGCACGCTATAAACAGAATATTCAAACCGACACCTTCTTATTCTGCAAACGTGCCAATAAACTGTTGGTTCAGTGTGATTTCTTACACCTTCGAAATGCCAGTCGGATTTCATCAAGTCTCAGATATCCTTATAATAATTCTTAGACAAATATTTACCAATTCGAATAAACAACAAAGCGCGTCGTCTGACCTGCATAATTCTACTCACAAAGCAGTTTGCTTTCCGTTCACTTCAAAGTAATTGACTGATTCATGAATCTGCCAGAGCTCTTCACAGCTTGGAATACGGAGTGTTGATGATAAAACTACGAATGAAGATGAAGCTGAAAGTATCTATAATGAGGAAGGCGCTACTCAGTAGAGGTAGAACCCACGATTTGCCTAAAGGGATGCACGAAGTACACGAAGAAAACGGTGTCTAGAAATAGCCGGTTTCCCCGGCCGGTCCTCGAAAGAAAACCTCCCGAATACAAATTTGGAGAGTTACTGCTACACCGGGTCATGAAAAATTTTCTTTGAGTCTAGGTGCCGGCTCAGAAATTAGGGGGTAAACCTTTTTCTCCTTAACGTGGATTTACGGCATGGAAACTGCACAGTTAACACTTCCACAGCTTTTCTTCCTCGTGTTGTGTTTCTGTCCAGCGAATCTCAATACATTCTTCATACACAGTGAAGGTGTGCTTCCGAAGTTAGTATTTGTGCTAATTTTTCATATAAAACACCCCGAGAAATTTATAACATTAACATTAAAAATTAAAATACCTTGGAATTACATTTTAAAAAATTCCCATTTATAGTCCTTAGTACACACTGAAATATAAAGAAAATTCCCATCAATAGTCCTTAGTACACACTGAAATATAAAGAAAATTTCCATCAATAATCATTAGTACCCACTGAAATACAAAGAAAATTCCCATCAATAGTCCTTAGTACACACTGAAATACAAAGAAAATTAACCTTAAAAGTGCCACAGATCACACACCCGCTCAAGTCCCGCGTTCTCTATTTCTCACTCCGTCTTACCCATCAATCGCTGCAAAACCGCTTGGTGTTTCTTTGGCACACTTTCATATTTTGTTAATCAGACTATTTTTTTGGCGGTGATTAACGAGGAATTTAGTAAAGAAGTGCGTATTGGACCAGGATTGTCAAGGAAAGAAAAATTAAGTCACAACACTTGCTTCCAAAATTATGTAGTCCTTATTGTGACCGGGTTCCCGGGATTTTTCGAGCCCTGGGCTGCACCAACCAACTCGGACGTCCACTTCGAAATATCCCTGTCTGGAAGTGAGCAGTAACAGATATTAATTCTACATATCCTTAGCACAGAGTGAATAAAGATTATTTCCCACCATTCCTCTGATATCTTGCTTCAAACCTAAAATTTCTTAGCTCTCTATTAGTAGCCAGTCACTAGCCATTCTTTCAGTGAACTCAAGTTTGGCCTTAGTAACACGAACAACGGTTTCTTTCGTGTGAAATAAGAGAAGAGGGAGTTTTACGACTCTAATAAACACACTGACCTGGACTCGCGGTGCACCTATTTGTGCGTTCCTGTTTTCGAAAGTTTAAGGTTACAGTGTTCACTGTATGTACCGTCGGGTTTAACATTAAAATCATACGGTTTGCCCGCACAGTTTATTATGGGTTTCGTAAGAAAAGACGGCCGGTGCGTGTGCTGACAACCTTCTACTTACGTGTAATTTAACGAGGATTTTGAGAGAAGGGCGGAATGAATTCGTGGAAAGCTTGCCAGAATGTAATTCAGATTATTTTGTATTCCATCTATTTTGCTGAAAGAAGTAGAGTTTAAAATCCTACAAGTTAGTTATTTCCTTCTGCGGAATTGGTTCGCCATATTAAGAAGGTGATTATTCTAGTAGCCTGAATCAAGCATTGGGAACAATGCTGACAAAAATGCTTCGACTTACAGAAGGATTGGCAAGAGAACAGAATAAACGGGATAACGAGGAGTTACATTATTTGTACCAGTCACTAAAATGGAAGCGAACAGGACTGTCTGGCTGTGGTAAGGCCGGGACACAAAGTGTCAGTAGCAAAGTATGAAGTGCCGAGCCCACGTGACAGATCTAGACGCAGCTAGGAGTAGGATATGAAAGTGGACCTTACACACGTAGAAGTAAGGATGTGGATTCGATTTCTCTGGCTGAGGGCTAAGCTTGGTGTCTTGCTGTTTTGAACAAGCACCGACGAAAATAAGCGGTGGGGGTCTCCAATGACTGGATAGTCGGGGCCTTCCTAAAATTATAAGCGAATTTTGTCCCAGATCTCCTAGCAGGAGTCCAAAATATTGCCTTCTGTCAGAAGTAGAAAATAAGTACACAAGCACACAAAAATTGTTGTATTCTGTACGTTTCCCCCCCCCCCCCCCCCCCACGGCTTCTTGGGGCATTACTTACGCCGCTGCCGGAACCTGACAACAAGACAGTATAGATTTTGGAAA
>Ga0123354_10009251_pt1 | contig 15064 bp, 5 predicted proteins | sample TergutLab28metaG_2_FD_97872 | JGI IMG/M metagenome (GOLD analysis project Ga0123354, IMG submission 97872) | Labiotermes labralis P4 segment gut microbial communities from Petit-Saut dam, French Guiana - Lab288 P4 | ecosystem: Host-associated > Arthropoda: Insects > Digestive system > Gut ...
AACCCCCTCCCCCCCCCCCCCCCCCCAAAACAAAAAAAAACGCTAAAATCTAAAAAAATTCCCCCCCCAACCCCCCAAATAAAAAGTACGTTGAAAGCTAGATGGCTCAAAAAGATCGGGGGGGAAAAGGGGGGGGGGGGGTTTTTTTTTGTTTTGGGGGGGGGGGGGGGGGGTTAAAAAACTGAAGGGGATTAGGGGTGGGGTCAAGACACGAACTGTTCCTTATGCCGGAGCAACAAGAGTACAACTCACATGCTTCTAAAACTGCCAAGACAAAAAGATGGAGGGAGAAATATCAAGGCAAGAAGTGGCAATCAATGAATGAAGCGGTAACTTTTACGAAACTTGTGAGGTGTTCCAAAACGAGATCTGGGGCAATTAGACGTATTTATATATAAGGTCAAATGCAAGGCCACCAAACAGAACAATCAGGAGTTACTGTGATGACTGTAACCAATATTATAGTAGTACATGCACATAGCTATATTTCTTTCTATTTACCAGTAAAACAGGAGATTGGCGTACAAGGCCACTGTTGTGGTCCTAATCTTTCTAATATATTTACCAATGGCAAAATAGCCTATATTAGTAAAAAAAAACCACATGTACAACCACTGGAAAAGCCAATTATAAGAGTGTTATTGCCTGCTGACAATTCGGCAACTGAATCACTTTGAGGAGTCAAAGAAGAATAAGAAAATAAAGGAGGAGGAGAACTGAAAGACAGAGAATGTTGGTACATGTACTGTCAAAGACTGGTGGTAGTAAAAGAAATTATTTATTTAGGGTAAAGCTTAGGAGTTCAGAAGAATGAAGACAAAAAGAAAGTATAAAAGTGCAAGACATATTGATATCTGTAAAAGCAACTGACAAACATTTTAATGAGGGCACCCAGTACAAATGTAAAAGCATTAAAACATAAATATGAAATGATGTGCGAATCAAAACAGGGATGAAATATGTGGGGTTAAGGTACCATGGGATATCACTGATAGAACTAGGTGCAGAGACATAAGAAAGTCCTAAGATCCCCAGAGATCACAGCAAATGAAGCAGAAGAATGAAAACTTGGTACAGAGAGTAGGACATGCAAGCAGTTTTGCAGTACAGTGAAATTTTGGTACAGGATTTTGTTGCTTGAGTGAGATGAATTGTTATAATGTTGCTATGTGTGGTAGATAGGAAATCTGAAACAAGAAGGTCTAGTATTAAGCCTAAGAAATGAAATACACAAAGTTGGGATGGGATACATTTGGTTAAACAGAGAAAGTAGGGACTTAAAAGACTAAATTGAAACAATCAGGTGTAACAATATTCAAGAATAATCACATAAAGAAAAATGACAGAAAAAAATCTACTTTCATATGAGAAAATGAAGCAACAGTGAGGGGGGAGGGGGAGGAAGGCATACAAGGAGACAGATGGAGGAAAAAGAAGATGCCCCATGTGCAATGAAGAGAAAGAAATAAATGTAGTGCTGAAATTTAATGAAACAGAGATGGCAAGAAAAATTCTGGAACATTGCAAGGCTACACATAAATCAAGAAACAGTTCATCAAACAATAATCAGTTGTACCACGATTACAGAGTTTAAAAAGTTTATTAAAATTCCTCTACCAATTACAATGCAAGTGCGAAAACCAAGTGGGAAAAATGGTGCTAGGGTTAGAAGAGGTGAGGAAGTACTAAAACAGAAATATTTTTTGTACAGAATACTTCAGATGTGATTAGATCCTTTCACAACAGAGTAAATGGTACAAGATAAATGTTGGTCATTACTAATATAGTGAATGTGCACTGAAAACAATCTGGTGTTACCATTCACTTCCAAAGAAACGCACCCCATACTCAACAAATATATTTCATTTCATTCTTCTGTCATAAGAAGCATATGTTTAATTTCTGGAAATTATTCTCAATCAGCTGGCTTATATAACACATCTCTGTTACTGGCTGCTCAAAAACGACATAATGGATGTGTCCTTAAACACTTCACACAAAGACGCAGCATACAGAATGAGTTTGCCTCAGCTAAATAAACCAACGAATAGCCTACAGTAATTAACAAGGCGCTCTGTGTCGTTAGAAACCTACCTGGAATGTTTCTGTGAAGCTAGAAAAAAGGGGCCAAATCCATATTATACCCTGAAATTTCGTGAGTGTATGCGTTGCACATTCCCAAAATTACATACCCACCACGATGCTGTCTCACGAACAGAACTAGAAGATCAAAGAAAACACTGCACTCACATACACTACAGACCTAATAATCAGACTTTATCCACAGAATCATCGCACGTGGACTTATGCCCTATGCTATACGTTAACCAACACAGTTCTCTTTCTCAAGATACAAGGTTCGTTCCATTCGCCTGAACCGGCTCAATACAACTGTCGTATACACTTCAGAATTCCAAACTATCACCGTAACAAGCCCAACTTCACTCTTACCTGCAAAATATGAAGTCCTGATACTTCAACCATCACAATTATTGTAAACACACAACGGCCTCAATTTCAACATTTTCAGTTAAAAAAACTTGACAATGCCGTCTTTCGACACTCAAAATGGAAACCTAGCTCTAACATACGCACAGTCGAGGCCAGTGCTAGCCCATGCCACAGGCACAAGTAGGCATAAGTGAAAGGAGTACACTACAAAAACGATACTGTCGCCGAACATACACCTTAACACATGTCACTTCATGCTTACCCGGAAAATCGAAAATCCTAGTTCCTGCCAAATATATTACTTCAATTTTACACACACATTACACGAACTTCTCATTTACTTAAATAGGTTCAATTGCACAACCACACATCGCATACCATGCCATCACTGCACGCTCAAAATTTAAACTGGATGGGCCACAGATTACGTATATGAGCTAAGCTCACAATCACAGACTGATGTATACCACAATATATATATATACTAAAAGAACTGTGGACGTATATCTCTGACAGATGGAAAACTCTGTGAAAACGTTGAATTACAGCGCGCCAGCGGCTCAGTAGCCGTGGATAGAGCACGCTGCCGGTGGTAACTCGCGAAACTAAGTGGCATGACATCGGTAAAGCACACTACCCCCATACTGTAACTTATCCCACAACCCCTCCGACCATTATGATCGCCCCCCCCTTTTCCCCCCCCCCCCCAAATTTAAACTACAAAATTATTGGAAACCAACCAAAGACGCTTATTAGACAATATACGTTATTAATTTACTTTATATTTATCTGACATATTTCTGCTTTGATCAAAATATGATGTAAAATAATATGATAAATTTATTGCCTAATACACATATTTAGTTGGTTTGCAATAAATACAGTACTGATACAAAGAACGAAAAATGCAGAGTATTAAGATTCAAAATTACAGTCTTTGAGTTTGGTGCTATACATTCAGACTTGTAGGTACAAAGGTTCAGGTCAGGATATATGGTGTCCATTTTGCGACAGCCTATGAAGAAAGGGCAGAATGCTCCTCCAAAACATTCATAACCATGTATCAGGCTATACAGTGTCCTAATTCAGATTGCATTATGAATTCACACCACTGTAAGCACCTTAAATGCGATACCAAAGAATATGAAGAACAACTGAAGCCTGGGTGGAAAAGTCACATTGGGAAAATTGAATTACAGAAGGGCAGCATGTTTTTTACAGACACAGCATTTCATATTACATACTTTTTCACACATTGGTGGACACAGTGTTTCATATTTGCCTCTCAAACAAATTGGGGGAACAAGAGACATTATCAATATAAATACACATTTTAGGGTCAGGGCCACATATGACAAATTTCAAAGTTTTACGGACTTGATATCACAAGCAGAATCACACTCACACACCCAAGACTACTCACAATGTTCAATGTTCCCAAAGTAGAAATAACTGCCTTCATTATACACAGCTGTCATCACATGAAATAAATTAAATATGTCCACCATCATTATGCTTACATGTACAAATAACTTCATTTCTGACTGGGATGTTTTCTTCACAGTACACACAACACTTATACACTAAAGATGCAACACTGCTGAGTGTTATACAACAGCCAACACACAAAACAAAACAATAACAACACCACCACCACCATAAAGTATGATACAAAATACAAGAGCAATCCAAAGTCACTGTGGTCCCAAACAACAGTGTGCAGAGATAATGAACACACGATCATTCTTCGCCATTGGCAGCAGCATTTTGTCACTGCTGCCTGTGAACAAATACATTATTTTAACCACCTCTATTGTTCAGTCTGTGCTGTGAGCAACAGAACTTATATAAGGTACAGCTGTGTTTCATTAAGCACCACACAGTGAGGGTATAAAGGAGTATGGAGATAGAGCACATACAGCTCCACACATTCTTAACCAAGGCACCAGAAAGATATGTGGTTTACTTTCTGCCCCCAGATGCTCTACCCTGAGTACTGACTGAATAGGAGGCTGAGCTTGCCTCAGAAGTTGTCTGGATGTTATGAAGATAAGAAAAAACTTTTCTCTGCTAGATTGACAGGCCAATTATACTTGCATGTGCGAACACACTGCAGAATTTTACTTTTCTGGCATTTGAAACTCACATGACTCTTTGTATTTATGTTGTGCGTGAAAGAGTTTTTATCTATTTATTTTGGAAGCGGGGTTGGCATAATCAGTATAGCAACTAAGCTGTATATGGAGCAACAGTAAATATAATAGACTGCCCTGAAAGGCGCCTTTAATTACCTGTATCTAATACTGTTCTGTTTTCCCACATACATATCACCTCTTCTTACACTTTTCTGTAAATGTTCTAATTGATTCCACTGGCACCCCTCTATTAAACATTATTATTGCCCTGTCACCTTCATGCAGGTGTATAACAGACTGTCTTGATACCCCTCTTTAAATGCCTATTTAGACCGTTGTACATACTACTCTTTTATACATAGTTTTAAAAATGTGTAGCAGAAAGTAATGCAACTTCATTGCATTGAAGTTTCATCATCATGAAGGTTAAGCAGTCCTGGAAATAAAATATTCTTGGACTGCTTGGCCCCTGAAGAAGAAGGCACAACAAACTCTGAAATAGCAGAAACCAGTCACCCAATGGCTCAGAGTCACATAGTAGAAGACTTAAATCCTTACCAATACTGCTATGAGAACCTCAGGTCACACGAATCTGTTCTGGTTGCTAATAAATATGGCAGCAGTCTGTGTTCTTGCATATCTTTTCATGAAGTGATAAGCCATTCCTAACAAGGTTCACCAGCTCTACGTACAAACCAATTATCTTCACCTGAGCTGTAAAATACTGGGGTTCAGTAGTGTTATATTCTTTGAGCAGAACTGAAGCATGAATTCATAGCTTCCAACAGACCTGGTTACACAACTTGGGCATTTTACACGTGTAAACCAGAAATATGGTTATTCAAAATGTCACACTGCTTACCCTGCCACTGATAACACGTCCTTCCTGTACATATGCCTTATATATTTATCAGGAGCCAAGTCATTTATTCTTAATGTCCATTTTAGTCCAGTATGGGTGCATATTAAGGGTCACTACCACTTTTGGTGTATAGTCTGTCCTTGTCTATTATAGTAACTGGTAATGTGCCTCTAGAACCAAACTTACCCCCATCAGCATGGTCGTTACTTGGTCACAGCACACTACACCACTGCAAGTTGACTGAACAATGTTAGTTCCCTTCACCACTCTTCCCCAGGAGATAAAGCAGTGCACTTTGCTAAACCAGGGAAGTTTCAGCTGGGAAAATGATAATAAGAGTGTAGCAGTCGGTACATATTCCAATCCTGGATGGCTAAATGAAAATTGTTTTGCAACAAAAAATGGCGGGATACTTAGTGATGACCAGAACACTACTTTACAGAGCACACTAATATAATAAGCAAAAGATTAGTGGGAAGAGGACTGAAGTTACGGAAAGAGAACAAAGCATCAGGTAGGGAAAGATGATAGGTGGAGGGAATGAAGGGCTGAAAAGCTGATGGGAAACAGGGAACTGAACACTGGACATACTACATAATATGCATACTTTACCTATAGGAATGATGTAAATGAAATTTCGGTGTATGTGGTTCTCATCCCTTATTTTTGGCCTTGAAGAAATGTTGTCTATACTGGAAATTATTTGGTATGCTTGCATATTAGGTATATCAGGCAATTTTGTCAAGCTGCATTTAGTAAAGAATATGAGGTAAACATCTCACTGTGCCAGATGAGTGACAGGGACATTAATGACAGACTGCTGTATGGCGAAATTTTAATTCATATTCATTGAAAACACTAAACAGGAGTACAGCAAATGACAAAATTTTTGACTCCAAGAATGAATGAAAAACAAACTTCATGAAGTTGAAATTTTTAGATGAGGAGAAGGTAAACTGTCATGCTTGTTTAATTTACATCCTTATTTTAAAGAGTTAACATACTTTTAAGGCAAATATTAGCTTCATGATGACCATCTGTCTGTGTCCACATGTATCGACTCAGCTCCCACTGGACAGATTGCCATCAAATTTGGTATTTGAGACTTGTATGACTCTCGCATGAAAAGCCAAACTACATTAAAGTCAGACATGTATGGCAGGCACTTTACCTGATGAAGTCTGGACATTTCATACTGCTGAAACATTTTGTAACTACACAATAATAGAAAAAGAACATGTTGGGGTTCCATGGCAACTCTTTCAATACTGTATGTTGTTGGCCATGACATATATACCTCAACAATAAGGTGGCAAAGCACTGCGATTGCAATGTACAAGCCAGCAACAGAGACAGTTTGTCAGCAGGGATCCCTTATGACTTGTACTAAAAAAAAATTAAAGCTAATATTCATCTGTGAATTGTCTGAGTTTCTCTCAATATAACACAACTTGTGAGTGATCACAATGCTTGAGCCATTTCATCATCATCGCCGTCGTCATCATGGCATGAAGGTACATTCCCATGACACAGAAATTCTCCCATGTCACTCTCCGGTCTGCTGGACGAACTGTAACTTAAAAGTCACTCACTGTCTTTTAAGTTACAGTTTGTCCAGCTGCTTGGCCCAAGTTATTTCAAGCAATGTGTTCATACTAATTCTTTCTCCCATCTGCAGTCTACATCAGCTCAGTGTAACTAGTTTTAAATAGTATGATGGCTCATCTCATCTCATAAGGTGTGGCCAGCTGCCCTTCTTAACATCCCTTTATTTGTTCCATATATGTGTCCATCTGCTCTACTAACTGCCCAGTCCTCACAACCACATAACAGAATGGTAGCAATCAATACTCTATAAAAGTTTGTGATCCTTTCTAATTCAGTCTGTAAGAGTTTACTGTATAGTTCCACATACGCTGAAATGAAAGTAATATTTTACAAATCTTCATAAGTTGTATATCACAATTGTAGGTCTGTTCTGGTTCTTTAATTTAAAAAAAATATACATCCCAAAGATATACACATAATGTTCAGCCACATACAGTGATCCATCATCATGTTGTGCTGAAGTGCTGCCCCACATTAAGGTTCTTCCTGGCACACTCCTCCACCAGCCGGTTCAACTCACTTGCACTGTAGCCAAGAAGTTGCTTTAGGTCACATACAAACTTGTACACAAACCTCTTCCCATGCACCTGCAAAAAAATCAGAAAGAATTCATGGAAGTACATTCCTTAAAATGCTTCCTTCACCTGTACACATGCTTACTTTGGAGGTTATGCTTTATCCACTGCAGTGGCTAACACTGTATGAAGAGAAAGAGAGAGAATGATTGTACATGTTAAATATACACAATTTAGTAAGTTTAACTGTCCATATAATTTATTTTGTTCTCTGCCTACAATTCCACATGGCTTGTAATACTTGTTATAAAACCCCACTGAGGTAGTTCTCCAGATTTAGAAACCAAATTACACGTTCTGTATACAAGACAAACATGCAAAATTGTCACGCTCTGAATACACTGAAAACTGGCAACATCACTGAATTAGAGTAAAAGACCACCATGATGGCCAAAGTATAGCTGGATGGAACAATAAAGATCAGACATGAAACACCAAGAAAGGACTTTAAATGGTATATTGGCTTCAGAAATATGGAATAATGCTTGGAACTCCTGTGCAAGAGGAAATATACTTGTATATACCATAATTTACATTGCATATAGGCTGTGCCTTTACATAAGAGAAAATTTCATACTTTTAATTTTTCTTAACTTCTCCTGAACACTCAGTAATTAGGTAATTGTCACTCTGCTTCAGTCATGAGTAATTTTCAGTTAGCACAGCAACAGCAAGAAAGTTATGGCACCATTAATATTTAGAAATAATCTGTTTTAATCTCCATACTGGATCAAGCTGCATGCTGCAAGCTTTAAGGAAAAATTCTGCAATGACTTTATGTAGAAGAAGGTATATATGAACAGGCAAATTTAAATGGGGCAGCAAGACAAAGGTGCAATATCTGTGAATGACTTATGAGAAACCGAGAACGTCAAAGGTCACTCTCATGAAAAGAAACATGTTTGCGTATCCACACCAACGCCCGTAAGTGGACACTTTCTGTATGCCACGGAAGGACACTTGACTACAGTACAATGTACAAAACAATGTATAAGTTTGGCAAAAGAGCTTAATTCACAACTTAATGTAATCATAGTATGACAGTACCTAAGACAGTAGGAACGCAAGGAAGGCAAAGTAAACAAGTTATCTGTATCCAGTGCACATTTCTGCCAATTACTTTTAATATGGCATGTCTTAACTTCATGTAACATTCTGTTACGCTTGTGTTACAGTAGCACACTAAAACAAAATTTCTGTAGGTGTTTGTAACAGTATCTTAAGCGTTTCAGTCATAACATTAACCTGCATACAATATGTGTATCTGATTGTTAGGAGCCTGTATTCGTTGTGTACGTATGCATTAATGTGACATGTTCCAGTCTGCAAACAAGTACATATGTTTTACCTGGAAAAATTTTCTGTATTAAGAAGAAATGAATATGGACAGAATTTTCTACAAGAACTTTGGTGTTCCCCTGTCAATATCAGTCCACCAATGCTCCATTCTCATTCATGCAATTATATATGTTCATTTTCCTACTTTCACCTAATATTAAATTGTCCCTGCAGAAACATAAAATCTACAGTTCACTGTATATCTGTAGGCTTTATGGATGGAATTAATCACTATATCAAGACTTACCTTTGCAATCATATCTCCGTCATAATAATAACGGAGTGCCCGGCTCAGTTTCTCATAGTTCATGGTTGGTTTGTTTTTACGTTCACCCCACAACTGTGCAACCATTTCTGGATTGTGCAGTTTGAACTCCCCTTCACTTCCAAGCCAATGGATAACATCACGATGCTCCTTGTCTGTCAGCAACTCAAGGAGGAACTGCCACAATTGAATTTGACCATTGTTCCCTATCATAAACAATATTCAGTAAAGGTATGTCAAACCAGCTATATGGGAACAACTTCTGCACACTGTGACCAATTTCCAAGAAGGCAAAAACAAAAACACTTTCATCTAATAACAATACCACCAAAATGTCATTCCAACTTCAAAATGTTCACCTATTTCTAATCACCAAACCTTGGAAACTTTGCTAAACAATACAAATCCAGAGCATGTCACCTTGTTGCTAAAAGGAGAAGCAGAAATTTTTTATTCCTGCACCAACAGTAATTTTGTGATAATTCCTGGATTATTTGTAGCGCACTAACAACAGTGTCTTTGCTGTAGCTGTTATGATCCACAATATTGCAGAAACATGCATAGCATAGAATATTTTTCCCAATGACTGTTTCAGTGCAATATAACATAATTTTAAATCCAATAAATAAAGCAAGTTTTTTAATACAAAAAAACTTTTTAATGTTCAAACCTGAAGTTTCAAAGCAAAGTAACTATCCAAATAGCCAGATATAAGCCAAAACAAAGTCATGTACTTTTTGTAAGGAATGCTGCCATAAAATGGAATGAAGTGCCTACCAATGATGGCACCAGTTGCCTTTATGTGTAAGGTCAGAAACTAACACCCACATAAAAATCAAAAGAACATTATTCTAATATGATGCTAATTATCCACCCATACACAACATACAGATCTATTACAATAGTCTTTTATTATACACTACAACATGTTTTGGCTGTCCAGATCAGCTATCATCACGCAGATGTCGGATACACAAAAGGAAATACAAAGGGGAAGAGACCTCTCTTTACAGAGGTATGAATTATAACTATATTATTCCAAAAATTGGAACAATAAGGTTAAAACTAATTCACAACCATGTTACAGAGTTCCTTAGGTATGATCTGTTTAACCTTATTTTCTCCCTTTATATTTCTTTCTGTGTACTGACATCCACCTGTTGATGGCTAATCTGGACAGCTGAATCATGTTGTAGTGTATACATAATAAAAGAATATTGTACTAGATCTATATGTTGTGTTTGGCAAGATAATCAGCACCTTAGTGACAAATACACAACAGGACCATGTCAACCAAGAACATGACTCCATTTCAACACCTCTGAAAGTGAAGATCCATAGGCCATGAGACAATGATATCTAGCTGGGTGAGTTTGTCCATTTAAACTCTTTAGCCAGCTGATCAGTTTTCACAAAACCTGGTGTGAACATAATGCCAAAGGAGGACACCCTAATACCATACTTTCCTTCCTAAAAAGCCAATAAAAGGCTTTTTGTATCACTACATTGTTTGTATATGTTGCCCCCATGTCAACTTCTAAACCTGATGACCATTTTCACAACACTTGGTACAAATCATATGCCACTGGAGAACACCACCAATGCCAAACATTTTAATTTACAACCCAAACATGATGGATACAAACTTGGGTGGTGAGAGTGACATCAGTGTAACCTACTTTTAGACCCTAAAATTATGTATGACTATAAAGTGTTATAAATACACAACTTCTGTAATGGCTATACCAACACTTTCTCTAGTTTTCAGTATGATGGCAATAACTGATGCACCACTATAGTTACACATGTGAAATGTTGTAGGGATTGAGAACAAACATACCTACTTTTTACGAAACACCATTCATAAGTATAAATGGTGAATGGAGGTTACATTTCTAATAAAGTCAAGTATGTTCCTGCAAGGATGACATCTCTCTGAAATATTTTATGTTACATGTGGTACAGGAATTTACTACATGTAACACCTGATCTGTCCAAGAACCTACCTATTTCCCACACAATGGCTGTGACCAAAGATCTTACATACAAGAAACATGCTGGACAAGTGGAGTAGTACACAACTAATTCTATTGATCACAATTCTGAAAGGAGGCTGAAAGGTATCAGATTTCCTTACAAATGTTAGTTGTACTGGGAACAGTGTACAAAACACAGAAGTTCAATCTGATCATATTTGATACTGTATATTTGTGGTATAAATGAGATGCATACCAACAATGGTACTCTAAGGATTCAATATATGGAAATTTTAAAATATGAGAAGTTCACACATGCACAACACTGATACTTTCCTTTCTTCAGTCCCTCCCCTCAAGCAACAACGATACAGAACACAAGTGTGCCAGAATCTTTAAGACAAGTTATACATGCCTAGTCTTCGAAATATATCCATGTTCTGATAAATACCATATTTACCCGAATGCAAAAGACTCTAATCTAAGATGACCCCCAAAAAAACACGTATGCCAAGGGAAAATATATTTATCCAAATCTAAGATGACCCCCTAAATATAAATTGTATGCTAAGAAAAAATATTTTACTATTAATTTCATACACTTAAGACACAATGCATGTCAGATTCTACATACATTTACCAATCACTGCCACCGTCCCCATCATCACAGGCAGTGTCTTCATCGTCCTCACACTTGCAACTAACATTTCCATTCCACAACATATCATCAGTCTCATCCCCTGCAGTGGATATACAGCACTTCTTAAAAGCCTTCAGAGTCAATGCTGGTAAGACACAATGCCATGCTGTTATGATCCGCACTGACTAAATACTACCTTTATATTTCTTGGTTTACAAACTTACTTGAAGGCATGCAGATTCACAGTTTTCTCCACAGATGATGTTAGTGGTGTTAAGAATTTAAATACGCGATCTGGATTTTTGTGTTATGTCTTTGGTCTGATCAGTCCGATTTCATGGCTCTCTTTATCGTTTTTAATTTGTGGATTGGTCCAGGTTTTATTTTTGAGTCTTGAGGGTTTATTTTTAATTTTTCAAAAGCCATTTTTCTGATACTACCCTTAGACTCAATCTGATCTCAGGTACATACCTTAACAAGGTACTGTTTCTGTGGTGCCCAGTGATTGAGAATAACTCAATCTAAGGGGTCCACCAGGTGAGGTGCTTCTTTGCCTGAAAACGGAAACACAGTCGGCTTCTGAAACGTTGTGCGTCTTTAAGAAATTAGATGATGATTAAGCCCCCAAAAAAGAAGACTGTGTCAGTTAACTTCCCTCATGCTCTGTTCTCCCTTTTGAATGTCTTGACCTTTGCTGCTGGGACTGATGGGTTGTCCCAAACCATCGGTGCAGAATTACCAATCTACGGTACGTAATTTCTCAGAAAAGTACACATCTCATATGATTTGGCAATGCGGGCTTTGGCTTAGTACTGCATGGTCCGGTTCAGTGCAATCCAGTTTGGTGCAGTCCAGTTGGGCACTTCATATGCAAATTTAGACAATCTCACATATTTAAGTGCCAAATTTAAGACAAAACCATGTCTTGCATTCGAGTAAATAAGGTATCAGTATGCAGTCAACAAGGTGCACTGAAAAATAAGGCAAATCTGTCTTTGTCTTCATTTATGCTGGTACACTACGCTGTTAATTTTGGTAAAGAAAGCAAACCAGTGGGTGCAGACCTGACTACAGTTTCAGGATTAATAACTCGAATGATGCCAACACTTCCCAGACACACCTACTTTAATATGATAATTCTTAATTAAGTTAAGTTTGTGACTTCATAATAATCTGTAAACCAAATCCAACAGTTTTTGTTGTACAACTTGAGTTTCATGTTAATTACTCAAAGGAACAAAAGTACCCACAAGATTTTATCCAAGCACACAACATATTTCCAAAGAGCACCATCAGACACCTTTACCTATCAGCAAAACTTCCTCATTCCACGTATTAAGTCTACAGCTACACTTCTGCTACAGGCATATATTAACGATAGGTGCATGTGCACATTCAAAAATTTCTTACCAGTTCTGTTCCCGCAACCAATACCACTTGATTCTACTACACTCAGAGGTAGACCAATAATCCGAGGAAGTTTGCCCAGCTTGGTTTGCCGCTGCTGTCGGCCACGAATCTGCTGCTGTCCCTCAGCATGTGTCACATACTGTGGAGTGTCTGCTGGTTTCTGCACCACAGCTGCCAGATAAAGCAAAACCAATTCTGACATACCTTAGCTAAAGTTGATAAGACACAGAGAATGACAATGTGTCAAAAACATCTGAACTGCAGGGGTATTTTTATCTTTACTAAATCTTCTAAAAATAAATTGTGTCATAAATGTGAGCACTTCATACAAAAGTACAATGAAAATTTACTGCAATATTAACCATGCCTTATATTCCCCACAATTCTCAAAAGTAACTCACCTACAAACTTGCACTTGCGCAGAAGTTCTAAGTGGGTCCAAAAGAGATCTCCGGGGTCATATGGAACCTTGGAATGGAAGTCAGCCAATGATAACTGACACAGTTGTTTGCCAGTGATATTCCAATCATTCAGGCGCAGGCCCACAAGATTAAACTGGCGCACAGCCCACTGCAGCCAGAGACGCACATGAGCAACTGACCACTCATTAGGATCTACATAAAACAAAGAGCACAAAGAGGTCAGTTCAAATGATGACATAAATTTCAGATGTACCAGTTCAAATTCTGACTAGGGCACAACCTATACTAATCACAGTTACCATGATTTTTATTGTGTCCTCCACATAACTTAAATGCCATAAGAGTACCTTTAAATATCATACAACCAGTTCCACTCAAACCTCTCCAGTTTACTTTGCAAGATCATCATGTAATCTGCTTCAAAGCTGAAAATGGTAATTTCTTGTACACAGTTCTTAACCTTTTGGTGCCAAAGGATGACCAGTCAACATGCAGTGTGAGTTGTCTGCCAAGAACATGCAAAATAATAGGCAGTCATTTAAATCCCAGGTCTTGTGCAGAGTATCCTGGGCACTTAACTTCCAGCTCCAGAGGGTTAAATAACCTAATGGGATGCAAGATTACAACAACGGGGTAAAACAAAAAACACTTAAGAACTGTGAGTCTGGGTAACTCGAAGAAGAAGTTTCCACAGGCAATTGGAAACAGACTTTTTATGGCAGAAACTCACGTTACTTAAAACTTCAGATATTCAGCACACATATGCAGTCCCATGAATTGAGAAAGAGAGAGAGAGAGAGGTGGTAGGACATGGTTATGTCAGACTAATGCATACCCTGGCATTTACCTGCTGAGAATGGGGAACACAATGAAAAAAAATTAGTCAAGCTAGCCACTGTCCTGGCAAAGATTTGAAATATGTGTGTTTCAAAATACAACACTACTGTTATTGCTAAACCAGCCTGCTAGGTGTAGTTACCCCAAAAATTATAGGCAATACACAGAAGAAATAACATGAGAAGGTAAAGTTGTAGCAAGTTTTCATCTAAATGTGGCACAGTTGCTTACATCAATATTAATAAAAATCCAACGAGATGCAACAGTATGCAGTCTGATTTATTTTACTGCAAAATCACTCTACATGTTTCGGGTGTCCATCGCACCCATCATCAGGAGTACTAAAAACTGTAACCGCAGCCTCTGGTACAGGTCATAATATTGGTACAACTACTTCCCTCCATGGCCAGATCGGGACCTGGCCACAATGGAGGGAAGTAGCTGTACCAATATTATGACCTGTACCAGAGGCTGCGGTTACAGTTTTTAGTACTCCTGATGATGGGTGCGATGGACACCCGAAACATGTAGAGTGATTTTGCAGT
>Ga0123354_10009252_pt1 | contig 15064 bp, 8 predicted proteins | sample TergutLab28metaG_2_FD_97872 | JGI IMG/M metagenome (GOLD analysis project Ga0123354, IMG submission 97872) | Labiotermes labralis P4 segment gut microbial communities from Petit-Saut dam, French Guiana - Lab288 P4 | ecosystem: Host-associated > Arthropoda: Insects > Digestive system > Gut ...
CTTAACCTTTTAAAGCCTACTGGTCACGTGATGCACCACCAGTTTAACATTCAACAACTGTACGCTCTGCCCACACTGTATTTATGTGTTTTGTATTTATCTGAGAACAAACAGCGACTTGTGTCACTACACCATAAACTGATTGGTTTTAATAACCGAGATGAAAAGTGTTTCCTGCGCGGGACGGACTGGGGCTTTAAATATAGCAGTCTGCGCTTCGTCTTTAAATGTTTAAAGTTAACGTAAGCATGATTTATTCCAAAGATAAGCATAATTATTCATGAACAAGGTGTATGTACAGTCCATGAAACTATCATCTACATAAACACTTCTTCCTGCCCCCCTCAAGACCCCATAAGTCGTTGCGCATACATAAACATGTGTTTGTTGTTATTTCTATGTTAGGCAAACTACACAGCTTAAGGCCTAATGCTCTTTATTTGGTATTTACATACCTTCGGCTTCCTGCATTGCCAGAGCAACAATCAATAAAACCTTATGTTGTCACATTCTTTCAATTTTAGAATGTGAACATAATGATATATAAGAACAATTCAGTGTTTGTTTCCTGTGTTCTTCCATGTGATAGTTAAGCAGACAGTGCCTTGTTTACTCTTTGTATGAAGTATCCCGTTATCTAAGTACATATGTGTACAAGTACTGTTGAAGAGTTTATTAATTATAGATGTGCGGTGTATGAAATAGGCAAGCCAATTACAACTTATTCTTACACTTTTGTGGACAGTAACATAACGAGTACTTGAAGATCGGATATGGAACAATTACAACGGCATTGAATATATTTTGGGTAGCTAATTTTTTGTTTATGGCTTGATAGCCCCAAGTGGGCCAGGGCCTCCGTAATATGGAAGCTTCACGATCACATTGAGGTACAACACACTCGGTAGAAGTCCTCTGGACGAATGATCAGCCCAACGCACAGACCTCTACCTGATAACACACGACACTCATGAGAGACAGACATGCCCCCAGCGAGATTCGAACCCGCAATTCTAGCAAGGGAGCGGCCGCAGACCCGTGCCTTATGCCGCGCGGTCCCTGGGATCATGGTAGTTAAATATATTTTGCAAAACTCATTCATGTTATGGGTTTCGAAACTGCATTGCTGGTCGTGGTTAATTGTGGTTCGAGTTGTTCCCGAAATAGATTATGGACTAAGTTTCACGGAATTTTGTACTAACCGTTTGTAGACTATCGGTTAGACCTACTTTATGAACCACCAGTTTAATACTAAAAATCTCTGCATTCTGCTCACAATGTGCACTGCACTCTTTTGTACAGACCTTACGAAATACAGCGATTATATTTCTGTACAGCTTCAGGTGTTGGTTTCTGTAACGGAGGTACCATGTACAAAGTAAGAACTCAATTTTTTAAATACAACTGTGAATGTTAATCTCTGAAGGCCCTGCCATGGCTCAGACGGTTACCGTGGGCGCCCGGGTTCAATCCCAGGCCAGTCCACGTGAGAGTTCTGGTGAATAAGGTGGCAATGGGAAAGGCTCTCTTCGGGAACGAATTCTCCTCGTCAGTATCATTCCACCATTCCTCCATAGTCATCTTATTAACAACACAAGCAACAGAAGACATTCAAATTAAGCAAGGCTCTGTCGTACATCGGAAAACACTTGACAGAATATTACATCCACACAGCGTGATTGCAGGCTTACGCCTCGGTTTAAATGGGAGCTTCACTCTTCTGGGATGTTGCGTGGTGTAGATTGGTATTTATTTACTGACGTTTCGGGACAACCTATTTTCTTCAACTGCTTGACCCTTGAAGACGAGACTGATATGTGTCCCGATACGTCGGTAAATAACTATCAATCTACGTCGCGTAACAACCCAGAGGGCAAAGAACTCACATCCGTAATGTTTTTCGACCACAGCGGAATTTTCATTTGTGCCAGTTATTTGCTTATTTATCAAATACCAAATAACTATAACTGGCAGATCTCTACATTATTCGCTGTTTATAAAAATCACCCGCAGCACAAACCCCAAGAAGAATAACACGCATTTGGAGCAAAGGCAACGAAACTAATGGAATATATTATTCCTTTATGTGATAAGGCATACAGAGATAACTCTAAACAAACTAATCACACTATGTGGTAATAGGAAGAATGTTGAATAAATATCAAAGCAAGTTAAGCCGTGCAATGACAAAATGATATACAACACTGCCATCTTGAATTACGGACATACAGAAATGAAGAACGAAAAATAGGAACTTCAGATAAGATATTTTCAGAAATATTCTGAATATGTATTAAATGTCCAGATTATGAATAAAAAGTTTAGGACAGAATTAAACAAATTTAATTTATATAATAAAATTAGAAATGACATAATTCGGCATGTCACGTGTAAGGAATGGAAAAGAATAATTCATCTAGATTAATAATCAATTATATACAACCAGAAGGTTCGAAACTATTATGCAGGGTTCAACCTGTTCAGTTAGAGAACTGACGTCGCGAACTTAATTTCTAATGATGACGACGACAAAGACAGGAAGGTCGAGTATGCACCTAATCAATAACTAGAACGACGCATGAGTTCCTACTGCCTATTTCAGATGAAGGATTTAGAAGCAAGACAGAAATATACATCACATTTCATAGCAGCAACTTAAAACTATTCTCTCTGGTGTAGCCACGTACTTGTCCTATCCTTTTACTTCTGCTTTCTGTGCTGATGTGTTTCCACACTCTTTAGATTGTTGGGGCTACAGAGGAAGTTGTACATCACGCGCGAATCTCTTTTGTCTAACGCTGTGACACGATTACGATGCTTTAACAGCCACAGACACAGCTGTCTGTGAAGATAGGTTCCTCTGTGCTTGACCAATGCTGCGTGATCTAGGGTCTGCACACTATTATCTCTTCAAGAGCAGGCCATACGTCACTAGCACACTCAGGGTGATAACAACGTTCACTGAATGATGGACACATCTAATGCGATTCTTAAGAGCAGTGCAACTATGTACATCTGTTTGAACAAGAGTGTGTAAATAACAATTTACACACGTAATTAGCACACCAACTAATGCACATATGTAAGATTTTTTACATTAAAACATTTGAAATCGCTCCAACATGTTTCGATCCTAAGATCATCTTCACGGAGCTACACTGTTCCTTGCTAAAGTCACATTTTTAAAATACCAAATTTTAAAAATGTGACTTTAGCAAGGAACAGTGTAGCTCCGTGAAGATGATCTTAGGATCGAAACATGTTGGAGCGATTTTAAATGTTTTAATGTAAAAAAATTTATATGTGTGCATTAGTTGGTGTGCTAATTAAATGACTCTACTAAATGCACGGTGCAACGATAAAGATAATAATTTACACAATTATCTATTTTAAGTCATCACCTTACAATATTTTCACAAGGAAAATGAACAAGATAAATATTATAGATCAAGGGTGGAAGTGAGAACGGAAGAAGAAAATTATACACTTAAGAGCTTCATTCCACGTGCAAATCTTCATATATTCTGACGACAATCAAGTTGAAAAGAGGAAGACTGATGGGAGAGGATACCTGAAGAAACGAGACAGTTTGGATTATTTTGGTGTAAAATGCGAGGATATTGTTAAAACTGATCTTAAAAGTCATGACAGGACGTTGACTGGATTCATTTGACGAGCTGCTGTGTACTCGGCCACGAACATTCAGGTTCTGTAAAATGCTATGAATTTCTTGAATAACTGAGCAACTGTTAGTTTTACAAGAAAGACTCTATTCCAAAGACTTGGTAAAATAATTAATCATGCTTTTAAGCCACAGTATAGTGTGATGATGTGTTCCACAATCCGTGCATTAATTAGACGTATCAAAATATCACAAGATAAATTAACGCACTTTGGTTTTGTACATGCAATTTTATTGCACAGCCGTCACCCACATGTTACGGCCGCTCATGTGGCCATCTTCAGATTGTTGATGCATTTATTTATATCTGTATTCTTGTTCTCACTAACCTGAAGATGGCCACATGAGTGGCAGACACATGTTGTTTGACCTTTATGCAATTCAATTACATCCAAACAACGAAAGTACATTTTAAGGCTTTTCATGCACACTATAGCAAATATAAAACTCCTGAGTCTGTAGCATATTCAGTATCAGGTTTGATTCGTAAAATGAAAGCCAACGAAATGCACTATTTCTCAAATTTATTTTATGAAGTACACTACATGTTTCGGACAAACCCACTGTCCATAATCAGGGACTATCTCAACAGTGTATACACAACGATAGATATTTGTCATGCTAGTTCTGTTGGTTGTCTGCTAGCGTGGTGGGGATGACCACGCTAGCAGATAGCCAACAGAACTAACATGACAGATACCTATTGCGTGTATACAGCGTTGAGATAGTCCTGATGATGGACAATGGACTTGTCCGAAACATGTAATGTACTTCATAAAATAAATTTGAGAAATAGTGTATTTCGTTGGCTTTCATTATATGAATACATCACGATGCACGGTCCTCTGAATGTCAAATTAGGATTGATCTCCAGCAGCAGGAGCCTTCGCGCGATACATAATATGCGGCGAAGCAGTTACAAGCCTTTTTAAATATAAGAATAGTAACGAATAGACCTACTTGTACACAGAATCGTTATGATGCTGCTGCTTAGAGCAGCATGATGATCCATTAATTCTCCACACTCATCTATTTCCCAACAGTACTGTTATCAGAAGGATAAGAGGGCGAAGGCTGGGATCCTTCAAACAAAACAATGCTCTTTCTGAAATCGTGGAGCACTTGACATAGAAGTACCTTCACAATAATTGAATAAAGAGAGACCAACTTGATGTCACTTGCTTTATTATTTCATTATTTAATGCTCAACATGTTTCGGAGCTTGCGACTTATTTATTGAGTTATTTCATGGGTTGTATTGCTCTGGTTCGATGTGTGTTGGTGTTACGTTGTGGTTTGGCTGGGGTGGTGTGGTATCCGGATGCAGGCTATGGTTTTTTTTTATCCGTGAGCCAGACGTATTCCTAACAACGTACTCTTACACAACACGATATGCTGCCACAACACCCTGTTAATATAATGAAATTATTTTGTGAATGTTTTTAAAATGACTTTAGCAAAGAACAACGTAGCTCCCTGAGGATGATCTTAGGATCGAAACATGTCGGAGCGATTTTAAGTGTTTTTAATGTGAAATTTTATATAGTGCATTTTTTTGTTCATAATTAAAGTGATTTGTGCTTTAAACTTCCACGTTGCTTCAAATGAGTTTCAAAGATACTCCTACATAAAAATACCATCACAATTAGCAAATGTTACGACACACGGAACGCGTATGCAGAAATACAGTACATACATGTGTGTAACTGAAATGTATACAGGGTTTTGGTAGGGACACTTGAAGGAAAGAGACTACTTGGAAAATCAAGATGTAGAATGCAAGATAATATTGAAATTTTTCTTAAATAAATAAGATAGCATGATGTGAAACTAGAATGATCTGGTTCAGGATCGAGTTAATTGGCGGGTTCCTATGAATTGGACCGTGAATTTGCCAGTTCCTTACATTACGGAGATTTCTCGACCTGACTGAGCAGCTATTAAACTCTCGGTAAGGACTGTGCATGGAGTTGTTTAGTTGAATGAAATCAAGGGCTGTAGGGTACGACAGCTCCTCCAGGCAATCACTGCGGGAGTACTGAACAACTCGATAAAAAGAACTTGACAACCACATTCGTGTCATTTATTGTAATGAGCCAGGGATGGAAAACCACTGCTATTTCTGGCGGCCTCTGTGGCTAAAGGTTGTATCTCTAGACAGCGCAGTCACGTGAGGGATTTCTTTTTTTCATCCGACTTGACGGAACGGAAGACCCATAGTTCTGCACGAGTCCTCATTCACAAAGTACCGACGTTTATTAACTTCCCGTAGGTCGTGAAAATTGCTACTCTAAGGGCAGACACATAATCCAATAGCTGAGGAAATATACAAAAGTGTGCATCAGCAGATGTCTTCACCAAAGAGGCAGTGCGGCAACGAAAGACAGCTGGAGCTGAACCACTTACTGCCGTTAAGTAATGTCTGAGGTATATTTAACGTCAGCCACTTTGTGATGGTATGCCGTCTGGGAGCTCGGAATTACAGGTGACGCAATCTGGTACACAATAGCGGCTTATGGAAAAACTACCACTTCATCACTTTTCCTGGGAGTTCTCTTTCCAAAAACAGAGACAATGCGAGACGCTAGCTCCGAACACAAAAAAGATTGAAGTGATACGTTTGGAGCATAGCTTCGTATATTGCCGAAACTGAGACACCTCGGAAAGAAAATAAGAAATTATGCAGCACAAACCAAGGAAATACGCAATTTTATAAATGAATATTTAATTTCTGGTGTCTTCTATATGTTTCGAACTTCGTCGGTTCATCCTCAGGGAGACAGTTATATATGCAGTATGGTATGTTGTACATGCATCGGTGGGAGCAGTCTGGTGGATGGGAGAATGCATATACAACTGTCTCCCCGAGGATGAACCCACGAAGTTCGAAACATGTAGGAGACATGAAAAATTAAATATTAATTTATAAAACTGTGCGTTTCGTTTGTGTCGTATAATTGTGTCACAATGCACGGTTAAAAAAACATAGAATTAGATAAGAAATAAAAGGTAAAGCTAAAGCAGTCCCGTTACAGGCCTGGAGTGGCCAAGAGGGTTCCAGAAATTTAAGGTTCCCAGATTACATGACAACGGCACAGGATGGTGGTAAGATTGTCAGACTTACGCACCGGCCGCCTTTACCCCCAGGCAATGCTCCTGGTGCTCATTTCAGTTACAATTAGATAAGAAATACCTGGAAAATTCTCAAATATAGTCCTGTAGAAGGACGGAGAAGATCAGAATGATCGTGTGAGAAATGGAAAAGTATTACTAAGAGTCAATGAGGACAGGAATATACCGCAAACAATAAAAAAAGAAGGGATAACTGGATTGGCCACACCTTGTGTAGGAAATGCCTTCTAAAACATGTTTTTGAAGGAAACGTAGAGGGAAGGATAGAAGTGGCGGGAAGACGAGGAAGAAGGCTAAGAAGCTACTGGACAACCTTAACAAAAAGACAGGATACTGGAAATTGAAAGAGGACGCACCAGAGAGAACTCTGAGGAAAATCCGCTTTGGAAGAGAATATGGATTTGTCGTAAGACAGACTACAGAGTGAATGAGGTAGGCTCCTCTAGTAGCGAAATCTATAGAGCCAAACAGAGAAGAGCGATTGGGTTTGCTTTTTTAAATTTTGAATTGTCTTTTCGTGTTTGTAAGCAAGCTAAGCACAGAGGTCACTTAACTCCAACCACGAACCATATTTTTGACCGTAGTGTTCAGAATTGGTGGTATATGGAGTCGTAAGCTTGTATTAAACCAACAACATACTTTTTCTGGTACACAGATACTCTATACCACTTACGAAGAATATGGTGTCTCCACCATCTAAAGCCTCCAGGCTTTACCGTTTGATCAACTGAGCTGTCAAAGTAAGGAATGAACCAACATAAAGATCTGAAACAATTCGCACTGTGGTCTTGTTCACAAGCCGTATTGAAAATACGTAATTAAAAAACAAAACTTAGAAGAGAGAATCGGACCTGTTCACATGTAAAGGAATAAACAAACATCTACCGATGTGGGTACGGGAAGAAAAGCTATTCCAAATCTTTGGGCCCTTTATTCAGACCCCACTGTGTAGGTGATTCCCGTACTCCTTTACCTGAAGACACGAAACTAACCTGTTCCCAAAACATTGTATTATAATTTTTTATTTTAAGCAGTGGAAAATGGACAAGAGTCCAAAGAGATTGTCGTTTTAACCCATTAAACGCCGAGTTAAATCCCATCTGCCATCTGCTGGCATTATTAGGAGCTCACCATATTTTCCACGTTAGTGGGTTAAGGGTTAAATGTGATATACCATCGTCACAATCATACAGAATTTGTAATAAATTGAGGGGTCTGAAAGAATTTATTCCAAATTTAATATCATTCATATTCTTTGACCTTCTTCACAGCAAAATAATTATAAATTTTCGCGTCGGTAAAATACCGTTATGGTCTAAACACAAGAAAGCATTTTATGGTTTCAAGTGAATTCAAGTATTCAAGTATCCTATACACAAAATAAAATCACACTGACTATTTCGTACTCCTTCACAGCCCGCTTAGTCTCAGTAGACGATTCATTTCCCAATGACACAAGTTGTTCTGTTATTTGTATGTACACGTAACACAAACGCATGTGTTTGTAGCAGAGACAAACAACCCTTAATGGATGTGTTCTCGGTGTACGACCAAACTGAAATCTAAACTCACAGTTCTGTTTCTAGGTTAGCTAGATTGCGCTCCTTCCTATTCAATATACGTAAAGTGATGGGGGTTCATGAGCGACCATTGAGCGTTTCCTGATTAGCAGAGTGGACGCACACACCGACGAAGGAACTGCAAATCAGAACGACCACTAGCACATCAGTGGGGGCAAATCCATGTCACCATATAATTAATTATTTCGCCTCGCATGATCGGATATAAATTTCCACTCTTATTATCTGAAAATCCAAGCAGAAACAACGGTATGTTTATCACGTGTTACGTAACTACAAGAATTGTAAGTTGTTGTAAAATATTTTTACCGATCAGAGTATTTCACGCTAGGCCTAGGTCTCGCAAATTGTACATAATCTAAACCTTTAACACAACAGTGGAACTGCTTAACAGAAAAGAATTACTGATATTTTCTTTAATAAAACCAACCAGGTACATAAATTTCTCAAATTTATTTTGGGATTAAAACTCTACATGTTTCGGACAGTTCCTCTGTCCATCGTCAGGAGTTTTTCACTGTACACACAGCAGTGGTGTATGTCATACAGGTTTTGCTGACAGCTTTCGAATAGGATCAAGATCGGGCAAGCAGCATCAGGAATAGGATACTGATACTGATCCTGCTCGCAAGCTGTCAGCAAAACCTATATGACATATACCATTGCTGTGTCTACAGTGAAAAACTCCTGACGATGGACAGAGGAACTGTCCGAAACATGTACAGGTTTATTCCAAAATAAATTTGAGAAATTAGTGCATCTAGTTGGTTTTATACTAAGAATATATCACGATGCACGGTCATCTGAACATCAAATTCGAATTACTGATGTTTGTACTCATTAATTACAGTTCTTTCTCATTTCTCCATTTACATTGATATATTTTAAAGTAGGTAAACCTAACGTTTCGTTGTCATAATTTGTTCATTTTATGGTTGTTATCACTCTGTGTTTTCGATTAAAATAAATAAGCTCTCAAATTTTCGGATCAGCACAATTCTACATTTATTATGTCTTCGTTACACGTTTCAGTCCCTATTTTGACCATCATTAGGCTACTGTAAAAACTTTAGAAAAAGGAACTGTAAACGCGGACACAGAATACGCTTCGTCTATGATATCTTACAATTCCACTTCAATCACTACAGTTATCATTCTTACTGATAACATGCCAGTAGCTGCTGTGCGTTGTGTTTTGTACAATCATCGATTAATAAAATCAAACTATTAAATCAAAAGTTTTAAAAAGAACAGTTATTAAATCAACATTAACCATAGTTGACAAGACCTACTTCCCTTCCACCACTTCATCGTATTAATTGTAACCTTTGTCGGCGATTTATTAAGTTACTTAATCCAATTAAGAACGATTAATTTCAGCTGCCTCAATTTAGAAGCCTGCAACAGAAGTATGCCTCCAAACTGACAAATGTGCGGAAAGCCAGTTCCGGACTACTTAATCATTACCAGCTAAAGGAGAGCGGAGAAATGCTGAGTGCGTTATGTAACTGATGTACCGTTCCCTGACTGCACAAGTTCACCCAGCTTTCCGCACAAAAATATGTCATGAAAACAAATGGAACTGCGAAGGGAAGAGTTTAAAATCGTAGTTAGGCGTACGGTTTAAGCAAAGCATTAACAAAACACAACAGAATACTTGCGAAGCTGGTAGTCAAATATCGTGTAGAGCTATCCAGCCTCTTACGGAACCCGAAAAGTGAAAGACGGTGTTAACAAGACCCCGTCATTGGCATGACCGCGAGTAATTCAGTCCAATCCACTACATTCGCCAAATTAATTTAACATACATTTTAATATCATCTGCGGATCTAAGCCAGCGTCTAAGAAATGGCGTTTTCCTTTAGGTCTTCCCACTAAAATTTCGTACGCAGTTGCCACTTCTCTCACGTTTGTCACATGATATCTCATGTCTCACAAAGATCGGATAATGTACTTAAGTAGATAATTTTTTTTTTTCCTGTGGCGCTGCGGCCCAACGCGGGCCATGGCCTCCTAATACCTGAGGTTTCTTGATCACACACAACGACTCATTACAGTCGGTAGGACTCCTCTGGACGAGTGATCAGCTCGTCGCAGAGACCTCTACCTGACAACACACAATACTCACAACAGACAGACATCCATGCCCCCGGTGGGATTCGAACCCACAATCTCAGCAGGCGACCGGCCGCAGACCTACGTCTTAGACCGCGCGGCTACTGGGACCGGCTAAATAGATAATTAGAAACAGATAAATACAGGTAATCCAAATAGATGAGAAGCCGTGCCCAGTAGCCGCGCGGTCTAAACCGTGAGTCTGCGCCCGCTCGCTTGCTTGGATTGTGGGTTCGAATCCCGCCGAGGATGTCTATCTCTTGTCAGTGTTGTGTGTCGTCAGGTAGAGGTCTCTGTGTCGGGCTGGTCACTCGTCCAGAGGAGTCCTACCGAGGGTAGTGTGTCTGAGTGTGATCATGAATCCTCGACAATGAGGAGGCCCACTGGGGGTGAGTGGGGGGTGCTGTTGCGCCATGGTAAAAAAAAAGTAGGCGAAAAACACGTAAATAACACCCATACTGAATGGTGAAGGGGCTATCACCATTCACCGTGAAAATCCGACGTCAATCGGTAGATAGTACCAAGCAAAGACAGATGAACTTAATATGTTTGTTATTATATGTCTCGCTCAAAAATAAGCGTCCTTGGTTTGTTAACAGTGGTTTGAGTAGAAATTACGAATTTTCTCATTACCTGAGATTGTACATCCCGATGCCTCTTTCCTGTCAGGCCCAAAAAGTATTCTCAAAATGTCGTTCCACAACACACACAATTAGTTTGCGTCGACTGGAATTAGATACCGGAACGTACTTGATGGTAGCAAAATAAAGCGCCATATAAGCAAAAAAAAGTGTCATATATAGTTTCGTAACACAGCCTACCTGTAAACGCGGGTGATGCTTAAAGGAAGGTGAATGTATAATGGTTAGAGGATAAATCGAAGTAATGTTTCTTGGGTTCGATGATCACATCTTTGATACAAATTTGTTTTTAACTCATTGTTCCGTGCATCTTAATTCAATATTAATAAAAATCCAAATATATGCAACAGTATGCAGATATTTATTTACTGCAAAGTCACTCTACATGTTTCGGGTGTCACAGCACCCATCATCAGGAATACTAAAAACTGTAACCGCAACCTCCGGTACAGGTCATAATACCGGTACAGATACTTCCCTCCAACGTTACAGTTTTTAGTACTCCTGATGATGGGTGCTGTGACACCCGAAACATGTAGAGTGACATTGCAGTAAATAAATATCTGCATACTGTTGCATCTGGTTGGATTTTCATTAACAACAAACTTGTTTATTTATTATAATTGTTACTTATACTTTTGGTTTATTTGTTGAAACTTTAATTGCTAGGAATGTACAGCGCCGAATTATAGGATAAGGAATAATCAGTATAAAAGTACAATTAAGAAATTCACTGTATAAAATATTTACTCAACATTTACGCAGAAGGGCCATAAAAATGAAGTACAAACTTCAGTTACACAACCCACCCCTGGGACAAGATCGTGCAGTTGCAGCAGAACGGGAACGATGGTATGTTCTTCAGTAAATGCCAACTGCTTTTGGGCGGAAATTAAAAACTAAAAATTTCGCAATACAGGGGTTCTCTCATTCTAACCCTCATGTATTCCAGTGCCAAGAGGTAATCCCATTTTCTATCTAGAGCCAATGTTTGGCAATTTCTAAATCTTCCGGGCGGAGATGAGGCAATAAAACACATTCTTACCAAATGCCTTACAGCAAACGTTATAACCCAGAATAAGGAATTTTTCGAAATTACTAAGAAATCTGTTAGGAACTTGGGCTTTTTCTTTCCCAACGGAGTACTGGAATTTCGCTGAAGATGTTTGATTATCCATACCAAACAAATAAGTTGATCGATGCCGGTTACTCCACCCCGAACTTTAACCTTTCTTCTGGACTGAAATTAAGCCGGAGACAAATTTCTTCACAACGCGGGACACAAAACGTTCAATAAGAAATGGCTTCGGTAGTATTTAGCCGATGATCTTCAGGAATTCTGCCACACTGAAAGAGGGATGAGAGAATGGAATTACCTCACATAACGGACCAAAATATTTCCAGCTGTATTACTACAGGGAACTCTAAACGGCATGCCGCAAAGTCGAAATATTTCCTCGGTTTTCGTCAAGAGATATGAAGAAAAATATTAATCGGAATTGCCGAAATAAATTAAATAATGAGAAAAATAGTAACGTGGTATTATTATGGTCAGTTCTCTGAATTGTCATCATAGTAACGATCACGATCTTCATAATCTCCACTATTCTATCATTACGAATATTTCGATTTATTCACATAATACATGCACTTCTGTCAAATACATGGGATCTACAAGCTCCTCACAATAAATAAACTTGTATCTGAAATTTGTGACTGAATTTGTGCAAAACGAAAGAGGTTTTTATCATAATGGGATTGCGTCATTTCCAGTCGACGGTAAGTGTCAAATAGAACTTCTTTTTAAGTTGTTTTGTTGCTGCTGCTTCTCAAACAACTGTCTTGACATTACTGTTTGAATTCAGTCACTGTGCTCAGCAAGCCGTGGTATGGACGATTTGCGAATCGTGGTTCAATTCCTAGCAGCGGCAACAGATTTTATTCTTCCGCCAGCGTTCAGAAAGCGTCAGGAGCCTACCCACCCTACTGTCCACTGGTTACAGGATGTTCTTCCTCCAGGCATAAAACCGACGACGCTGACCCTAACTACACACATGCAGCTAGTCCCTAGGTTAGGAAATGGTGGGACTATACCTCCACACTCCCATATGCCTTTTTGTTATGTTGCTTAAATAATCACACAGACTTGAAATTTACGTTATAATAATAATAATTATTATTATTAGTAGTAGTAGTAGTGGTAGTAGTAGTAATTTTAGTAGAAGAAGTAGTACTGCGTAGTAGTAGTAGTAGTAGTAGTAGTAGTAGTAGTAGTAGTAGTAGACGAAGAAGTAGTAGTAGTTGTAGTAGAAGCAGTAGTACCAGTGGAAGTAGAAGTAGAAGTAATAGACGAAGAAGTATTAGTAGTAGTAGCAGAAGTAGAATTATTAGAAGTAGTAGTAGTAGTAGTAGTAATAGAAGAAGAAGCATAAGTAGTAGTAGTAGCAGCAGCAGGCGCAGAGGTAGTAGTATAATTATTATTCTTCTGTTCAACATAACTACATCAGTAAACACATGTGGGAGGGACTGAAAGTAAATGCAAAACAGTGGCCGGAAAGTCTGAAGGAAAGAGATGAGTAGATTGTACGATACTATCAGAATGGATATTACGGAGATAAGATGTAAGAATGTGGATATATCTGTCCCAAAATAGGAAAGAGCGATAGCCTCAGTAACCACGGTTATGATACCCTCGTGAACAGCTAAGCGGCTACTGGGCTCTGATCCACCGATTTAGTTATTTACAACACTCAAGTATATTCCGATTTAAGGAATATATATATATATCAGAGCCAAAAAGAATGAGTATTTGTGATTTTTGTTTCTGTGAACGCCCTTTCAAGGCGTCACACCAGTCCTTCTTTATTACATAAACGCCAAACATTTTTGGAACGATCTCTTACGAGACAGAACGAAAAATCTGATCAAGCTGGTTGACGCTAATTACTGTGCGGAGTGTTTGATAAATATGAAGAATATTTCCATCTACTCATCCATTCAGTTAAGTAAAAAACCTATGCTCTTTTACGCTTCAATCACAGCAGGTGCTATGCACCGTAGCATTACAAATTCTATATTTTACTCACAGACAGTATTATGAATTGTGAATGATTCGCAGATGATACGCTGATTAGATCTACAAGCAACATAAACTGATTGATCACGTAAATTAGAAGTGGCGTTTTTTGTGGCGGAGGGATGGCTATTGTTAAAATTATTTAGATGATTTTATATTGTCATTATTCCGTGCACTTATTCCACGAATACAATATCAGTACCAACAACTGCACTACAGTATGTGGGTGCAGTTTAATGACAGTGTATCCTCCAGCACGTTTCTGCCACTTCAGTAATTGTAACTGTTACTGTATTCTTGTTTCTTACCACAAGTTAAAATTTTTTACTTCATCTGCTGGTGAAAGCAGTAAAGCTGAAGCAATGTTTGTTATGCTGTTTGCATCTGGTTATTAGTCGCTCTCAATCTTATCGAAATCAATGCAATTCGCGAAAAAAAAGAACTGAAATAATTAGCCCAAATACTTTAGAGCGTTCTTGACGGAAAACATAAAGACAACTTAGTTACGGGCCTTCGTTTTTTCGGAGATGTTACGCGGTGTGGGTTGGTAGTTTCTTACCGCCGTTTCGGGACAAACTTGGCCCCTGATAGGCTGTACCGAGACTTCATGAGCGAAATGCAAGTCTACACCAGGTAACAGCCTAGAAAAGCGATGACCTCAAACATATCACGGCAGAAATCTAAAATCTCACAACCAAACAACACTTACGGATGGAAATTTGCACTTTAATATAGTGCAGACGTCACTGAAGTGTAAGGTTTACTGCTGTTCGGCAGCAGTAAATTTGCACTTTAATATAGTGCAGACGTCACTGAAGTGTAAGGTTTACTGCTGTTC
>Ga0123354_10009253_pt1 | contig 15064 bp, 11 predicted proteins | sample TergutLab28metaG_2_FD_97872 | JGI IMG/M metagenome (GOLD analysis project Ga0123354, IMG submission 97872) | Labiotermes labralis P4 segment gut microbial communities from Petit-Saut dam, French Guiana - Lab288 P4 | ecosystem: Host-associated > Arthropoda: Insects > Digestive system > Gut ...
AAAACATTGGCAAACCAATGATCAGAATGCAGTGTCAATGCAAAAAATTGGAAATACAATTGCTCTCGGTTATAATAACCTCGGTTTGTGCAACATGTTGTTTATAATCTTACACATTCTGCGGTATAAACTTATTCCCCATAAAGCACATATTTTTCTGCCTTGCTTAGCATGACATATATAAGAGCATCTATCTCAAATATGACATTGCCAATCATAATGATTATGCTTGTTAGCAAATTAATGAGTTATATATGAGAAATCTATCTGAAAAGTCACATAATATTCTATACAATGTTTGTATTGTTCATTAAATATATGAAGTTATTACTCGTTTATTGGATTTTGCAATGTATAATTAGTTATTAATGTTTAATATGATGGATGCTTTATGCATCGTACATTATTATTATTATTTATTATTGCTAAATTATTTTATTGACATGTTCCGTATCTATATGATACAATGGAATAATAAATTGATTGATCTCAGTTGCTTCTCTTCGCAATCGACGAGTTTGTTAAAGGCTAATTAGTCCTGCTTCAGCATAGCTCTTGGGCAGGGGCTCTCCTCCCTCCAAAACCGCTCATTCCAATCGTTGACTGGGACAGAGATACGTAGACTGAATATAAATCGAATGTTTACATATCTTCAATGTCCTTGACAAGTTTACTCCTTTCATACTTGGGACCCTGAAAAGGGCTGGTAATGTCAGTCCGTCAGCTCGTCAAATTGTTAAAAAAAAAAACACTATCCTGAATGTGATGTAATTTATTTGCGTTCTATAAATTCAAATTAGGATACAATCCTGTGGATATAGACATTGTCACATACATAATATAATATACATAGTGTTGGAAGAATCTAACTATAAAGTACAATAATAAAACACGTAAAAGTAATTGTCAATTCAATTCAAATATGGAGGAAATAAACTATTAAATAGAATTTATGAACTAGTAAGACGAAAAGTGTGGCCCCGAAAAGGGCCTTTTGTGGGGAAGAGGAACAATACTGCTGCTGCTGCTGGTAATGGATGTAGTTACCCATTAAGCCATGTTGGCATACGGATGCCGGGAAGCCGTTCCTTATACCAGAGCAGTTCATCACGCATATCTCTCATCTTCAGAATTTGGCGCTGGTTCTCATCTTCATACCATACATGTTGAATGTGGGATGTTCGGTCCTGCTGCATGTTTTCTAGCTCTTCGTTCAATACTGCAATCCTCCTTTCATATTTTTCAACTGATACGGTCAGCTGCCTGTTTCTGTCCTGCAGCCTCCTAACAGCTTCCTGCTCATCAGTGCTGTGCGTGGAAACTTTACGTATCAAAATGGAATGATAATACGATTACATACATCTGTACATCTTGGGGAGACGGTTTTTTGAGGGAAGTGTAAGGAAATCTTTCAGGATCATGTGCAGTGGCGGCTTTTGGTATCAGTGGCGTTGAGCCTTGGTGAGTTCTACATGTTGTCGAATATTTAAATTTGCATACATCCTCTCAAGTGCTGACATATTCTTCCCTGTCAGAGTCCTCCCTGTAAAACACAATCTCGCCCCCCCCCCTCCCCCCCAATAAACAAATACTTAATTTTCATTATAGTCAGTACAAAATGTCTTTAACTGAAAAGGACAGGAACATAATCTGTAAAAGTTATGCAACATGAATTTGGAGGCACAGGGGTTAAGAACTTCATTCTTTAAATACTAGACTGGTATGTTAACCACTAGGCCACCAGGGATAACTTGGGATTAGTGCTGTTGTAACTCTGTGTCTGGTCTAATCATCTTGAATTACAGTGAGTCATACAGACCTCATTTCTTTAGTTGGCTTACCTCTGTAGAATTCTGACATTCATTTTCTTTATCTGTCGTCTGTATATGATTTTTCCCTCATTCCATTGTGTTCTGTGATATTGGCAGAGATACTCTGAAATGGAAATACACACACAGAGCAGGTGACAGAGGGAAGGTAGTTGAATCATACGCATATTAAAATGCTGTTGAAATGCAGTACTCAATGTGAACAAAATTCATCTATATTTATACTGATATCTCAAGCCATGTGGTCAGATCTAAATGCTTTCAACCGTGCTTAGAAATCAATTAAGTGGGGGGCCTCCATAACACAAAGCAAGAGGGGCAACCGATACTGCATGATGTTACGTAAGCTAAGCATATATCAGGTTAATGTTTTTTGTGAAACACTGATATCAAAACTTTGATACCTGAATTTAACTAAATTCATATTTATGGAAACACGTTTCTCTTACCTCAATACAAATTCAAATGCAGTACCTAGTTTCCCTAGTTTAAAGTTCAGTTTAATATCATAACATGCTGAAAGAATTAACACAGTAATGAATAACAATAATCTGCTAAGCCATTATTTCATATACATGGCCTTTAGTGTCCATCATTCACAATTAATTAGTCCTTAAAATTCATCTGATCTGAGGGCCTTTAGGACTTGAAGCAGGGTGTTCATTAATACAGTGATACTGTACAGTGTGTATTTTAAGTCACTTTCATGAATACTGCAGCTGACATGGGATGTCTTAAAAGATGCAGGATAGCCACATGAAAAAGTTTCCTTGGACAGTACAGTGATAATGGATAATCCTATGTAAAAAGGTTAACCAGATGAGTAAGAAGGAGATTTCTGGCCATACATGCTGGTTATGTGTAATGTCACACAAAACTGCCAGCATTATTAAATGCAACCATACCCAACCAGCGAAATTACTAAATCCCATATTGGCATCAAAGAAATGTGTAGATTTCTGATCGTAGCTACTGACTGCACACGATCAGCAGAAAAACTGCCATGCCTTCAACAATACAACCACTACTAACAAAATCAAGTTCCCAAAATTTACTCTCACTATATGAGGACACAACATTATTTCTACCACCACCGTAATACAAGCAACAGAGTAGAAACATTACAAGCCGCTTAGAAATCATGCCAGCAAGTAGTTTCCATAACAAGGTGCAACAATGCAGTCATGGGACAGACTTACATCCCACTGCACATTACTTTACATCATGACCCAAGGGTTAGTTACTGAACATTACAGAGTACTGCAGCTTCATAAAATGATATATTTCTTTTCAACACTCAGAACATTGAGCATCTGCAATGTTTGTCTCAGTACTAGCAGTATCAGTCAAGAATGTATATTTTAAGGCAAAGAAAGTGGTCATTGATTTTTATTAAATTTAATCCAGTGTTCACACAATCATAATAAATATATCGAATTAGAATTTTATAAAATGAGAGAACAATCATGACAAACAATATTATCATAAAGCTGGTATGAATTTGAAACTCTTGATGTGCTATATAACAGAGTTGATGGAAATCATTTTATATCACAGACTGATTGATGCTGTCTGAAAAAACCTCAAATGAATATAGAAAGTACAAGTCTGCAGGATTCTGCAAAATGGCATCACAATTCAGTATTGAGGAATACAGGTTAAGGGGCTAATTCCAGGGAGCAGAGCCCTCTTCTTGAGAGGCAAGTTGCTCTTCACCTAGTCAAGAACTTTCCCACATTTTATGGAATCTGAAGGTACAGTACCATGTCCACAAGAGCCCGCCAATAATCACTATCCTAAGCCAGATCAGTCCAGTCCAGACCCTCCCATTCTGTTTCTTGAAGATCCATTTTAAAATTGTCCTCCCATTTATCTTCCATCTGGTCTGTTCCTTAAGGTTTTGTTGTCAAAGCCTGTGTGTATTTCTCTTCTCACCCATACATGTCACATGCTGTGACCATCTCACCCCCTTTTGAATGACCCAAATAATTTTTGGTGCTATGGAAACATGCATAAATGTGACTGTTAAATGAGATATGCTGAGTAAACATGGGATGAGAATTCTAGATAAAATATACTAAGGGTGAGTTGGAAGATTTTCAACGGAAAGAACTGCAGTACCAAGACATGAGTGGCAACTGTAAGGTGAGGGTTGTATTCAGCTGCACATAAATATGAAGATGAAATTTCTCACTGCAGAAGTCAGCTGCTTGGCAATATGATTATTGACTGCACAAACAAGAGAATAACATCATTTCTGCAGTAATTTAATATAAGGAGATGGAAATATGATCATAGAAGCTCATAGTATATGGGAATATTGTCATTATAAAATATTTAAAATATGCTGTGTCAAGTAGACCAAGTTACTTACACAGGACACTTGTTTTGCCACAAGAAAAATCCTCCTTTTTTATACTTGTCACTGTAATATGATTTGTTGACCAGACACTGCTGAACACCCACCATGATAAAATCAGAGTATTAGGTTCCTTGGGTTTCGATGCCATGCCATTCAGCAAGTGGTTGTTGACTTTTGAAGGATCATAGTGCCTACATCTTAAGGACTTAGCAGTTCTTCTTGAATTGCTTCACTCCAAAAATGAAGACACTGTGATCCTACACAAAAACAGGAACCACTCACTCAGTGACTCATTGTCACATCCCACAAGGCCTGCATCTTCAGCAGGAGTGCTGTGAGAATGTCATGTCTCATATTACAAATTTCTATACCACCATAAATGCAACAATGAGCTTCCACTTTATGCACCAAGCTGTATACAGAACAACAAACTTCACTGTACTCTACAAAGTATGAGGCTGCTTGGGACCATCCACACACAGAACTGGTCGTGCCATTATTTAAAATTAATTCATAAAAAAAACTGAATTTGTACACGTACATTTCTGTATTCAAAGTGGTGTCTGTTTCATGTTCCTATCCAGGATCATACTTCCTCCTTCACAGAGAACATAGTCTACTTTCCACTACAAAAACCACTGACTTAATGATGTATAGGAAAATAATTTATGGTAAGTGAGAATCATATGGAACCCATAAATACACCGAGATTTAAATGTCAACAGCAGGTGGTACATATAGTTTCATTCAGTATTGAAATGGTTAATGAAAGCTACATGGTTATTAGATCCCTAGTGATGATGATGATGATGAAGAAGAAATACTTGATAGTTGCATTTAAGTTGATGATGATACAATGACGAAGAAGAAGAAAAAATGTTGGATAGTTGCATGTAAATCACTTTTAGAGTACAAATTATTTCTTCACAAGCAGCATTTTCTCAAGGCCAGAGCAGCAGCACAGGTCAAAAAAGAAGCTCTATACTCTTATGTGCCAGTAATTGGCAGTAATGTGAAAGTGTTATGCAGTAACATTAACTGTTTAGGAATCATTAAATGTTACTAGTGACAGATTTTGTCAGAATCCGGAAATTTCTTGTTAATTGTGAAGTTGTGAAGAAGTTATAAGTGTTCAATTTTTTCAAATGTAAAGCATGCAAGGTTTCTCACTGCCTGATATGGTATTGTGGCTTAGATGAACAGCAGGAGTGATTCAGACATTTTGAGAAATACTGAGACATTATGAATTAAGGGTTACATAGAATGCTGAAGGAGTTGGCAGTGTTCGCTTTAAAGTGTCTGCATGAACCGATCAAACTCACCATTTGAAGACTTCAACCAGCAGGCATATCCAACACCAGAAGCAGGCAGAATAACCACCACGCAACAATGAAATGCAAAACGGGTAAAGGAATAGCTATAATAGAGCAAGGGAAGAGAATTTTAATGTTTCAGGTGGAGATGTAAACTTAGTACAGTAAAAGTACATTTATCTAGCTTCTTCTTTAGCAGCAGGTTTGCTGTGATGGTATGTTTTTCTGTACAGTCCACAGCAATTTACACCTCTGTCATTTTCCCCAGTAATTTCAATTTTCTGACCAACACTTAATACATCTATATTTCTGGAAGACAATATACATTGTGCTATGTATACATTATTTGCAATGTCTCATAAATATTTATTATTTTACCTTTTCCATCATATATGTTGTTCAAACTGCTTTTATAAGTTACCAATCTAACACCACACCCTATTCTCCAATCATGCTGGATAGACCAATGCTATTGTAAATACTCATAGGGAGAGGAATTCTTATTAAAAATGTGCCTGTGTATGATTACCTTGTTTATGTTCCTGATCATAATAATGTTATAAAGGTAAAGGTAAAGTGTTCCCGTTACAGGCCCGGTGTGGCCCAGAGGGTGGGTAGAGGTATAGCTCTACTCTTCCATGACCACGGCACTAGAAGGGGGTGAGTGGTCAGCAGCATGTCCCGGGAAAGACCTGGTACCCATTGTACAGAAGTCTGGGTGGGCCCCAGGGCCGGTCTGGACAGGTGCAGAAAATCTCGTCCCCATCGGGATTCGATCCCGGACCGTCCAGCCCATAGTCAGTCACTATACCAACTGAGCTATCCCAGTCAACATAACAATGTTATACTGATATAAAATAAAGAACACATAACTGTATAGTTTGGGACCCAACTTTGCAAGACTAGGGGCTGGGGAAATTAGGGTGAAAGGGAGCAAAGGAACTAAGTAAAGAAGAATATGTGAGATGGGCAGGGCAAGTAGCATGTATATGGGGGGAAAATGCCTACACGGTTTTGGTAGGAAAACCTGAAGGAAAGCTACTACTTTGAATCCCTAGGCATAGCTGTGAGTTTAGTGTCATTAATATGTGTCTTAAAGACATGGATGGAAGGGCATGAATTAGATGAATCTGGTTCAAGACAAGTGGCAGGCTCTCATGAACACTGTAATGAACCTTTGGGTTCCATAAAAAATGTGGAGCAGTTTGTGACTAGCTGAGAATCTGACTTTTTAAGGACCTGCACCATGTAATTAGCTATGAGATGAGACAGCTCAGTTGGTGTAGTGACAAGGCTACAGGCTGCACAGCATCAGACTTGCTCTGGGTCTTACCCAGCCTTCAACCTAATGGGTACAATGGGGGCATAAGGCCAACCACTCACCTCTGTCTAGTGGTAAGGTTTGATTGAACATGTAAGAACTTTATTAGTAAACAATTCAGTGCATTTAAAGGGCACAATTGTGAGTGCTTAAACAAGCGCCATGCCATGAGGAAGTGTGAGGAGTAGAGGCATGGCTTCAGGTATTCATAACTGTGATACTGGACGGACATAAGTGGTTAACTTCTTGCCCCATGCAAAGTCCTGGGATAGGTGACTGGGTGAACCCCACGATCAGGTCTGTACACTGTGGACAAGATATTTTCCTTCTGCTGGGAATCGAATTCCGATTCATTGTAAATGAGTAAATAACGAGAAGTAGTATAAATTGATACACGAGCCGAAAGCGAAGTGTTGGGTAGTTAACTGACACCGCAGTATACATCATCGTCACCAAACAACGAATATTAATCATTTTAACAATTACTTTAATTTGCAATACGTGATACGATGTTTAAACGTGACTGTCATAATCAAATATTCATTTTAAAATAAGGTGAAAATACACGTAATGTCACTGGTAATTGCTCTCGATACTGCCTGTATTTGTATAACTCGCACAGTTGGCAAGGTATCATGGTCGCTTGATGCCTTACGTCACTGGTACGTGGTGGGGACAAACACTGACAGCGTGAATGTTTCCATCAGGGCAGAAACTGAAGAAATGATGGAATCTGCCCTCGGTGCAAGCGTATGATATGTCATAAGGTATTCCATAACATTATGCCAGCTGCATTGTTTATATACCATCGAATTTCATGGGGAATATTCAATTAATGTTACGTAATGTTTGGAAGGTCGCGACCTTACCTCAAGACGTTATTAACCTTTTGACGCCTAATGTCAACAATAGTGGTCGTACCGCACCGCTAACCTCTAAAGTTGCATTTTATATATTAATTCAACAAATATAGGTACTGAATATGTTAAACACGGTATATAATCTCCGTTTTTTTCTCTTCAAAATGCAGTTTGTTTCATAATTCTAACATATTTGGTTCCTGTATTATTCACATTTTATATGCAGGGTGTGCTAAAATTAAAAAAAAAAATTATTACGGCGCCAAAAGGTTAAACAGTAAGGTAAAGTCGAGGTTGTCCCGGTCCACGCCATGAAAGCATATGGGGCCAACAGAGACATACTTCCACTCCTTAACATCCGCCCAACATGGAGGTGAGTGGTCATTTCATGCTCCTGCCGCTTAACCCCTGTACCAATTCAATGGTAGGGTGGGTGGGCCCCAGAGTTGATGTGGACGTCTGTACTCAAACATTACCCCCCCCCCCAAAAAAAAAAAAACTTCATATAAGCTATAGATGTAACAACCTCGTGTTCACGGACGACATGGTACACGCAGACATGCCCCTATCCTATGATTTTAAACCCAATATTTTTGTCACAAGACATATGCTTAATTTCAATTTACTGCAGATGACACTACAAAAGCCATATAATACTGTCGTCAATCATACACGTGTGGATATTTAAATGTTTCCGTAACACACGTCATTTCACTCTTACCTGCAAAACCGAAAATCCTCATTTTGTTCAACATGGCGGCCGGCGAGAGACCAGAGTCGGTAGCGAGACACGAGCCACTTCACGCAGTTTATGTTTCGTTGCGTTAGCCTGTAGTGCAGTAAGAAATGAGAAAGAGTTTGGAAACACAAAAGCACGTAATTTGGTAGTCGTATAAGCGGCAAAGGGAAAAGTGAAGTACTTAGTCCGTTGGTCTGCTTTCCCGGAGTAGCGGAGAGGAAAGATTTTTTTTTTGCAGTTACACAGTGCACATAATTTGAAGAAGGCGTTGAAGTGAATAATGTATACTGTGTACAGATGTGGTCATGCCTTGACACACATAAACATACACTGGTAGTGTCACTGTCACTAAATGTAGTCGGTGTGGCTACAGTTTTATATAAAAGAGAAGTGGAAAATGCCTTGCACTGGTAAGTCACTATGTACATGGTCAGATGCGGAGGGCATGACACACGTGGACGTAACTGGTAGTGTCCCTGTCACGAACTGCTGTCGGTGTGGCTGCAATGTACACAAGATGGTCAGTTCGGGAGGAGGGATCAGTCATTAGTAGCGCACTGCACACACATGCACATACGAACGTAATGTCAATGTGAATCAGTGGAGTCGGTGTTGCTTCAGTCTAATGTTGCTACTATTTGAATGAACTTGCAGACGGCATCTACACCTTCTGCCTGAACATATATTCAGCAAGGAAGTAGACACAATCTGCCTTGCGATTGTACTTGCTAGGTAATGCCTTGAACTGCTGATTAGATGCACTGTAGGCAATACTTGCAGTACTCTCTCACAATCGATATTACCTGTACCCTTTGGTTATAACTATACAAACCTGAATATATTTCAAGGCCCCTGTACACAGTACACAACGTCTCCTTTCGTAATAATTTCAGTAACAAAGTCATAGGCCTATTATCAATAAAAGGCTAATATATGCCAAACACAACTCTATATTATTCAGAATAATCAGCTACATGTTTCGGCTTGTAACTAAGCCATCATCATCACCTAGCTATCATGGAGTTGGGCCGCTTGTTGAACCGTTCCGTCTCACACATCCAGAAGTCTCTTCAGTAGTCTCCCCTGGTTCCTTTTCCCTTTTGGTCTAATTTTTTATTATCCTCCGTATTCTGTAACGAGGCATTCTGTTTTCACGTTGTATCCAGTTTCATCTGCAGTCCTGTGTTTTGTCCCAAACTGGGGTTATATTTAATTCCTTTGCGATCTCTGTATTTGTTCTCTAATCTGTTCAAGTGTATCCTGCTCTTTTTGTCGTATACCTCATATCTGCTGCTAATGTTATTTTTCTTGCGTTAATTGCCCAATTTTCACTACTGTATAACAAAGCTGGAAGGGCTAGTGAATATAATTTTATTCTTGTTTTCTTTCAAGTTTTCTGTGGTCTAAACATATTGTGTATAATGGCCTTTATTTTCAAGTAGTTATTCAATTTATTATCAATAATAATAAACATTTGCATAGTTCCCATAAAACTTTCAAAAAGTCTCATTTCGAAGTTGTTACCAAAACATTTAACAGTAGGCTATACTTTACAGCACGTTCAGTTTGTACGCTGCTGGTAATGTAACATGATATCTGCACAAAACAGAAGGATTGCAATGATAACTAATTCCCATCATTTTGAAGGAACGTAGTGCCTTCGTCTTCAAGGCACAAGGAGTCCAAGATGATCCAGCTGTGGAAACTTCAAATTTCACACAGGAGCATTTGCTTGGATGGACCGAATAATCAGAACACGGCAGAGATTTGATGCCGAAAGCTCCTGAATGAGAAGCAGCAGGATGGCCATATAGTGACATTCAGTTTCGGTGTGTTGTACGAAAGTTTTTTTTTTAATACAAAATTCCCTGCGACTTCAGTTCTGGCACGTAAATAATCCAAGATTTTAATATATTTTCTGAGTCCAGTTTATTTTTAAACGTCTAATAAGAACGAAATTGTAAGAATTTAAGCAGGATGCCGTCTATATCGTCAGTATAGCACATTCTCAAAACAGAACGCCCACTGATAACAGTTTTTATTCCTTAACTTAAATGACTGAATTAAAAAGGGCCAGGAAAGAAAATGACGTGGCCTAACCGAAGGTAAAGGTCACCTTTAACATAGCAGTTCAGGCCCAGAGGGGAGACATGTATTGCTCTACCCATTTTCAATCCCGTGCCAGATTGACGTGGGTGGCAAACGCCATGCCCTGGCCGCTTTAACGCCGAGAAGCCCCGTCACCCATCACATAGGAGGCTGGGTGGGCCCCAGGACCAGTCTGGACGGGCATGGAAAATATAAAATCTCGTACCCCCATCAGGATTCCAAACCCAGACCGTCCAGCCCGTAGCAAGTTGCTATGCCGACTACGGTATCCCGGCCCCCTCAATTAAGGTAGGTACTACCGTGAAAGCTGCCTGGGAGGACTGAGGAAAACAAGAAAACCTCAGGATAGTCGGTGTCCTGACCAAAATTCGAACAGGATACCTCCCGAATACGAGTCAGAAGCGTTACTGCTTACAACAACTCTTACTACACCATAACTACATTATGAAGATCAAGACACAGTAAATTGTTGGTACAGCGGCTAACAGGCACACTTCGTGGATAAATTGAATCCAAACGCATGTAATTCAATAAACAGTTTTCTCTGGACTTTTCATAAATTTCCTTCACATTGTCATACCTTGGTTAAGAGCCATCATTGATTTTAAGTTACTACGAGCGACACGTATCACGATGTATGGTGTGACCGTGGCCTCACGACTTTTGTACAGGGAACACTGCAGTGTAATGTGAGTTTCGAGAGAAGCGCTTTTCTCACCACCTGGGCCGGGGCATTGCTTTGGTTAACTGTTGATACACAGGATGTGGAATTATTCCAATACCAGTCTATTTATACAACCAGTATCATATTGATTCCAACAGCCGCATGGTTTTTGGATCACTCGAGTCCTGAGACTGTATACAACTCGGGACACTGATGTTTGTCTGGGTATTTGTCTCTGTTGTTTTGTGATAGTACTGACCTCACTTAGGGATATATAAAGCCACCACAATAAAGGAGGCCAACGACAGAATTCAGACTGTAGCACGAAAATGAACACGATCATAAATAATAGGCTATATGTATTATGGCGTTCAGAACACTGAATACTGAATTTTAATTTTATGTCACGCGATCGTTAGTCATCCCTAAACTATAGATTTGATATTCACTCCTCCATAGTTATCAACATCTGACAGAATTAAAAACGCAGGACTGTTGAACTCCGCATTAATGTAAGAATTTTGCGTTACTACATCAAAATAAAAAGCGACAAGCCTACCATATCAGCAGCGCCTACTTTTATTCTGCTAAATAATGTTTAAGTTATAATTTTCATAGTGGCCAGTTACAGTAGTCTACCTAAATTTTGCTGAATATCTTTAGATTTCCGCTAAGTTATACAAAATAACGTACCGGAGGGGGTGATTAATAAATGTTAATGTTCCTACCGATTTAATGATGAAATCGTAAACAGTTTGGTGCACACTTGAGCGAGCGCAAATTTATTACCACTGTCAAAACACCAACTGTTGTTAACTACACAGACATACTGAAGCACTGTTATTGGTCTCCTCACTGTGTGGAATAGCAGGACAAAGCATGAGTACCATTCCTATATTTTGCATCAGTTCGTGTAGTACAGTTGATACGATGGGATTTAAAATAAAATGACTTTGTTAAATTTCTCAATCTTAAGCAAAAGTAATACCAAAGAAGAACTGGCGAAACCTCCACTGTAGAAGCGGAAATGGCTCAAATCTGATTGAAGAATCAATAATAACAACAATGAAAACTGTTACTGGTATTTACAGTGCCATTGTAGAGTAACGCATACACTACGAAACGCGACAGTTTGAACCATTGAAGCGTAGCCTCAAACACAATTTTGAACATCGCGTACGCCGTCAGGGACAGTTACACAGGCCTGACTTCTGTTAGAATTTATAATAATCGCTTTTTAGACGCGTTAGCAAAATTGCGAAAAGCGACCATTAACTTTGTCATGTCTGTCCGTCCGTCCTTCGCACGAAACAACTCGGCTCCTACTGGACGGGGTTTCGTAAAATTTGATATTTTAGTACTTTTCGAAAATATGTCCAGAAAATTCAAGTTTCATTAAAATCTGATAATAATAATAACGGGTACTTTACATGAACGCATGTGTACATTTATGATAATACATCGCTCATTTCTTCTTAGAATGAGAAATGTTTCAGACAAAAGTTGTAGAGAAAATCAAAGCACACGTTTATGCCTCAATAATTTTTTTTTCGAAAATCTCGCCGTTTGCAACATAATGTGGAAAAATACTGTACAGCCGGACAGGCCACAAATGACAATATGACGCGTGCGAATTGCATGCTGGATACCTAAGGCTACAAACATACACTCAGAATATGTAATACTTATTGCTCTTCCACTGCAACAATGGTTGCACGAACGCGCCTCAGTGGTACCTTATACGTACATTGCATGTCTTGTTCTACGTTCACAGGATTTTTTTTAACCACTTCCATTCTCTGCTCGATTCAATGCAGCCAATCTTTAGGACTGTATTCACGTATCCCTATACATTCCCTTTACAACGCATCAAGGGACGAAATCAGGGAAGCATTTCAAAACATGTGTCCCACCCCCCATACTGCCTTGATCTAACACCAAAGGTCCACCACAGCTTCATAACTGCATTTGTAGATTATCCCCTAAACAGTATGGTTGAACATGTAAGTCCATCACAGTTTACCGTAAGTATAAAGCAAGCACACAAACACAAATGCACTATCTCAGACAAAAACTCCACGTGTCTATTTGTACCTTTGCTAATCGAACAAAGTAGCAGGTGTAGGGACTGATAGCAGTTCGTCAGCTGTTACGATGACAGGCATTGTTCCTGCTATAGCAGAGTAATGATTTGGGGTTGCGTAATGATCAGCTGTTTTTCCACTGCGCATCTGCGCATGCGTAATACCGACTCCAATATCGCTTGTGAAAGATCAGCAGTGGTTATGGCGGTAGGTGCGAGACTGTGTGTAACGAGCCACAGGAGACCGCGGTCATGTCAGAATATCAGAGAGATCGGCTTGGTCAGTGGAACTTCGACGAAGGAACGGGTGACAATGTGTGCCCTTCGACTTTACGAGGACTCGACCATCTGCGGAATCCACGCCTCAACAAGGTAAGTTTCTCTGACACATTGTACGCTACAAAGACGGTACAGTATACTTCGATGTAGTGTCGCAGTTACAAATGAATGGAGCTGTACCTCCACTCCCACATATATGCCTTGAGGGCATTATAAGATCACGTTTCCTCCCTTTGCAATGGAACGGCCCTCTTTGGCGTAAAGTTGGAAAGAAATGCTCTGATTTCTCATGTTAATTATGGAATCAAAGTTCCGTAGCTTCAGACTTATTTATATCAAAATACTAATGCGTTCCGTTTGTGTGGCAGCTACCTGCCATTTACTGCAACTTCAGCTGACTTCACTCAGGGAGTTTTGGAACAGGCAATAAAATTAATCCTTCGTGGGTCGTGATTATCGCCATAATCAACTACGTATTCCCCACCAGCTTCGTAAGAGTTACGTCACCCAATATCGTTAACGGTTTACAACACGGTGGAAAATTGTATGTACGAGCTGACATTAAAACGCGCCGTATTTTAAGCACAGATTGTGTTTACGGGCTTCTTACGATTCTTAGACTAAGTATCAATCCGGCCGGTATTCGCAACGCGGACGAAGTTTATTTTCTGGGAGGTAAGAACTGATAGTTCAAATTTAGGTGACTGCTCATGGTTCAAGTCAGTACTCTGTTTTGCCTCTTATACAAAGGTTCTCACAACGTACGACCCAACGTGAACGTTTACATCCAGCCTACTGAACACAGTTGTGGCCCTGGATTTTCGGGCCCGAAACTGACGTACCACGTCTTCAGGTTGACGGCCCTTGCTATGTTGCCGTAATCTTTGTTTGAAAGGGTTAAGTTGGTGGATCTGAGCTGTTCGGCGCGTCATTAAGTAAGTCTGAAGTGAATACATAAATAAGATGGGGAATTTGGGAGGTTACGATAGTCTAGGCATGTAGCGTGGATGGCTAGACTATGAATTCACGCAGAATTTTGGTGCATGTGGTATTGTGGTATGAAGTCCAGTCTGTCGCGTAAAGCGACAATTCTGATTTCCCATCATTGTCGTAGGTCACTCCCTGCTGAGAGACACCTAAAGAGATCTTGTTACGCCCTTTACCCTTACCGTATTTTGAATAAAATATTGCACGCAGACACACTATTTTAGAGTGGTGAGATACTATTTATATGTATAACGGGCTCTAGTTTTAGATTGTCGCCGTATTTGTTGATTACAAATTTGTCGTATCACATCACACAAATTTTGTCATTATAACAGTTTTTCCGATATACTTTGTTGTAAACTCTGTGTGTCAAACAATAGATTGACAGTGATACTTGTTCTGAAGAAGTCGTCAGTTACGCACACGTTGGCAATGCCGTGCAGAGGAATAGGCGCCATCATGTTACCTCAGAACATTACACTACATAGAAGGAAGGGCGTAGGTGGGGGTAGGGGGGG
>Ga0123354_10009255_pt1 | contig 15061 bp, 14 predicted proteins | sample TergutLab28metaG_2_FD_97872 | JGI IMG/M metagenome (GOLD analysis project Ga0123354, IMG submission 97872) | Labiotermes labralis P4 segment gut microbial communities from Petit-Saut dam, French Guiana - Lab288 P4 | ecosystem: Host-associated > Arthropoda: Insects > Digestive system > Gut ...
ATTGCAGTTAAATAGCGTGAAGAAACTTCTCGAAAGCAACGGCATTGAGTTGCAATTCACCGATGCGGCAGTCGAACTGATTTCCGAAGAAGGCTACGATCCGCAATTCGGAGCGCGTCCGGTCAAACGAGTCATTCAGCGGCAAGCGCTGAATCCCTTATCCAAAGCGATTTTAGCAAAAGAAATTAACCACAGTCAACCGATAGTGATTGGGGTTGAAAACGGAAAACTGCATTTTTCAAATTAGTAGCGGCTGTCTGTTAAAGCTAAGTATATACGGTTAAATCGACAAAATCCGCAAGATATTCAATAAATCCCTATTGATAGGCTTTTCTTTTTTGATTGCTTTGGAAAAAGGTACATAAACAATCATATCGTTTTGGATACCAATCATCACGCTACGTTGATCTTCCATGAGGGCGTCAATAGCGGCAGCTCCCATGCGGCTGGCTAAAATCCGGTCGTAAGCCGTGGGAGAACCCCCTCGCTGGATGTGTCCGAGAATAGTTACCCGTACATCGTATGCAGGATATTCTTTTTTAACCCGTTCAGCCATTCCGATTGCGCCGCCTGTCACCTCGCTTTCGGCTACCAAAACAATGCTACTGTTTTTGGATTTACGGAAACCGTTTTTTATCAATTCTTCCAATTGGTCGACTTCCGTAAAAATTTCAGGAATTATCGCAGCTTCGGCTCCTGCAGCTATTGCACCGTTCAAAGCCAGAAAGCCGGCGTCCCGTCCCATCACTTCGATAAAGAACAGACGTTCGTGCGAAGTAGCGGTATCGCGGATTTTGTCAACCGCCTGCATGATGGTATTCAAAGCCGTATCGTATCCGATGGTGGTATCGGTGCCATACAGGTCGTTATCAATTGTTCCGGGCAAACCGACGACAGGAACGTCGTATTCCTGAGCAAAAATGCGCGCTCCGGTTAATGAGCCGTCGCCGCCGATAATGACTAAAGCATCGATTTCTTCTTTCTTCATCGTTTCATAAGCCATTTGGCGTCCTTCCGGTTCTTTGAATTCATCGCACCGGACGGTCTTCAATATCGTACCTCCTTGCTGAATGATATTACTGACGTTGTTTGTTTGGAAAGGAACAATTTCATCTGCAATTAATCCTTTATATCCTCTGTAAATGCCTTTTACTTTTAATTCATTGTAAATTGCTGAACGTGTGACCGCACGAATAGCAGCATTCATGCCGGGGGCGTCGCCTCCCGAAGTGAGTATTCCCACACAGTTAATATTTACCATAGCGTTTAATTTATATATTAAAAACGACTGCAAAGTTAACATTAAATAATCAAATTATACATAAAGGGTGTTTTTGGTTATTTTTTAATTTCTAATTACCTTGGCGCTTTTTTATAAAGATATGCCGCGACAAAAGCATACATCACATTTGGAATCCAGACGGCAATAAAAGGGCTAACCAATCCCGATACGGCAAAAGTTGAAGTAATTTGCATAAAAAGGACATAAGAAAAAGTGAGCAACAGACCGGTACCGATGTTCTTTCCCATTCCGCCTTTGATTTTGCGGGATGAAAGCGATACGCCAATGATTGTTAAAATGAAAGACGCAAAGGAAGTAGCATACCTTCTGTGATATTCTATTTCGAATTGCTGGATATTCCCTATTCCTCGCTTTTTTTGCCGATCGATGTATGCTTTCAATTCCGGAGTGGTTAATTGTTCGGAATCGCCAAAGGATATTAACAAATCGGAAGGGGTGATAGCCAGGATCGTATCTTTCTTTTCGCCTCTCATAACTGTTTCTTTCATGCCGTCGAAATATCGAATCAAATAATTGTTTATTGTCCAATGGTGCGCCGAATCCCAAGTAATGCTTTGAGCGGTCAATCTTGAAACCAGCTTCTTTTCTTCAAAGCGGTCTAAAGAAAAGTCGTATCCGCGGCGATCAAAATTATTATAAGATTTAAAAGAGGCATACGTTCCGGGATTAACTTCCACTTGAATGTTTAGAGCGTATTCTTTTTTTCTATTTTTGATGTACTTATTTTCAAAATCAATGCGTTTGACATTTCCTGGCGGAATGATATAACTGCTTAATCCATAAGTTAAAATGGCGATAATGGTCGCGGATATCATATAGGGGACAATCAAGCGGTCGAAGCTCAATCCGCTGGAAAGCATAGCAATAATTTCAGAACTGTCGGCTAATTTGGAAGTAAAGAAAATGACGGCGATAAACACGAATAACGAACTGAAAGCATTGATAAAATAAGGAATAAAATTGAGATAATAATCAAAAATAATGGCGTGCGTCGAAGCGTTATTTTTAATAAAATCATCGAATTTCTGGTTTACGTCGATGATAATGACGATTGCAATAAACAAAAAGATGGTAAGTAAATAAGTACCAAGAAATTTCTTGATAATGTACCAATCGATGATGGAAAGTTTTTTTGTCATATCCTGTTTTGAATACGTGGCGTCATGGATGCTTTCCATGAAGTGAAATCTCCATTAATAATATGCTTCCGCGCCTCCTTTACCAACCATAAGTAAAATGCCAAATTGTGAATAGAAGCAATCTGTAGCGCTAAAATTTCATCCGCTATGAACAGGTGGCGAAGAAAAGCCTTCGTATAGAACGAATCGACAGAAGAGGCGCCATCGTCTTCCAGCAGGCTGAAATCGTTTTCCCATTTTTTGTTCCGAATGTTTATAATACCTTCTTTGGTAAATAATTGAGCATTACGACCATTTCGCGTGGGAATGATACAATCAAACATATCTACTCCCCGTTCGATGGCTTCCAGCAGGTTGGCTGGCGTGCCGACTCCCATTAAATAACGCGGTTTGTCACGAGGAAGTATCTCGTTGACCAATTCAATCATTTCATACATTGTCGCGGTGGGTTCGCCGACCGCCAATCCTCCAATGGCATTTCCGTCAGCTTCTTTCGAAGCCGCATTTTCGGCGGCTTTCCGGCGCAAGTCGGGATAGACGCAACCTTGAACGATGGGGAAAAGGCTTTGTTCATATCCGTACTTACTTTCCGTTTCGTTAAAACGGGCGATACATCGATCCAGCCAACGTTCCGTCAGTGCAAGGGATTTAGAGGCATACGAATAATCGGCGTTTCCGGGCGTACACTCGTCAAACGCCATCGTGATATCGGCGCCGATGCTTCTTTGGATGTCCACTACTTTTTCGGGAGTAAAAAGATGTTTGGAGCCGTCGATGTGCGAACGGAATTCAACGCCTTCTTCTTTAATTTTGCGGTTTCCGGTCAAAGAAAAAACTTGGAAACCGCCGCTATCGGTGAGAATCGGTTTGTCCCAGCCATTGAACCGGTGCAATCCGCCGGCTTGCTCCAAAATTTCGATTCCTGGACGAAGATACAGGTGATAGGTATTTCCGAGAATAATTTCCGCTTGAATATCGTTTTTCAATTCGTTGATATGAACGGCTTTCACCGTGCCTTGCGTACCAACCGGCATGAAAATAGGCGTTTCAATGGTTCCATGTCCGGTCGTAATTAACCCCGCCCGGGCGTTGGAATAATTATCTGTATGTAGCAATTGAAAATGCATGCATCATTTACTCTTGGCTTGCTTCATTTCCTTACTTTCATAGTATTTGACAAAAGCGTTCACTACTACTTTGTTTCCGCCCGGAGTAGGATAATCTCCCGAGAAATACCAGTCGCCGCCGTTACCAGGACAAGCCTGATGCAATCCTTCCAACGATTGAAAAACAATTTTCACTTCTGTACGAACATCTTCCGGCGTTAGAATTTCTGCAATTTTATCCGTTATTTCTTCATCTTTAAACGGTTTGTAAATTTCTTTTACATGGTTGACTACCCATTCTTTCGGCAATTCTAATTGCGCTTTGCAATTTTCATACGTTTTGTCGATGACAGACTGCATCCCGCGTTCTTTAAGCAATTCAATAGCGGCGCGGAAAGCGATAAATTCATCCATCTGGTTCATGTCAATGCCGTAACAATCGGGATACCTGATTTGTGGAGAGGAGGATACGATGACAATTTTTTTCGGTCCCAAACGGTTAAGTATACTGATTATACTTTGTTTCAAAGTTGTTCCGCGAACAATACTGTCGTCGATTACCACCAAATTATCCTGTCCTTCCCTGAGAGAGTCGTAGGTGATATCATAAACGTGAGCGGCCAAATCATTGCGGCTGTTTCCTTCTGCAATGAAAGTACGTAATTTGATATCTTTCAATGCCACTTTTTCTTGCCGGATGCGCATATTTAATATCCTGTCGAGATCTTCCTCCGATAATTCGTGAAGATGATTTTTTATCAATTCTTTCTTCTGTTCATTCAAATAGCTTTCAAACCCTTCCATCATTCCGAAAAAAGCGACTTCAGCCGTGTTGGGAATAAATGAGAAAACCGTATTTTCCAAATCATTATCAATTGCTTTCAAGATAGGATGCAACAACATGCGTCCCAACATCTTTCGCTCCTGATAAATATCTTTATCCGATCCGCGAGAAAAATAAATTCGTTCGAAAGAACACGGTTTTACATTATGAGGTTCTTGTATTTGTTCCAAAACTTTTTCCCCGCTTTGTTTCACAATGAACGCTTGTCCAGGGAGCAATTCTTTCACATCATCGGCTTTAACATTCATGACCGTCTGGATAACCGGTCGTTCCGAAGCTACAACCGCAATTTCATCGTTGTGAAAATAATAAGCCGGACGAATCCCCTGCGGGTCGCGGAATACGAACATATCGATGTTTCCGGTAATTCCCCCGATAACGTATCCTCCATCCCAGGTTCTGGAAGAGCGGCGAATGACATGTGCAATGTCTATGTTTTCAGCTATTTTAAGGTTACGGGTTTCTCCATCATTATATTTCGATTTATATAATTCAAATAAATGCTGGACTTCGTGATCGAGGTAATATCCCATCATTTCAAGCATCATCAACGTATCGGAATACAAGCGCGGATGTTGTCCCTGATCAATGAGTTGATCGAATAATTCATCCAGATTCGTCAGATTGAAATTTCCGCAAAGCATCAAACTGCGGGAACGCCAATTGCTCCGGCGTAGAAAAGGTTGAATGTATCCAATGCCCGAACGGCCGGTTGTACTGTACCGCAGATGTCCCATATATACTTCGCCGCAAAAGGGAATATTTTCGCACGGCGTTTCAGGAGGTACATTTCGGATTTGATCATAAGCAATTTTGAAAACATCTTGAATGCCGGTACTGCCTAAAGCCCTTTCGCGGGAAATATATTCCGTTCCGGGCCGCGCTTTAGCGCTCACACAACCAATTCCGGCGCCATCCTGTCCGCGGTTGTGCTGTTTTTCCATCATCAAATATAATTTGCTAAGTCCGTAATGCTTATCGCCGTATTTATTTGCGTAATATTCAAGAGGTTTTAATAGTCTTACCAATGCGATGCCGCATTCATGCTTGAGTTGCTCCATAGAATTGTGTATTTATAGAAGTTTATTGCGAATGCAAAGGTACAATTTTTCCGTAAAAAATTAGTAAAAATTTCGCGGATTAAAATATTTCAATTAGCTTTGCAGTGCAAAGTACTTTTAATCTAATTATTTCTTATAAAATGAATCAACAGGCGGAAGATATTAAAGCGATTCGCGAGATGATGGAGAAGTCAAGTAAATTTCTATCATTAAGCGGTTTATCTGGAATTTTTGCAGGTGTAACAGCCACATTGAGCGCTATATTATTACGTTATGGCATCCTTCTTTGGGTAATTGGATTCGGATTTTGTCATATCATATATGGATGGATCATGTATAACAAATACGACCAAAAGAAATAATGGCGAGCATCATAGATAAATTGAATAAAGTTTTTGACAGTCGTATCCGCTTGGGAATCATGTCGGTTCTGTCGGTCAATGAAGTTACTGACTTCAATACGATGAAAGAGTTACTGGAGATTACCGACGGAAATTTAGCCGGTCATCTGAAATCGCTGGAAACTGCCGGTTACATTCAACCGAAAAAGCAATTCATCGGACGAAAGCCAAACACGCAATATGTTATGACTGAATTGGGTAAACAATGCTTCAAAGAACATTTGAATGCCTTGGAAAAATTGATTAATTAATTTTTTTTTGTTATTTTACTTTGAATTGCAAAGTACTTTTATATATAATATACAATTTAAAAACAAACAGTATGGATACAAACAAATTATCGCAATCGTTGACGCTTAAAGCGTTCATTATTGCAACACTCACCTTGCTTTTGCTTATTCCGAATGCAATGGTTATGGTATTGATCCACGAAAGGGAAGACCGGAGTACGGGAACCATCCGGAAAATCAATGAAAAATGGGCGCTGGATCAGACCGTTAGCGGACCGGTTTTGACGATACCCTATATGACTTTTTCTTCGGATGTTCAGCAAAAAACGGTTCAAATGCACCAGTTGCATCTGACTCCGGAAGATGTGAAAATGCAGGTTAAGTTATTTCCCGAAGAACGACATTATGGCATTTATAAGACCATTCTGTATAAAAGCTAAATCCATTTTCCTGAAAGACAGCGCCGGCTATTCACCGAAAACGCCCATTATTTTTGAATGTCAATTGAATTTGAATGGAAGCGGAAGTATTAACTTCATTCCGGTTGGAAGTACAACGCATGTAGAAGTGGAAGGCGATTGGAAAGCGCCCGGATTTATCGGGAATTTCTCGCCGGATTATACCTTTACCGAAACCGGATTCAAGGCAGTGAAGTCTTGTCAAAAAAACGCATTCATCCGATACAGTACCTGCTGGTAGGCATCGCTTTGATTTTGTTTTACAGCCTGTTGCTTTCGCTTTCCGAGCAAATCGGTTTTCTTACCGCCTACCTGATAGCCGCTATAGCTACTATTGCGCTTATTGTCAGCTATTCATACAGTATTTTTAAAAGCGGGACAGAGACCCTCATTCTTACAATTATGCTGTGTCTTTTATATACTTTTCTGTATGTAATTCTTCAATTGGAAGACATCGCTTTATTAATCGGCAGCATAGGTTTGTTTGTTATTCTTGGAATTATCATGTACTTATCTCGTAAAGTCAAATGGGGCAACTCAGACGAGGTTGCACCCAAAGAATAATAGTCTTAAATATCAATCACTTATTAATAATTTGAATTTTGATTTAAAAAATAATGTTTTAGAAGGAGACATATTGTAAAGTTTGTATTATTTTTGTAACGTAATTGTAAGTAATTTTTATAAAAATAAACCTGGCAATACGATGGTCTCCTTTAAAGTTTTCTCGGGAACAAACTCCCGCTACTTGGCAGAAAAAATATGTAATAAATTGCAATGTTCTTTGGGACAGATGAAAATTCAGCATTTCGCCGATGGAGAATTTTCAGTCGCCTATGAAGAATCAATCCGTGGGGAACATGTTTTTTTAATACAATCGACATTTCCCAATTCCGATAATTTGATGGAATTATTATTGATGGTAGACGCCGCCAAGCGGGCTTCGGCTAAATCGATTGTGGCGGTTATTCCTTATTTCGGCTGGGCGCGTCAGGATAGAAAAGACAATCCGCGGGTGGCAATCGGAGCAAAATTAGTCGCCGACCTGCTGAGCGTTGCGGGAATCAACCGTTTAATCACTATGGATTTACATGCCGATCAGATTCAAGGTTTTTTTGATGTTCCTGTAGATCACTTGTATGCATCGGCAGTTTTTATTGAAGAAATCAAGAATCGGAATTTACAAAATCTCGTGATTGCAACCCCGGATGTAGGCGGTACCAAGCGGGCGAATACTTACGCTAAGTTTTTAAAAGTGCCTTTGGTTATTTGTTATAAAATTCGTCAGAAAGCCAATGAAGTTTCTGAAATGAAAATTATCGGAGACGTCAAAGGCATGAATGTCGTTTTAGTTGACGATATTGTAGATACGGCGGGAACGATAACCAAAGCCGCTGGACTATTGCTGGCGGAAGGAGCGGCTTCGGTTCGCGCTTTTGCCTCTCATGCCGTCATGTCCGATCCTGCGTCGCACCGGATAAATCAGTCCGCTTTGACGGAAATCATTTTCACCGATAGCATTCCCTATTCCAAGAAAAGCGAAAAAGTGAAAATTATTTCAATTGCCGATATGTTTGCTACCGCTATACTCAGAGTTTGCAATAACGAATCAATCAGTTCGTTATATATAATGTAGAGGTTTTTGTTGTCCTGCTAGGATTCGAACCCAGACAAGCGGAACCAGAATCCGATGTGCTACCGTTACACCACAGGACATTGATTGGGGCTACAAAGGTAAAAAATTATTTGTATATATTTTTATTTTTTTTCTTACTTTTAGATTTCCGTTCACTTTCTTCGGTCATTTTTTTGCGATTTTCGGAAGGAGCTGCTTGAGCCGATTCCACAGAAACTTTCCGCCCGAACACTTTGACGCCGTTTAAATTTTGGATGACCCTGTTTCGATCGGCTTCACGCACCTCGAAAAAAGAGAAATTTTTCATTAAATCAATTTTGCCGATATCGACTTTCTTTCCGGGAATATTATCATTCAATATACCGATGATGGATTTTGGGCGAATCCCGTCGTTTTTCCCAAGGCTGAGAAACAAACGGGCAAAACCTTTTTCAGCAGCTCGCCCGACCCCTTTTCCCTTGCCGGATTCTTTCCCATATTTATCTTTTTTTCTGTCGCTTTCCAGCGGATTCTCTATCTCATCCGCATCGCGGTAATAGTCAATAAAGCGATTGAATTCAAGCGAGATCAATCGTTTGATTACGTCTTCCTTATCCAGCCAATCCAGTTTTCGGTAAATAGAAGGCATGATACCGCTTATTTCTTCTTCATTGACTTTCACTTTTTCAAGTTTATCGACAAAGCTGAAAAGTTGTCTTTCTGATATTTGTTTCCAGGAAGGAATTGTTCCCTGTTCAAATTTTTTATTGATTGACTTTTCTATTTCCTTGATTTTATGTTTTTCCCTCAGATGGATGATGGCAACAGAAGTGCCGGTTTTTCCTACTCTTCCGGTTCGTCCGCTTCGGTGGGTGTACTGTTCCACATCGTCGGGCAAACCGTAATTGATGATATGGGTTAAATCGTCGACATCCAAACCGCGAGCGGCTACATCGGTGGCTACCAGCAGCCGGATGTTTTGCAAACGAAATTTTTGCATCACATAATCGCGCTGCGATTGTGAAAGATCGCCATGCAAAGATTCGGCATTATATCCGTCTTTAATCAAATTGTCGGCAATATCTTGGGTTTCTTTTCGCGTCCGGCAAAAAATGATTCCGTATATATTAGGATTATAGTCAGCTATTCGTTTTAACACCAAATATTTATCTTTTGCATTAACCATGTAAAAAATATGCTTTACATTTTGTGCGCCTTCATTTTTTCGTCCGATGATAATTTCTTTCGGAGCCCGCATGTAGTTTTTCGCAATGCGGGAAATACCGTCAGGCATGGTAGCGGAAAACAATAACATATTCCGGCTGGTTGGAATAACCGCTAAGATTTCATCTATACTTTCCGAAAATCCCATATTCAGCATTTCGTCGGCTTCATCTAATACAACGTTTCTGACATATTGCAAATCAACGGTTTTCCTGTTAATTAAATCAATTAATCGACCGGGAGTAGCTACAATGACATGCACGCCTCTCCGGAGCGCTTTGATTTGACTTTCAATGCTTGAACCGCCATAAACAGGCAGTACTTTAAGATTATCGATATATTTGGAATAATCGTTCAGATCGTCGGAAATCTGCAAACATAATTCGCGGGTAGGGCAGAGAATGACTGCTTGCGGGCGGATTTCGTTGATTCGGACGCCTTGGAGAATGGGTAAACCAAAAGCCGCTGTTTTTCCCGTTCCCGTTTGCGCTAATGCTATCACTTCGTTATCGTTACCGAGTAAATAAGGAATCACTTCCTCCTGAACCGGCATGGGGTATTCGTAACCCATTTCGCTAATTGCCCTGACAATAGCAGGAGCAACGCCTAATTCTTCAAATGTTTTCAATAGGATTGTTTTTTATAAAAATCCCGCAAAGGTACGATTATTTTCCGGATAATGCAAGGATTAGTAAAGCATTATTTTTCTCAGTTTTTCTCTTTTTTCGGCAGTCAGCTTCAAAGCTGTATTAAAATAATTATCCATACTGCCGTATTCTTTTATTATTTTATCAAAAGAGTATGTGATCGTTCCTTTGTGTACCCTGAAATAGGCAGTGAACGTTTCCTGTATTTCCTTGTCCTGCAAAAAAATGTTTTCATTAGGTATACATGAACTAAAATCAGTTTGTTCATTTGTTAGCATATAATCGTTGATAATTTGATCAAAATCAATATCCAATGCGGCTAAAATCAATGCAGAGGCAACCGCGCTACGGTCGCGTCCCGTGGCGCAGTCAATCAAAACAGGATAATTTTTTTCATCCAAAAGCGTATCAAACATTTTAATAAAATAATCGGAGTTATTTTCTAACAGAAAAGAAAACATATCCTGCGCATACACTTTCACATCTCCCGCTCTCATTTCTCCCGATAGTATCCTATTGAAATAAAGATTGTAAGGATTTCCCCTTAAAGGGAAATTAATGGTTTTGGGAGCCAAATATTTTGTAGGAGCATCGTATCGTTCCATGTCTGTTCGGAAATCTATAACTGTTTGAATTTCAAGATTATTCAATACTTTTGTATCTTGCAATGTCACGTTTGCCAAAGAAGCGGAACGGTATAATTTACCCCAGCGGGTTTGTTTTCCCGTTGAATTGTAATATCCACCCATATCCCTGAAATTATACAATCCTTCCATAGGAATAATCCGTTCTGCCGTTATTGCCGAATATTCTTTATTAAAAATCAATTTGAAATAGCTTCGTTTGGTGGTTCGAACAAAATAGATATTTTTAAAACCTTGATTAATATCGGATTCGGAAATGGGCGAATACAGATTGAAAGAGTCCGGTACGGAAGACTCGTAAATTTTTACCGTTCCTTCCAATGGCGGAAAAGTTTCCCATTTAATGGTATAATATCCGGGAGGGGACGTTTCACATACCACTCGAATATCTACTTTTTCTCGCGTGCAATAGGTGAACAATAATAAAAAAAGGACCAAAAATGTTGAATTTCTAAGCATACTTAATTCTTCGAATTTTTGACTTTTATTGCACAAAGATAAACACAAAAGTACTATTATTTGCAGAATTAAACATATTTAACTTTGGATGTAAAAATGAAAGCCGTTTTACTATTTACTGTTAAAATAATAAAACGGCTTGATAATGAAAAAAACTGTTAAATAATGGCGGAAACAGGAATTTCTTTTTTAATACTTTGACGTAAGGAAATCAGTGTTTCTGTTGAAATTACGCCCGGTATTTCCTGAATTTTTCCATTTAGCAGTTCCATGAAATGTTCGTTGTTGTAGGCGTACATTTTTATTAGCATGGTGTAAGGACCTGTTGTAAAATGACATTCAACAATTTCAGGTATTTTTTCGAATTCGGGAACAACGTCTTTATACATTGATCCCCGTTCTAATTTTACTCCAATATAGGTACAGGTATTGAAGCCTAAAACTCTTGGGTTAACATGATATCCGGATCCCACAATTACTTTCATCTCAATCATTTTTTGAACGCGTTGATGAATAGCGGCTCTTGAAACATTGCATACCTCAGCTACATCCTTAAACGGGATACGGGCGTTTTGGGAAATAATTTCCAGAATTTTCCGGTCTAATTTGTCAATTCTTTCCATGATAACAGTTATTTTTTTGCTGCCGGCATTGTTCCGGGTTTTGTTGGAGGCGCCGGTACAGCCTTCGATATACCAAGTAATTCAACATCGAAAACAAGCGTAGCAAACGGTTCGATTTTGGGGCGACTTCCCTGTTCTCCATACGCCAAATCGTAAGGAATATAGAACGTATATTTCGAGCCGACCGACATTAATTGCATACCTTCCGTCCAGCCTTTGATTACCCGGTTCAGAGGAAAAGAAACCTTATCATTGCTATCAAATTCTACGCCGTTAATATCCGTTCCTTTATATTTTACGGTTACAGTATCTTCGGCAACCGGTTTAGCTCCCGTACCTTCACTTTCCACTTTGTATTGAAGTCCGCTGGGTAATGTGATAACGCCTTCTTTTGTCTTATTATTATCTAAAAAAGCTTGATTGACGGCTTTCAATTTTTCATTCGTTCGACTGCGAATTTCTTCGCTTTTCGTCTGAACATATAATGTGGCGGCGTCTTGTTGTATGGCTAATTTTTTATTCTGAGTTGCTGCAACAAATCCGGCTAAAAATTGCGTTTTGTTCAACGTTTGCGTTGAATCTGTGCCGAATACAGTTCCATTAATATTGTTAAACATATCAACAGCAGCTTGTTTCCCTATCATATAACCTTCAAAGCGAGCCATCGCCTTTTTGTCTTTTGGGTTTAATTGCGAACCTTCCAAAAAACCTTTAATGAATTCATCTTTTCCCAATCCCTTATTCGTTAAATAATCGTTTAATCCTTGAGTTACATTGACGCCATAAGCGTAGGAAAGAGAATCAATATCAGTTTTTAAATTCGCAGTTGGAGTTTGAGCCGTACAAGAAAAAAACGACACCATAATAAATGCTGATATACAGAATACAGCAGAATACACTAATTTTTTCATCGATTTAACTTTTTTGTTTTTAAATTTATACTTAATTAATTACTATTTTTTAAGAATCATTTACTTTAATGAAAGCGTAAGTTATGCCGTTTTGACAGATATTTCCGCACTAACTTTTTATTTCAAAAAAATCTTTGCAAAAGTACTATTTTTTATAACAAAATTAATGGGAAAAACTTTTTTTTTATACATTTGTATTTTTTTTATTCGATTTTAATAAGAAAAAACAATTTTTATGGATAATTTTATTCGGATTTACTGTAAAAACACTAACACTTATCAGGATTTTAGGGCAGGCGTTTCGCTGCTTGAAATCTTTGAAGTTTTGAAAATAAAATTGCCGCATCCTCTGGCCGGCGCTCGTGTCAATAATATATCACGTTCATTGACTTATCCATGTTATTCGCCCAAAGACGTAGAATTTATTGATATTAGCGATCCGTCGGGAATGCGGTCTTATGTCCGCTCATTGTGTTGCATTTTGTCGAAAGCGGTTAACGATCTTTATCCCCAAGCTAAAATCTATTTTGAGCATCCTGTTTCCAAGGGTTACTATTGCGATTTGGATATTCCTGTTGAACTGACCCTGGAAGTAGCGGAAAATTTGAAAGCAAGAATGGAAGAGATTATCGGGGAAGATTTGCCATTCAAAACTTATTCGGGACATACCCAAGTGGTTGTCGACCTTTTCCGTAAAAATAACATGGAAGATAAAGCCCTGCTACTGGAATCGACCGGAAAAGTTTACAGCCGTTATAACGTTTTGGGTTCTCATATCGATTACTATTACGGCGCTTTGTTACCAAGCGCTCGCTTTATTTATCTGTTTGGTTTGGAGAAATACGGGAACGGATTGTTGTTACGGGTTCCGAATATGGAAAAAACGGACGAGTTGCAACCGTTGGTTCGGCAAGATAAAATGATGGCTGTCTTCAACGAATTTCTTGCCTATCAGAATGCCATACAAATGCGGAATGTAGGCGATTTGAATCTGTCTAACCGGCAAGGAAAAATACCCGATTTTGTGAAAGTTTCGGAAGCGCTGCAAGAACGAAAAATTGCATGGATTGCCGACGAAATTACCCAACGATTTCAGAAGGGCGTCCGGATTATTCTTATTTCCGGTCCTTCTTCCTCCGGAAAAACTACTTTTTGTAAGCGGCTTCAAATTGAATTGATGGTCAACACGCTGCAACCCATCAGTATTTCTTTGGACGATTATTACATCGACCGCATCCATACCCCGCGTGATGAAAAAGGGGAATACGATTTCGAATCGCTTTATGCAATTGATTTGAAAACATTTAATGAGGATTTAAAGCGAATATTGACCGGAGAAGAAGTTGCGCTTCCCACTTATGACTTCACCCTTGGCGAACGTGTATACAAAGGGAACAGCATTCAGTTGAAAGATAATTCGGTGTTGGTGATGGAAGGAATTCATGCTTTGAATCCTCTGCTTTTACCGGAAATCGCCCCGGCAATTACCTATAAAATTTATGTCTCGGCTTTAACCACCATATCGCTCGACGACCACAATTGGATTCCTACTACCGATAATCGCTTGCTTCGCCGGATCATCCGTGATTATCAATTCCGGAATTATTCAGCTAAAGAAACCATTGCCCGCTGGCCGAGCGTCAGAAAAGGGGAAGATCGATGGATTTTTCCCTATCAGGAAGAAGCCGATGCGATGTTTAACTCCGCTATGATCTATGAATTTGCTGCATTACGACGTTCCGCCGAGCCGATTTTGTCGCAGGTTTCACCCATCGATCCCGAATATTCGGAAGCCTATCGTTTGTTGAAGTTTTTGAATTATTTCAAATACATCGACGTGGATGAATTGCCCAACACTTCGCTACTGAGAGAGTTCCTGGGTGGAAGCAGTTTCAGGTATTGATCTAAGCGACTTTAGTTTAGTTTTGATATAAGGATTTATCAGATGGGGTGAAGGTGCGCCATGTCAATTATCAGGAAGGGAGAAATTATTATTTGAAATAGATACATATATAGCAGCAAATACAGTCCGGCTGTAGCGATGATCAAGTCCGCAGAATTCTCGCAGGGGATAACATTTGATTAACCGTAGGTTACGCTACTGCCTCACCTACGGTTAATCAAATAGTTGACAGCCTTATCACAACCTCGCTTTTTCTTCCGCAGCCCCAGTTTCGACTTTCTTGTCGCTTACTTTTCCACCTGATTGGAAACTGTAACTCAAAGAAGCTCCAATCACTCTGGTGCTATACCTGCTTTGTAATACTTGAGTGAAATCCGTTTCATTGGTTATAGAAGTGGATTTACTTGTATTGAACAGGTCATCGACAAAAAGAGTTGCAGTCAACTTGTTTTTGAGAAATTGTTTACGCAAGGTAGCGCTCATATACGGGTTC
>Ga0123354_10009257_pt1 | contig 15060 bp, 10 predicted proteins | sample TergutLab28metaG_2_FD_97872 | JGI IMG/M metagenome (GOLD analysis project Ga0123354, IMG submission 97872) | Labiotermes labralis P4 segment gut microbial communities from Petit-Saut dam, French Guiana - Lab288 P4 | ecosystem: Host-associated > Arthropoda: Insects > Digestive system > Gut ...
CCAATGCAATCCGTCAGAAATTAGTACGCAGTTTCCCGTTGGAAAAATGAAGTATGAAGCGATTATCGTTCCCAATATGGAGACCATACGCGCAAGCACCCTGGACAGGCTCGAAGCCTTCCGCGGCTGCGGCGGCAAACTGATCTTTCTGGGACCTGCCCCGGTCCTGGTTGACGCCGTACCGGACGACCGTGCGCAGAGGCTCTGGGATCAAAGCGAACATATCGGATTTGACAGGCTTTCAATTCTGAATTCACTGGAAGAATACAGGGATGTCAGCATAAGGGACAGTTCCGGCGCCGTTTCCAGAAGTTTCATTTACCAGTACAGGGAAGACGGCTCCGACATCCGCTGGCTCTTTGTCTCCCACGCCGATAAGGAATCCGGCAGGGATATCCCAAATGGGGATGATTACCGTATCCGGATCCGGGGCGAATGGCAGGCGCTTGAATACAACACAATTGCAGGAACAAAAACCGGTCTTGATGCCGAAATTACGGCAGGATGGACTACTGTTAAGGCCAGACTCTGGGATCATGACAGCCTTCTGATCAGGCTTGTTCCTGCCGGAAATGCGTCTTCTGCAAAAGCGGCAGGCGCCAGGGCCGCATTAACGCTGAGTCCCGCTTTATTTTTTAACCAAAAGATCCCGGTTACCTTAAGCGAACCGAATGTACTTCTGCTTGATATTGCAGATTATGCCCTTGATAACGGGGAATGGCGCGGCAGGGAAGAAATTCTGCGCCTTGACAATATATTACGCAAAGAACTCGGCTGGCCAATGCGCAGCGATGCCGTAGCACAGCCCTGGGTTGAACACGATGCTTCCACCCCGCATACCCTGCATCTGCGTTTTACTTTTCAAAGTGAAATTGATATAAACGGGATCGAGCTTGCCCTTGAGAACGCCGCCGCAACGAAGATTGCGCTTAACGGCATGCCGGCAGCTCCGGTACAGGGCTGGTATGTGGATAAATGCATAGGAAAGGCAAAGCTGTCTGAAATCAAGACCGGAACAAATGTACTTGAATTGACCCTGCCCTACGGGAAAAAGGTGGATGTGGAATCCTGTTACCTGCTTGGGAACTTCAGCGTAAAGGTACAGGGGAAAATCTGCACCATGGGAGCGCCGGTTGCTTCCCTGGCCTTCGGCGATATTACACGTCAGGGCCTCCCCTTCTACGGCGGGAACCTTGTCTATCACCTGGAAGCCGAATGTAAAGCCTCCCCCGGTAAATCCACCGGTACCCTTGTGATCGAAGCCAGTTCCTGGAGGTTTATGCTGCTGAAGGTTGCCGTTGACGGCAAAGACAGGGGCGTAATTGCCTACGCTCCATACAGGCTTGAAATCGGCGGGCTTGCTCCGGGTAAACACAAAATTGACATAACCGGGTTTGGCTGCAGGGTAAACACTTTCGGCCAGCTTCACAACAGCATGGGCCACGAAGGGTTCTGGTGGGGACCCAATTCCTGGCGCACCGAAGGCCCCGGCTGGTCTTACGAGTACCTTTTCTGGCCCCAGGGCGTGCTCAAGTCACCGGAGATCTTTCAGGCTGAATAGGGACGCCGGAACAGTGACTGACACCGGTTAGCCCCTGAAATATTTCTTTTCCCTTCTGCGGATGCAGTCTGCGATTTCAACAGACTGCAGCCCGGACTGTAAATTTGATTCCGGCTGCCTGCCTGCCTTTACTGCATCGAAGAATGCGGCGTCTTCCATGTAAAATCCGTTTGTCATGTAGATCTCCGTGCTGCCGCAGATCTCCTCCCCCGTTATTTCCCTGACAAGTTTATCGTTTTTGTAGTGCAGGAATTTACCGGGAGAATCGCAGGAATCTCCATAGGGCAGAAGTGCAAGAAAGGTGCTGTCTGCAGTGTTTACGGTGATTCGCTCAAATCTGACGCCTGTTACCGGACAGAAACGCAGCTGGGCAAATGCCCCGGAACAAAATTCGCCCTGCAGAAAAAAATCGGCGCAGCCGTTTCCGGTTTCAGGCATTTCCCTGTAAAAAAAGTCAATTTCCCTGTAATCGGCGCCGGCTGCATACCTTACCGTGTCTATTCCGTGGATGGCCGTTGTCGAATAGTCGGGATCTTTGCGGTTAACACGGAAAAATTCGCAGCCTATGCTCTGAATTTCCTCTGGTTTGTACTGTGAACGCAGTTCTTTTACCATATAGTCGAGAACCGGGATAAAACGGCGGTTAAATGCGACCTGGTGTATGATCTTTCCCGCTGCCGCCGTTATTGCCAGGGTTTCTTCGCGGTTCCTGCCGGGGGGCTTTTCCAGTATCAGCGGAAATCCAAGCCGCAGAATCTCGCATGACAGCACAGCGGTCAGCGGTACGGGCGCGTTAAGGCAGACGGCATCCGGTTTTTCGTTCTTCAGCATTTCCCTGAAATCGGTATAGCTTTTTCTGAAACCGAATTGTTCCCTGAAATCCGACGCCTTTTTTTGGTCTGTATCACAGCAGGCCGACAGGATCGTATCATCATGAAGCGCGGCGTATTTTTTGTATGCGTGACCGTGCATCTGGAATGCAATGCCGCCGCAGCCTATTACACAGATTTTAAATGGCATAATTTTCTGCTTGAATAATAAACGAATATTTTATTAATTTTCAATAGAGGCTTTTCAGGCAGAGGCTTTTTAAAACTTCATTCTTTAAAAATGGTTTATGTTAAAAATGGCTTACTTGACAGACCTGTTGACAACATATATAAAAGTTCGCATTGTTATTTAATTAACATTTGGTATTTGTAAGGAGGTTGCGAAAGCTGGATTGATAGGCAGCGATGTTACCATAAAAGGTGTTTCCAAGTCATTCGGCAATTTTGAAGCGTTGAATGACATTAATTTAATGATAAAGAAAGGGGAGTTTTTCTCCCTTTTGGGACCTTCCGGGTGCGGAAAAACCACACTCCTCAGAATCCTGGCCGGATTCGAAACCCCGGATGACGGCAGGATTACCTTTGACAGCGCTGATGTACTCGATATGCCTCCCAATAAACGGCCGGTAAATACGGTTTTCCAGAACTATGCCCTTTTCCCGCATCTTACCGTTTACGAAAATGTTGCTTTTTCCATGCGCATTAAGAAGTTTCCGGAAAAAGACATACGCACCAGGGTCAACGACTACCTAAATCTGGTTCAGCTTGAAGGGCATGCCCAAAAAAAACCGAATCAGCTTTCCGGCGGCCAGAAACAGCGGGTTGCCATTGCAAGGGCTTTGATAAACGGGCCGCGCGTTCTTCTGCTTGATGAACCGCTTTCTGCCCTTGATGCCAAACTGCGCCAGCACATGCTCATCGAGCTTGACCATATCCACGATCAAATCGGCATTACCTTTATATACGTTACCCATGACCAGCAGGAGGCCCTTTCCGTTTCCGATCGCATTGCGGTTATGAATCTGGGCAAGGTTCTGCAGGTTGGCACTCCGCATGAAATTTACGAAAGTCCTTCCGACGAATTTGTAGCCAAATTTATCGGTGAAACCAACCTTTACGACGGCAAGGTTATCAGCGTTGCCCCGATCAACAGGAACGGACAGCAGAACCTGATCCCCGATGAGTCCGGTCCCGAGACAGAATACATGGCGGAACTTGAGATTGCCGGACTCGGGCAGATCAAGGTTACAACGGTTGACAGGGTGGAACCCGGCCAGATTGTGAGTTTTACCATCAGGCCGGAGAAGATCCTTATTTCCAAGGAAAAACCTGCAACCAAGAGGGAAGACATCAACCTTTTCCAGGGAGATGTTGATGAACCCATATATTCGGGATTCCTTACAAAATTTTACATAAAGTGCGGGGATACCCTGATCCGCGTAATGAAGCAGCACCCCAGGTATTACGATGAAGGCCCGGATATTGTGTGGAAGGATCATGTGTACCTCTCCTGGAGCGCAAACGACGGTTACATTGTGTGTGTAAAAAAAGAGGAAGCAGCTTAAATGGCCCTGCGTAAAAACTACGGCCCTGTTTATTCCGCCCCGATGGCGATCTGGTTCACTCTGTTCTTTCTGGTCCCCATAATCATAATTTTTGTTTACAGCTTTTTGAAGAAAGGGCTTTACGGCGGAGTTGACCATGTATTCACCCTGGAAGCCTACCAGAGCCTAACCAATCCCAGCTTCCTCGTAATCACGATCAGAACCCTGGTCACTTCCATAATTGCAACCGTCATTACCATACTGATCGCGCTACCCTGCGGTTATTTTATGGCGCGCAGCAAACACCAGACCCTGCTGCTTCTGTTTATCATAATTCCGTTCTGGACAAATTTTCTAATCCGCGTTTATGCCTGGATAGTGATCCTGGGGAACAGCGGTTTTATAAATGAATTTCTGACGCGTTTTAACCTTATAAAGGATTATATTCCCTTTATGTATAACCAGAGGGCCGTTACCCTGGTTTTGGTTTATATGTACCTGCCATATGCAATACTTCCGCTGTTCTCCACCATTGATAAATTCGATTTTTCGCTTCTGGAAGCTGCCAGGGATCTTGGGGCGTCCAAATTCAGGGCAATACTGAAGATCCTTTTCCCCAATATCAAAAGCGGCATTTTTACCGCTGTACTTTTTACCTTCATTCCGATATTCGGCGCCTATGCGGTGCCCCAGCTCGTGGGCGGGCTGGATTCGTACATGCTTGGAAATATCATAGCCGATCAGATCCTTAAATCCAGGAACTGGCCTTTGGCATCGTCAATTTCCATGGTTTTGACTTTCGTAACAATGGTGGGCATATTCATAATGATGTATATGCAGCGCCGCGAGGCAGCCAAATTCATCGATACCAGCCAGGGGCGCGGCAATAACGGAAACGGAAACCGGGTCGACACTGCAGCAGAGGCAAACGCAGCAGAGGCAGCCAGATGAATATGCGTTCAATTGTCCGCAACGTCATCACTTCCATAAGACCGGGGCAGCAGCCGGCCAGCGAAGCTTCACGCCATGCAAAGCGCGCGTTCAGGAGAAAGTTTTCCTTTTCCGAAACGGTTTTCATCATAACAATAATTTTCCTCTTTTTGCCGCTGCTGATCCTTGTGCTTTATTCGTTCAACGAATCCATGAGCATGAGGTGGACCGGTTTTTCCCTTAAGTGGTACCAGCGCCTGTTTACCGAAAGGGAGCTGTGGCGGAGTTTCACCAACAGCATTTTCATTGCAGTTACATCTGCGGTCACGGCCACAGTTATCGGGACGCTCGGGGCCATCGGAGTCAACTGGTACAGGTTCAGGCTGCGCAACTACGTGCAGACCATTTCGTTCATGCCGATGATCCTGCCTGAAATCATCATCGGTGTTTCCCTTGCAATATTTTTTGCAGGCATAGGAATTCCACTTGGCCTGTTTACAATTTTTGCTGCCCATACAACTTTCAACCTTCCCTTTGTTTTCCTGATGGTCATGGCCAGGCTTGATGAATTTGATTTTTCAATTATTGAAGCCGCCCAGGATCTGGGGGCAACCGAAAGGCAGACCCTGCTCAAGGTAACTGTTCCCATCTGCATGCCCGGAATCATCTCCGGTTTTCTGACGGCAATTACGCTTTCCCTTGAAGATTTTGTCATCACCTTTTTTGTGGCCGGCCCAGGATCTTCAACCCTGCCGATTTTCATTTTTTCCGCAATTACAAGAAAAGGCGGAGTAACGCCTGTAATCAGCGCACTTTCAGTAGTGATGATCCTTGGTACAGTTGTTCTTACCTATTTGCTGAGAAATTTCCTGAAATACATTGCAGCAAAATAAGAACCTTATGGTTTTTATATATTTAATTAAGAGGGTAGTGATGAAACGGAATCTTGTCTTTCTTGTCGTAATGGCGGCGCTTTTATTGCCTGTGATTTCATGTTCGAATGATAATGTGCTCAATATTTACAACTGGAGCTATTATACACCCGATTCTGTACTGCAGAAATTCGAACAGGAATACAATTGCCGTATTGTTTTTGATGAATTTGCAAGCAACGAAGAAATGTACACCAAGCTCAAATCGGGCGGGACAGGTTATGACATTGTATTCCCTTCCCAGGATTACGTGTCCATCATGATCAACCAGGGAATGTTCGAGAAAATCGATAAATCATTGATTCCAAACCTTAAAAACATCGATCCTGAAGTTCTGAAGAGGACAACCTACGATCCCAATATGGATTATTCGGTTCCCTATTACTGGGGCGCTGCAGGCATTGTTGTAAATACCTCCAAAGTTCCGGAGTTTGACAAGAGCTGGTCGATTTTCGGCCGCACCGATCTTGCAGGAAGAATGACCATGCTTGACGACATGAGGGAAGTCATGGGCGATGCCCTGACCCATCTGGGTTACTCCGTCAACAGCAAAAACCAGAGTGAAATAACGGCGGCAAGGGATTTAATCAACAACGAGTGGAAACCCAATCTGACAAAGTTTGATGCGGATTCATTCGGCAAGGGTTATGCCAACGGCGAATTCTGGGTGGTACAAGGTTATGCGGAAGTTGTCTACGAAGAAATTGCGGACAACCAGCAGCTTAAGAACGATACCTACTTTTTTATTCCCCCCGAAGGCGGCCCTGCGTATATCGACAGCATGTGCATTCTGAAAGGCGCCAAACACAAGGAACTGGCCCACAAGTTCATAGACTTTATCCACCGTCCGGAGATCTATGCGGAATTCTGCGATACCTTCGGTTTCCCATCGACGGTCAATGTGCCGGCAAGGGCGCTTAAAAAAGGCCCGTCCTGGTACCAGCTTGAAGACCTGCTCCCGCTGGAACTCAAATACGATCTGGGACCGGCGCTGGAATATTACAACGACGCCTGGTTCAATTCGATCCGCGTAGGAGAATAATTTATTTAAGGGATAATGCCAGACCTATTCTGGTGTTGAAATCCGCTTCCTCAATTTCACCTTTAAGATAATCGGTGATGAGGAGGCGGATTACCTGCGGAAAGGATTTCCAGTATTTGTCGGGCCAGGGGCCCATTTCATTGCGCAGGGCCGTGTCTTCTTCCTGTTCCATGCTGCCCTGCGAAAATGATACAAACTGATCGATCATGGATGACAGCAGGTCGCGGGAAAGTCCGTTTTTACGCCCCCCTGCGGCGCCGCTGTTTGTACTCTGGGGAATCCAGTTTTTGGTCAGTTCTTCAATCTGATCTTCTGAAAGTTCAGGGGCTTCCTGCCTGATTATGCTGACCGCGTAATCCTGTATGCTTTTCCGCAGGCCTTCCATGGCGCCGTCAAGGTTAATCTGGGATGAAAGTTCCTTTGCCATGCGCCCCGGGTCCGGGATGGCAGCTGCGCCGCCATACATGGTCAGTTCCCTGCGCCTGCGCACAACTGCAGCAGCCACCGCTTCTATTGATTTTTCGTCGCATCTGTTGAGAATGTAATCAAGCGCTCGCACAAGTTCGGGATCGGCCATATAATAAGCATATCCCCATTATACGGAGCATTCAAGGCACGTTGTCTGTAAAAATTATTCTGGCGTCAATAAATGCCAAGTGGATCCACCCTTCCCTTGCCCTGCGTCTTTTAAAGGCGAATCTGGGCGGTCTGGAATCCTGCTGCCGGATTCTGGAATTTGCACTCCGCCAGAACCCCGATGAAATAATCGATTCGATACTTGATGCCCGCCCGCAGATCCTGGGGCTGTCCGTTTCAATATGGAACCATAAGGCGACTGTTGAGCTTCTTAAAAATCTGAATGAAAAATGGTTGAGTGCAGATCCTGCCGGGACAGCCAGACCCTTTGTAATTCTGGGCGGCCCCGAAGTTTCCTGGCTACCGCCGGATTCAGGAATTTTTACCTATGCAGATTATGTTATACGGGGTGAAGGGGAAGAGGCGTTCAGGGGATTATGCGAAAGGCTTCTGGATTCAGGCGCCGGCGATCTGCCGCCTGAAAATAAGCTGCCGCGGAAGACTGAGTTCATTAACGCAGCGCCGCCTGATGTCAGCAGACTGGTTTCCGCTTACGGTTTGTACACCGATGAAGATTTAAGCCGCAGGCTTATCTATGTTGAATCGGCAAGGGGCTGCCCATACGGCTGTGATTTCTGTCTGAGCGCTGCGGAACAAATTGACGGCAGTGCATATTCCGGCAAATCAAAAATCAGGGAATTTCCTGTTGAAAATTTTCTGGCAGAAATGGGCAGGCTCCTTGACCGGATTGACAGCAGAACCGAGCATACGCATACATTCAAATTTCTGGATCGTTCATTCAATGTAAATCCCGGACGCGCGGTCAGGATACTGGAATTTTTCCTTGAAAGAATTTTAAAGAGTGAAAGCCGGATCTGCGTTCACTTTGAAATGGTGCCGTTCAATTTCCCGATGGAACTGAGGGAAATCATAAAGCAGTTCCCGCCGGGCAGCCTGAGGCTGGAACTGGGAATTCAGACCCTCAATTCAACAGCTGCCGCTAATATTAACCGGCCCGGCAACACAGATACAGCCCTGGAAATCCTGGCTTTTCTGCGCAGCCAAACCAGCGTGGTAGTGCACGCCGATCTGATCGCCGGCCTGCCCGGAGAAGATCTGGAATCTTTCGGCAGAGGTTTTGACCGGTTATGGATAGCGATGACATCCGGGCAGCAATCCGGAATCCCGATGGAAATTCAGGCGGGTATGCTCAAGCTCCTGCCCGGCGCTCCGATGAAACGCCACAGCGTTCCTTATGGCATGGAGTATTCAGCTGAACCGCCTTACGAGGTGCTGCAGACACTTGCCGTTCCCGCCGCACAAATGGATCGCATCAGGAACTTTGCCAGATTCTGGGAACTGCTTGTAAACCGCGGTCATTTTGCCAATCAAATCACAAGTCTGGTTCCGCATGGAGAACCTGTATTCCTGCGCTTCATGGAACTATCCGACCGGCTACTGCAGATATTTGGGCGCAGCTGGGGAATAGACAGGGAAGAAATACGCTGCGCTTTGGAAGAATATGTTCCGGAACAGATTAAGCAGATAAAAAGTTAATCAGCTATATATTCATTATTCTCCACTTTCCTTTTAAACATTTGCAAAAACTCATAATAATTAATTGCACCTCCTCTCTTTCTGTAATTATAAATATCGTAATTTATCTGCCATCTTTTTTCCGGATTAACAGGATGATCAGAAATGCGAACTGTGATTTTTTTGTCATTCTTCAATTCAATATCCAAATATCTTGATTTTGATACATTAGATGTTCCGATAAAAATATTAAAGCCAAGATTGGCAATTTCATTTGCAATATAGGCAGTTATATTCTTAATTTGAGTCCTTAAACTAATGGAATTATCTCCATCCTGAATAATTAATTCAGGATGGTTTTTATTATATTTTTGTCTTTTCTTTTTAGATAATAAATATTTATCAAAAGAAATTTTTTCTTCCTGTAATTTATATGTACTGGTTTCCTGAATACAATGTTCTTCGGCTGCAATGTTTTCATTTTCTTCTTTATAGAAAATATCAAATATTCCCTGCCGGAAATACCTGTAACCAAATAGTAACAATTTCGATTTTAAATCATCATTGTAATAATTATCTGCATTGTTAAATATTATTTCTGTATCTTTATAATCACCTGAGTTTATAAATTCATTTCTAATATATTTTCCCAATGATTCCATATTGCTAATATTTAGTTCTTCAACGCTGGCTTTTTTAATATGGTTTTTAGTAGCTTTATCGAAATATCTGTTAAAAACATCAAATATATTATAAAATTCACTGTAATAATTATCAAATTGCTTTAAATTTTCACAGTTATTTTCTTCCAGCATTTCCCTGATCAATTTTTCATCATATGGTTCTGCCAGATTTTTGTTTCTTTCCAGAATACTGTTTTTATATTGATATTCATCTCTTAACCTTATTTTTTCAAATTTTCTTTCATTAAAATTTAAAACATATCGGAGTATCTGAATTATTTTATTCATTTTATCTTCCTGTAAGAATTATTTTATGAAACATTTTCCCTGATAAATTGACAAAACAGCTTAAACTTATAAAAAAGAACCCAATTTAGCCGAAAATCTCCGCGCTGATCTCCCTGACAAGTTCTACCCAGCGGATCATGTTGTCCGGCTTGCCCGCTATGGTTTCCACATCTTTAAGGGTAATATCAAAAACGCAGTTGTTTTCTTTTAAAATCTGAAAATCGCGCTTGACGATTTTACGGACCAGATCTTCATCGAGTCCGTTGGCCAGCATGTCGGTAGGTTTGGGGCGGTAGGATGCGACAAATTCCCTGCCGATCTGTTCGGCGCATCTGCGTACATTGGAAAACGGCGTAATTGCAATGCGCCTTAAATTTTTTATTGTTTTGAGCAAAGGAATTTTGGCAGTCATATCCTCGCAGCAGCCGTAGGCCGTCATGCCGAAACGTTCCATTATGGGTTTCTGGTACTCCAGCATGAATTCATTGTAAAGATCAGGTCCTACGCCCGTGAATTCCTGCGATGCCATAAAGGTCCATAATTCTGAAGCCCTGCACGCAGTACTGCCGGAATCAGGCGCATTCAGTTCCTCGCAGTAAGGCATCGCCTGGTTTTCATTGTTACAGCGGCGGAAATTGCCGGCCTTTTCGGTTTCTTCAATATCATCAAGTATCGTTTTCTGCATTATTCCCAGCAGACGGTGAAACCACTGCGGCCTGTCCAGTACATCCCACATAATCTGTTCCAGGCCCCGCAGTTTCGCCAGATCCGTTGAAATATCCCTGACCCACATGGCGCTGAAAATACCCTGACGATTACAGACAGCATCCAGGGTACCGCCCAGAGCCTCCTGAACCTTTTCCATCTTCTGGGCAGTCGCCTTTTCGTCAATCCGGCATTTAAGCGGCTTAATTTTTTCGATATCTTCTTCGTTTATTATCTGCGGTACAAAAGCAGCGGCTCCGTGCGCCATTGATTTCTCGCCAAGGGAACACGGAACACCCCAGCGATCCCCGCCTTCACCGGTAAAAACCGCCCTCACGTCAACCCAGGGTTCAAAGATAAAATCATCATTCAGCTTTTGCCTGTACAGAACGGAAGTAGCCAGCATCGACTCAATGTGGCGGAGCAGCGGATCTTCGCTTTTGACAACAGAGAAGTCAAAGAATTCGTGATACGGAATAAGCCTTACATAAATAAGCGGCCCTTTGAATTTAAAACTGTTAAGGCCCCGCCATAAACGCCTTTTTTCTTCCTGCGCAGGACTGTTGGCCAGTTCGGCGTACTGTTTGGCAAATTCACGTATTGAATTGTATCTCATTTATACCGCCCCTGTTTAATTATCTCCCGGCTTGATGGATTTTACAAGTCTGGCGGAAATATCCGGCCGCGCGAGATTTTTGATGATTTTTGTTGACTGTTCATTAATTCACAGGTTATTCTTTAGTAAATGATTAATTTAGGCCATTAATAAAATGTCAGAATATCTGATAAAAAACATTACCTCTGGTAACATTTTCATTTGATAAGCAGTTTTGTAAATAGTAATTTATTATCATTTTTATGTAACAGATTATGCAGGAGAATTTACGTGCGCAGAAGCGAAATGGTTAATGTTTTTATGGGTACAGCAGGTTCCGGCAAAGCGATAGTCGGGCCCCAGGTTCCGCATGGTATGGTAAAACTTGCTCCGCAGACGTATTCACTGCCAAATGCAGGTTATGATTATGACGATGATATTATCCTTGGATTTGGGCACACTCACATTGAGGGTATAGGTGGAAGTGGCAGCAGGGGATATTTGATGTTAATGCCTGCTACAGGACCATTGTTTACAAACGAACGTGCCTTTTGCTCAAAATTTTCACATTCGCGGGAATGGGCTTCTGTCGGATATTACGCTGTCGATTTGTTACGTTATGGCATAAAAACAGAACTTGCTGCAACAAAAAATTGTTCGATATTCCGCTGTACCTATCCTGAAAGTGATTCTTCACGAATTTATATTGATATTTCACATACATTACTTACACAATACCTTGGTGAAGATGGTTTTATTGAGCAAACCGGTCCGGATGAACTTCGCGGGTATGGGGAATATCCTATTCTGCGTGCAGGTTCACCAAAGATTAAATTATTTTTCTGTATACGTACATCGAAACCATTTGATAGCATATCTTACTGGCAAAACGGCGAAGAAATTTCCGGTGTAAAGTCATCTTCCGGCGTATTAATGGGCGCATCACCTGAATTTAAAACAGTCAATGGCGAAATCGTATTGTTTAAAACAGGTATTTCATACATAAGTACAGACCAGGCGGCAATTAATCTGGACAAACAGATATCAGATTGGGATTTTGATCGTGTAATCGAAAATTGTAAAGAACAATGGGATGAGGCACTCTCTGTAATTGATGTAAAAACCTGGAATGAGAATATTTCCAGAATATTTTACAGTGATTTATATCGAAGCCTAAATGTCCCTGTAGATTATACCGAAGACGGAGAATTTTTTATCGGAGCCAACGGAAAACGCAATATATGTAAAACCAATGGCAGAACATATTATAGTGATATCTGGGCTATATGGGATACGTTCCGTTCAACACATCCCCTGCACCACCTGATAAATCCTGAACTACAGGATGATGTAGCCTGGTCAATTATGGAAAATTACAATGTTGCAGGAAAGCTGCCAATGGCGCCTGCGCCGTGTTACGGACTTATCCCTGCCATGATCGGCCATCACGCCGCATCGGTACTGACCGAGAGTTATGCAAAAGGCCGGCGTAATTTCAATTTCGATTCTGCATATAAAGCCATGAAAGAAGCTACCGAAAGAGTAGACCTCAACTCAGAGGGAATTCCCAGAGACTATGCCGAGAAAGGTTATATGGTTAGTGATGGCAGTAATGAAGATGATCATACTGTTTCATTTACATTGGAACTGACATATGACGATTGGTGTACGGCCGAGATGGCGCGGTATTTGGGACAGTATGACGATTATAAATACCTTTCCCGGCGTGCTAAAAACTATAAAAACGTATTTGACCCTCAAACTGGATTTGTACGCCGTAAAAATGCAGAAGGAAAATTTCTTGAGCCGTTCAATCCCAACGATTCGCATAAACGTGGTTTTTGTGAATGTTCCCCATGGGAGTATACGACTCTCGTTCCGCATGACATACAGGGTGTGATAAATCTGATGGGGGGAGACGAGAGAATGATTGAGCATATTAACGGTACATTCCTTAATAACCGTTTCAATCATATAAACGAAACTGCTTTTCATATTCCGTTTATTTATAATTTCGCCCATGCTCCGTATAAATCAATGGAAGTCTGCAGGAGATATATGCCTACGGTACATAATATCAATCCTGGAGGTTTGTATGGAGAAGATGATTCGGGAGCAATGTCGTCATGGTTTGCTTTCATAGCGATGGGATTGTTCCCGTCCTGTCCTGCACGGCCATGCTATACACTGACTTCTCCGGCTTTTTCAGAATGGACACTGCACTTGCCTGAAGGGAAAATGTTTACTGTCGAGGCGATAAACAATTCAGATAAAAACATTTATATCCAAAGCGCGGTATTAAATGATGAACCTTATGATAAATCATACATTTCACACAATGAGATTATATCTGGCGGAAAATTAGTTCTATTTATGGGAGAAAAGCCATCAAAATGGGCAACTGCATTTGATTCAGCGCCTCCCTCCGATACAACAGAAATACCGATTTTTGATATAGTAAGCGTTAAAATTCCCCCTGTCCTGTTATCCGGTGAAAAAGCTGAAGCAATAGTCTGTATTAAAAACAACGGAGTATGCGGTTCTTTTATATGCAATGTTACCGAGAATGGTTTATTGCGCGGAAGTTCTGTTTGTTATCTCGACGAAGGCAGCACTGACACATTTATTGTACCATTTATACCATATGATATATCCACACAGGAAGTAATTGTCGGAGGTATTAAGCACGAAGCTGTAGTTACAGGCGGAAAGCCATCCAATTTCATATTTTCAGAAATAAAAACCAATAAAAAAATGCTGAAAATAGGCAGCCTGGCCGACACATTCACTGTTGTATGTAAAATAAAAAATGATGGAGCCTATGCCGGAACACAAGCGATCCCCTGTTATCTTGATGGTATCCGGATCGACAGCCGCCTGGTTACACTGCGGGCCGGTGAGCAGATTGATATTTCTTTTGAAGTAAAACCTACTTCAGCGGGTAATCATTATGTCAGAATTGGCAGAAGCGGCCTGGTTGAACTGGACATTGCCTCAATGCCTGAAGAAAATAAATGGATACTATGGCGCGGATGTGCAGCTGAATTCGGAGCTGCTGGTGATAATTTGTACATACGAGCTTCCGGCAGTCAGCATCAATATCCAAACGATTCATCCAACCAAATGCGTTATGGTATTATTTTCAGCCGGCAAAAAATACATGGCGACTTCGATGTTACAGTGCGTATACAATTTGAAGAATACACTACACCTTATGCAATGCATGGAATAATTGTAAAAAATTCCCTTGAGAAACCATGGACGGCTGTTTCAGGTTTATTATTTTCAGGTGCCATGTCTTCCCGTGGTTTCTTTGTAAAGCATTATTCCAAAAACATTGATGCCGGATCTCCTGGCGCACTCGCCCTTGATGGGCCACAGGCGCCGTATTGGCTGTGTGTGCAAAAACGGGGGAAACATTTTGACTGTTTTTATAGCATGAATGATAAAAAATCATGGAAGAAGCAGATTGGCTTGACAATGGAAGATGCAGATTGTGAACAATATATCGGTTTATTTGTAAATTCATGCGTACCTGATTTGCGGCTTGTGAAATTTACAAATTTTGAAATTGTAATGGTAAGGGAATAAATTATAAGAAATCATTATAGGAGGTTATTATTATGAAAATTTGGTCGAAAGAAAACCAGTATCAAAGACGTCAGGCTGTGCAGGCATTGCACAGGGATTATGCTTATGCAAATTATGGCGAAGATGGCCGTTTTACAAAAAGTGAAACCAATGATTGGCGTCATTATTTCTGGGATGCCCTGAGTCTTTTCAATGGAGAGGAAAAGCATATTCATCGTGCAAATGCCATGATACGGTTTGGCGCTCC
>Ga0123354_10009258_pt1 | contig 15059 bp, 12 predicted proteins | sample TergutLab28metaG_2_FD_97872 | JGI IMG/M metagenome (GOLD analysis project Ga0123354, IMG submission 97872) | Labiotermes labralis P4 segment gut microbial communities from Petit-Saut dam, French Guiana - Lab288 P4 | ecosystem: Host-associated > Arthropoda: Insects > Digestive system > Gut ...
CGCTCGTGCTGACAAATACCGGAAGCGTGGATTTGACGAATGTTGCCCTCACGTCGACGCTGCCGACGACCGGGTGGGCCGTCCGCTTTGACAAGGCGAAGATCGACAGCCTCGCCGCCGGCGCTACGGCGGATGTCATTGCCTATATCCAGCCCGACGGGCAGGCGGTGACCGGCGACTATCCCGCGACGATCACGGCAAAGGCGGGGGATACGACGACAGACCTTGACCTGCGCGTCGCAGTCCAGACGTCGACGCTTTGGGGCGTCGTCGCGGTGGTCATCATCGTCGTACTGGTCGGCGGCTTGTATCTCGTGTTCAGAAAATTCGGGAGAAGATAGATGGGCGGAAAAAAAGACCGCGAGATCTTGATCCGCACGGACGGGCTGACCAAGGTTTACGGCAATACGATAGTGGCGGTCAGCAAGCTGAATCTGGAGGTCCGCAAAGGCGAGATATTCGGATTGCTCGGCCCGAACGGGGCGGGAAAGACCACGACGATCCGCATGCTTCTGGGCATGACGGAGCCGACCGCCGGCAAAGCGTTTATCGGCGAATATGACTGTACCCGCAATCCGATCGACGTGAAACGGATGACCGGCTATCTCCCCGACAACGTCGGTTTTTACGGCGATATGTCAGGGAAAGAGAACCTGAGGTTTACGGGCCGCCTGAACAATATCCCGGAAAAAGAGCTTGGCGAAAAGATCGACAGCCTGCTTGAACGTGTGGGGATCCCCGACGCCGGAGACCAGAAGGTGCGCACCTATTCGCTGGGAATGAAGCAGCGGCTCGGCATTGCGGATGTCCTGATCAAGGATCCGCATATCATCATTCTGGATGAGCCTACCGTCGGCATAGACCCCGAGGGCGTGCGCCAGTTGATCGAGATCATTCTGAAGCTTTCTCACGAGGACGGCCGCACCCTGCTGATCTCCTCCCATCAGTTGTATCAAATGCAGCAGATCTGCGATCGTGTCGGGATCTTTTTCCAGGGGAAGCTTGTCGCCTGCGGGTCTATTGAAGAACTTGCCTCCGAGAGCGGGGTGGAACAGGGCCGGACGGATATCCTTGATGAGATATACCACCGGTATTTTGAAAGGAGAGAGCAGTAGTGTACGCGCTTTACCGGAAAGAACTTGCCGACCATGTTGACAGCGTGCGGTTTCTGATCATTCTGATCATCGCATTTTTGCTGGCGGGCGTCAGCCTGTACAGCGCTTTGGGCGGGATTGCCACCGCCGGGCAGGGGGACGCTTCACAGGGGATTGCGCCGACGCCGTTCACTTTTCTTCAGCTGTTTGTGCAGAGCAACGGCACGATCCCGTCGCTTGCGTCGTTCATTGCGCTTGTCGGCCCGATCATCGGTTTGCTCCTCGGGTTTGACGCGATCAACTCCGAGAAGAACGCGGGGACGTTGAACCGCCTGCTCGCGCAGCCGATTTACCGCGACGCCGTGATCAACGGGAAATTTCTCGCCGGCCTGACGGTCGTCGTGATCATCGTGGCGGGAATGGTGCTGATCGTTTCCGGTGTCGGGCTGTTCAGGACCGGCATTCCGCCGACAGGCGAAGAAGTGATGAGACTGCTTGTTTTCGCAGTTTTTTCTATCGTCTATATCGCGTTTTGGCTGGGGCTTTCGATCCTTTTGTCGGTCGTCACCCGCAGCGCGGCGACTTCCGCTCTGTTGGTCGTTGCCGTGTGGCTGCTTTTCGCGTTTTTTATCTCCCTGATCTCCTCGGGGATCGCCGGGGCGCTCTATTCGCCGGATACCGTCACAGGGCTGGAAGGCGCCGCAACGTTTCAGCAGTCGTTTGACCGCATTTCGCCGACCATCCTCTATTCCGAATCGGTCGGGACGATCCTCGACCCGACGGTCCGCACGCTCGGCATCACCTCGGTCGCGCAGTACGATCAGCTTTCCGCCGGCGTCGCCGGCGTCCTGCCGATGAGCCAGAGCCTTTTGCTCGTCTGGCCCCATCTGGTCGGCATGATCGCGCTGATGCTCGGGGCTTTCGCGATCTCGTATATCGTCTTCATGAAACAGGAGATCCGCGGGGCCTGATTTATGCAGTAACCATCTTCAAATAATCATTATTACAAAGATTATACAAAGATTGTATTCGGTAAAATAAAACGCGTGCTTTGTACTATAATAATAGGCAAACAGCATGCGTTTAAAATTGCCGCGCCATAAATGGGCCGGACTTTTAAACGGCAAAATCGAGAAAAAAATAATTTCGTGTTTTCCTTAAGCCTTATAGAGAGAGTTAAAGGAGTTGGCCGTTATGCGGATGAAAAAACAGAGTAACCCACAAAATCGAAAACATCGTATCGGCGCAGGTTTATTGCCGCTTCTTGCGCTGGTTTTGCTGGTGGGGGCGTCGCCCCTCAATGTGTCGGCGGCCGACGCGCCGGTTACGCCGCAGGCCAATACAATCCTGCCCTTGGATTCCGCGAATCAAATCGCGAACCAGTTGACGGCTTTAGGGTTTACTGCAACGGCCAGCGGAAGCATAGTCTCGGTGACCGGCTCCGTCGCGGCGGCGAGCGGAATCAGCTTAAATCCCGACCCCGGCGTCACCGTCCAATGGAACGCGCAGTTTTACGGTTCCCTGACAAGCTACCTGATCACCCTCTCGGGGGATAACACTACGGGCTTTATTGTCGGAAATCCCGGGACGCTGACCAATGCGGGGAGCGGAGGGGCCATCCGGATCAGCGGCAGTACGGCCGTTACGGTAGACGGCGGCGGTATCGTCACCTCGGACAAAAGCGGCAACGGCATCCTGATCAGCGGCGCCGCGGCCGTTACGGTGAACAATGGAGGCGTTGTCCAAAGCCTGAACAACAACGCAAACGCCGCCATTCAGGTCGACAACAATGTCGTCGGGGCTTCCATTACGGTAAACGGCGGCTCGGTTATTTCGGACAGTACCGGCTACGCCATCAATGACGGCGCGGGTACGGGCGTACAGAATAACAATACGGTTATTACGATAAATGACGGTTTGGTCAGCGCCGGAAACGCCTGCGCGATCCATTCGACAGGCTCTGGCTCTACCGTCACGATAACGGGCGGCGGCGTGACAAGCGCGGCAGGCAGCAATTCCAATCCGACGGTTTATATGAACTGCGGCGCGACGAACGCGGGCGGGGGCGGAAATATAACCATAAGCGGCGGTACGGTGGAAAATACCGCAACGGGAAATACCAGCTACGCCATCCAGACGACCGGCAGCGTTACCGTCAGCGGCGGCGCCGTTACGACCGTAAACGGCCGCGCGATCAATCTGGTCGGCGTGCAGTCGCAGGCCGTTGTCAGCGGCGGCGCTGTACTGGCGACCGGCTCCGGCGTGGCAATCAGCACCGCCACCACTGTCGGGGTGGACGTATCCGGCACGGCTGTCCTTGTCAGCGGCGGCACGGTGTCCTCCACCACAGGCAACGCTATCAACGTAACGGGCGCCAATTCCACAGTCACGATAACGGGCGGCGCCGTCTCGGCAACCGCCGGCAATGCTGTCAATGTGGCAAGCTCAGCCAGCAACGCAGCCGTTACGGTGAACGGCGGGGCCGTTTCGTCCGTAGCGGGCACCGCTATCTATGTGACGGGGACCACTTCCGCCGCGGGGATGAACGCGACGGTTACCATCAACGGGAACACGGCCCCCAGCACGGTTTCCTCCCAAACAGGCCGCGCTATCTACACGGGCAGCACGAGCGCCAACGCGGTTTCCATAGAGGATGGCACGAATGGCACACAGGTCTATTCGATGAACACCGGTAACGCGATCGCCGCAGCGAATGGGACCGTCAATGTGAACGGCGGGTTTGTGTTTGCCTATGGCGCCTATTACACCAGCGTCATATCCGCAAAAACCCTGAACATTTCTGCCACAACAGGCATAATCTGCGCCTGGGACAGCGCAGGGGCCGGAAGTATCTACGCGCCGGGCCCTTTCCCTGCTTCCAACAGGGATTTGAATGCCTACCCGAGGAATACTGCTGTCTATTGGTTCAATAGATCCGGCGTGAGCGGCATCGGTTACGGTTATGGGGGGACCCATGGGTTCTTCCCGCTGGCGCAGGTCGCGGTGGGGCTGGATTACGGGCTGATTTTCAATACGCTGGACGGAAAGATGTATCAAAACGCCAGCGGTTCCGGCATCCCGTCCGCCGATGTCCTTTCCGGCGATAGCGCCGACAGCTCAAATACGCCTTTCACAATCGGGCAAGGCGTCAATTGGGACAGCCAAAATTTGAACATATTGATATTGAACAATTTTTCGTGGACTACCGGAGCGTCTGTCGCTTTGACGATCTACGGCGGCGATGCAACGATCAATTTGACATCGGGCACCGTTAATTCCTTCTCCTCCGCCGAAGCGACAACCTCGACCGGTATTCAAAGCGCTGATTCCATCACTGTCACGGGCGGCGGCGCGCTGAACGCCTCGGGCGGGACCGCGGCGAACGGCTCCTATGGAATCAACAGCCCTTCGCTTGTTTACACAGGCGGTACGGTCACGGCCCGCGGGGATACCGCGGCGATCATAGACGCAGTCGATACTTCCGGGGTCTCGGCGTACACGTACTGGACAAATACCGCGAACGCGGACCCCGGCGGCGCGGGTACGACCTTTGGAACTTCGCCCGCTTACGGGGCGCCTTATGTCTACAGCGCTGCGGATCAGTTTGTCAAGCTTTCTCCCGCTGCCTTTGCCGCGGTGGACGATGTGACGGTCAGCGGCCAGATGAATATACCGCTCGCGCCGCAAACCGCGACAGTCCATCTGTACGGCGTTACGCTGACGGGCCCGCTGACAAACGAGCCGGCGGACGATTGGTTCCCCGGTTTGCCCGCCGGAGTAACGGTCACAGCCAGCGGCAGCGGCAATACGGTCACCTTCACCTTTAGCGGCACGCCGCTAAACGGGTCTCAGTCGCGCTTCAATATCACCCTGCCGGGGAATATTTTAGACAGCGGTTCTCCGCTCACCGTGCTTTATAATGCCAACGCGGGATATGAGATCGCCGCTTTGTACGACCTTATCGTCGTCGCGGGGCCGGGCGGCGCCGTGGCATCGCCGCCGCCGGCAAATACCCTTAGCGGGAGATATCTTTTCGGCACGACCATCTTCTTGAGAGCGGATCCGGATCCCGGCTATCGGTTCGTTGGCTGGACGCGGATGGATATCGAACCCTTTGGCTCACAAACAACTTTCGCATCGAGCGCCCCCTCCGTGCGTTTATCCATGCCCGGAAATCAGATGATTATGACGGCCAATTTCATACAGGAGTCCGTCCTGACGGTCGTGCACGGCGGCGGCGGCGGCACCTATGACAAGGGGACAACAACCCCGATTTCGGCCGATACCCCGCCGGCAGGCAAGGTCTTTGACCATTGGAAAATCACAAGCGGCAGCGCGACGATAACGAACGCAAACAGCTCGTCCACCACCATTGTGTTGAACGGAGGGACAGTGACGGTAGAAGCGTTGTATAAGGATATCCCTGTCGTGCCCCCAACGCCTCCGGCGCCTTCGGCGGCGGCGGGGCAGGCGCCGCAAACCGGTGACGACGGCAATCCGGCGGGCTGGTGGATCGCGCTGCTCGTATCGGCGCTCGGCGCCCTGATCGTGTGGAAGTTGTGGTTAAGGATGGACCCTCGAAAGAAGCGAAACAGGGATGAAACAGATGGATAATATTTCCTTTGACGCAACGGCTGAAATTATGCTATCATAATCTTTCATGTAATGGATTTCCGAAATCTTAATTTCGAGAAATCTACTGCAGCCGCTCAGACCGGGTTGGAAATCTCCGAGCAATATGCGCGGGTACCCGTATGGCGCGACTGGGAAGCGGAGGTAATTATTGATGTATGCTATTTTTGAGAGCGGCGGCAAGCAGTACAAAGCGCAGGCCGGCGACAGGGTGCGGGTCGAAAAGCTCGCGGGCGAAGCGGGCGCCAGGATTAAAATCGAGAGCGTGATCGCGTTCAGCGACGGGGACGCGTTGAAGACGGGGACGCCGTATTTGGACGGCGCGTGCGTAAACGCGGAGATCCTGAACACCGGCAAAGGCGAGAAAATCATCGTTTTCAAATATAAGTCCAAGAAGGATTTTCGGAAGAAGCAGGGCCATCGTCAGCCTTATACGGATCTCCTGATCGAGAATTTCACGATCGGAGGAAAGGCGTTCGGCGAGGCGCCGAAGAAAGCGAAGGCGGACAAGAAAGCCGAGGAGGCAAAACCCGACGAAACGGTCGAGGTGAAAGAGGAAGCGGTTGAAGCGCCGGCGGAAACGGTTGCGGAAGCGCCGAAGAAGGCGAAGCCGAACAAGAAAGCCGAAGAGACAAAACCGGAAGAAGCGGCGGCCGAAGGCGCGAAAAAAGAGACAAAGGCCGACATTATGGCGAAACTGGATGAACTCGGCGTGACCTATGTGAAGAGCGCGAAGAAAGATGAACTTCTGGCGCTGCTCGCGGACGCCGAAGCGAAATAGAAATAATAACGGATTCCACAGGATTCAGAAGGGAAGTGTGCGGAAATGGCAAGTAAAAAGGGCGTAGGAAGTTCCAAAAACGGACGCGACAGCGCAGCCAAGCGGCTCGGCGTTAAACGCGGCGACGGGCAATCGGTGAGCGCGGGCAGCATTTTGGTGCGGCAGCGCGGCACGAAATTCCATCCGGGGAACAATGTCGGGATCGGCGGCGACGACACGCTGTTCGCGAAGGTCGACGGAAATGTGAAATTCGAGCGTTATGACAAAAAGCGCAAGCAGGTCAGCGTGTACGGCGCGCAGAAATGAAAGCGGCTTCCGTTGTACAGATTCAAAGGCGGCTTTCGGGCCGCTTTTTAATAGGATTTTTGAGATATAATAAATAAATGTTTGTAGACAAAGCGGAGATCATCATTCAATCCGGGAAAGGCGGCGACGGGGCCGTCTCGTTCCGGCGCGAGCCGTTCGTGCCCAACGGCGGGCCGGACGGCGGAAACGGCGGAAAGGGCGGAGACGTCGTGTTTTTGGCCGACCATAGCCTGCATACGCTGATGGATCTGAAATTCCGGCGCAAATACAAGGCCGATCCCGGGCAGAACGGGATGGGCGCGAACAAATACGGCAAGAGCGCGGAGGATCTGGTGATCCGCGTGCCGGTCGGCTGCGTACTGATCGACGAGGCTTCCGGGGCTTTTATGGCGGATTTGTCGCAGGACGGCGACCGCTTTGTCGCCGCGGTCGGGGGCAAGGGCGGACTCGGCAACAGCAATTTCAAAAACTCGGTGCGGCAGGCGCCGAATTTCGCGGAAGCGGGCAGCGAGGGACAGAAGCGCACCGTGGCCCTCGAACTCAAGCTGATCGCGGACGTGGGGCTTATCGGGCTTCCAAACGTCGGAAAATCGACGCTTTTGGCCGGTTCGACGGGTGCGAAACCGAAGATCGCAAACTACCATTTCACGACGATCGCACCCAATCTCGGCGTCGTGGAGCTCGGTTATTCAACCTTCGTCCTTGCGGATATTCCGGGGCTGATCGAAGGCGCCGCGGAGGGCGCCGGGCTCGGACACGATTTCCTCAAACATATCGAACGCACGAAAGTGCTGATCCATGTGCTTGACGCGGCAGGCAGCGAAGGGCGCGACCCGTTGGAGGACTATCATACGGTGCGCCGCGAGATGGCGGCGTATTCTCCGCTGCTGCTCGAAAAGCCTGAGATCGCCGCGCTGAACAAAATGGACGTTTGCGACCGCGAAAGCGAGGCTTTCCGGGTTCTTTTGGCCGAGCTTGATTCGGAAGGCGTCCGGTATTATGAGATCTCCGCTATGACCAAAGAAGGCGTGCCGGCGCTGATGAAAGCGGCTCAGGCCTTGCTTTCGGAAGCGGAAGAGGCTGCCGCGGCGGCAGCCGTCCCCGGGGTCAGCGATCAGAGCCGCTGGATGCGCGTCGCGCGGATCGAGGACGATCCGGACTATCGCGACATTCAAATCGAGGCGGCGGAAGACGGCGCTTACGAACTCTCCGGGAAGCAGCTCCATAAGATCTTTCGCTCGACAAATTTCAACGATCCGGGGTCTTTGGGTTATTTGAACGAATACCTTAAGACGTCCGGTGCGATCCGCAAGCTCAAGGCGCGCGGCCTCCGGGACGGCGATACGATCCGGATCGAGGATTTTGACCTCGAATGGTACGACGACGCAAAATGACCCGGGAAGACTGCCTGAAGATTCTTGAGGCATACGGCGCGCCGGAGCATGTGAAACGCCACTGCCTCGGAGTAGGGGACGCCGCGCGGGAAATCGGTTTTGCCCTGAGCGAAGCGGGTTTTCGGAAGGCTGCGGACGTCGGAGGCGGGCCCTTGGACACGGACGTCATCATGACGGCGGGCTACCTGCACGATATCGCGCGTGCGGGAAAGGATCACGACCTCGTCGGGGCGGAGATTGTAACGCCCATAGACGCGGCGGCGGGGGATGTCGTTGCGCGCCATATGAAGCTGATTTTCCCCGAGGACCCGGCGCGGATCACGGAGGCGGACATCGTGTCGCTTGCCGACCGCACGGTGCGCGAGGACCATTATGTGGGGTATGAGGCGCGTATGGCGGATCTGCTCCGGCGTTACGCGGATCAGCCCGAAGTCGTCGCGCGCGTGCATAAAAATATGGATCTGGCGCTGCGCCTGATCGCATGGATCGAGGATTTTTGCGGGAGGGATTTCCAACAGATCGCAACCGGCGGCGCGGTCCGGATCGAACCGCTGCTCGAACGCGTGGAGCGACCGGGGCGTTATATCGGCGGCGAGATCGGTTCCGTGCGAAAAGATTGGCACGCAGATGCGGTGCGGTTTTGCTTCGCCTTCCCCGATCTCTATGAGATCGGGATGTCCTATACCGGATTCCAGATCCTGTACGGGCTTCTGAACGCGCAGCCGGGCGCGCTCTGCGAACGGGTTTTTGCGCCCGCGCAGGATATGGAAAAAGCGCTCTTGGAAGGGGATGCACCGTTGTTTTCGCTGGAATCGCGGCAGCCGGTGCGCGTATTTGACGTTATCGGCTTCACGCTGCAGTACGAACTGTCCTATACGAACGTGGTAAGGATGCTGCTCCTGGCGCGGGTCCCGCTCTATACGTCTATGCGCGGCGAAGCGGACCCGTTCGTCATCGCGGGCGGCCCCTGTTGTGCGAATCCGGAGCCGATGGCGCCGTTTTTCGATCTCTTTTGCGTCGGGGACGGGGAGGATACGCTGCTCGCGCTCTGCGAAAAACTGCGCCTGTGGAAGGCGGAAAAAGCGGCGGGGGGGAATGTCGTGCGTGCGGATTTCCTGAAGGCGGCGGCGGAAATCGAAGGCGTCTATGTGCCGTCCCTTGCGGATGCGGGCAAGCAGCCCGTCGTCCGGCGTGCGGTCGTAGAGGATCTGGAGAACGCGTTCTTTCCGGCGCGCCCTGTGGTCCCGCATATCGAAAGCGTCCATGACCGGGCGGCGGTCGAGATCATGCGCGGTTGTTATCGCAGCTGCCGATTCTGTCAGGCGGGTTTCGCCTGTGCAAAAGTGCGGCGCCGCTCTCCGGAAAAGATCAAGGCGCTGCTGAAGGAAGCGCTCGCGAACACGGGCTATGACGAGGTGTCGCTCCTTTCCCTTTCGACGGGGGATTATCCGGGAATCGAAAGGCTTGTGACGGATTTGATGCAGGAATTGGCGCCGATGGATGTGTCGCTTTCCCTGCCGTCGCTCCGGCTGGACTCCCTGAAGGCGGAGACGCTTGAAAAGATCGCGGAGTACAAACGTACTTCGCTGACCTTTGCGCCGGAAGCCGGCACGCAGCGGCTGCGCGACGTACTCCATAAACAAATCACGGAAGAGGACCTGATGCGTGTGCTCGAAATCGCGCTGCCGCTGGGGTTTCAGAAATTCAAATTTTATTTCATGATCGGGCTGCCGACAGAAACGCAGGAGGACCTTGACGGGATTGCGGGCCTCGCCTGCGCGGCGATCGCGAAAGCGAAAGCGCTCGGCGCCGAACACGGCGTGAAATACAATTTTCATCTGACGGTGAGCGTATCGAATTTTGTGCCGAAGCCCGGGACGCCGTTTGAACGTGAGCGCGGCTGCGGCGAAGCGGAGCTGCTCGAAAAAATTTATTATCTGAAGGAGGCGGTCCGGCGCGCAAAAGGAGCAAATTTTCGCTACCACGATACGCGTATGAGCCATATCGAGATGCTGCTCGCGAAAGGCGACCGCAGCGCGGCGGCGGTCATCGAGCGCGCGGCGCGGGACGGCGCGGGTTTCGACAGCTGGCGCGAATATTTTGATTATGAAAACTGGCTGCGCGCGTTTGAAGCGTGCGGCGTTCCCGCGGAAGACCGCTATACGGGCCTGGACGCGGCGCTCCCGTGGGCGTTCATCGAGGGCGGGAAGGAGTACGGCAGGGAAGGATGAAACGCTGTCTTGTGGAATTTACCAAGACAGGATCGCTGATCTATCTTTCGCATCTCGACTTGACGCGCCTGTTCCTGCGCGTCCTGCGCATGACGGAGCTCCGGCCTTCCTATTCGCAGGGGTTCAACCCCCACCCGAAGATGAGCCTTGCGCTGCCGCTGCCGCTCGGCGTCCATTCGGTCTGCGAATGGCTCGAATTTGAGACGGAGGGGGATACGGGAGACGATCCGCTTGCGCGGCTGAACGCCCGCTTTCCGGAAGGCGTCCACGCGACGCGGTTTTTGGAGAAGCCGGCGGGTTATCCGAAATCCCTGGCTTCCTATGTCGACGCGGCCTCGTATGAGATCCTTATCGAAGGGGTGGAAGACGCGCCGAAAAAGTTCGAAGAATTCTTTGCTCTGCCGCGCATTCCGCTGCTGAAGGAGCGCAAAGGGCGTGCCTCCGAAGTCGATATCCGGCCTCAGATGCTCGACCACCGGATTGTCAAGGATATGCCGGGCCGCCTGCTCGCAAGCGTCACGCTTTCGGCGGGCGCCGGAAATACGCTGAACCCGCTGCGCTTCACGGAAGCGCTGTTGCGCACCTATCCCGATTTGCAAAGCAAATCGATGGAAGGCGCCACTCGAGGATTCCCAAAATCTCCGATTTTGTGGAATCTGCCGGGCACGCAGCTGTGTCCGAAGGCGGCTTCGCCCGCGAGGATGGTCACGCGGACGGCAATTTTGGGTGCGGACGGGAATCCGTTGCTATAAATTCAATAATTCCAACGCTTGAATGCCAAGCGGACTTCCGGTAGGGGGGCGGAAATGGGAAGTACGTCTGGCTAAGAGGCCTTTATGAAGGAAATCGCCCAGTATGGGGGCCGTGAACGCCAAATTGTCACTATGGCGCGTGAAATTCGGTGTTTAGTGACAATTTTCCCGGTTCTGGCCGCGATAGTTATGGGATTTTGTCACTATGGCGCGTAAAATTCGGTGTTTAGTGACAATTTGCCCGGTTCGAACGATTCTGAATTATACAATGTCCTGATATTAAACCTGCTACAGTGAATGCCAAGCGAAGTTCCTGTTAAGAGCGAAAATAAAAATTCCAAAATAATATAAATAAACCATATATTGACATAATCCAATATTTAGGATATATTGTCTGTGAGGTTGCCGTGGCGGATGCTTTGGGTAACGGAAAGGCGCGCGCCTATGTGACAGTAAACATAACGCTTGACGTTATTTCACTTGTGATCCTGGTGCTGCTTCTCAGTCACAAAAAGAAGTAGTACCGCCTGGGTAGACGGTACACTCCAATGATCCTATTAAAATAGTTTCTGCGAGGTGTTCGCCGCAACCAACGGCAACTTCACAATTTTAAGTATAGCAAATTTGATTTTTATGCAAGCCTTTTTTAAATTTGTCGGATTCTTTGTGAATATCTGGAGCAGGAAAATGAAAATGTTTGGAATTAAGATAAATAAAAAGTCCATTACGGTTTTGGTGGCCGCGGTCGCCGTCGCGATCGGGATTCTTCGGTACGCGGCGATACAGGGTGTCTCCGGGGACAGTATCCTGCGCGGCGCGGCGGGCGGAAGCGCCGCGGGTGTCCAGACGGAAAAGGAGGGTTCGGCGGATCCGGCGCAAGCGAACAGCGCGCCTGCCGAAACTTCCGGCGGTCCGTCCGGCTCGTTGGATGCGCCGGCGAAGGAGAGCGCGCCGCCGCAGATGGTGTTTATCGACATCGGCGGCGCGGTGGCCGACCCGGGCGTCATTGCGATGCCGGCGGGCAGCCGCATCTCGGACGCGATCGAGGCCGCGGGCGGGCTGACGGAGGAAGCGGAGACAAAGGAGATCAACCGTGCGACGAAGCTCGCGGACGGGGACAAGATCTATATTCCGACAAAGGATGAGGTGCGGCAGGGGAATTTCCCGCAGGGCGCCGGCAGCGGCGGCGGTACGGCAGGCACAGCGAGTGCGTCAAATACAGCGGGCGCGGCGTCCGCAAACGGCGGCGCTGCCGGCCTTGTGAATATCAACACGGCGAATCAGGCGGCGCTCGAAACGCTTCCCGGCGTGGGGCCGGCCATAGCGCAGCGCATACTTGATTTCCGGACGCGGAACGGCGCCTTCCCCACGATCGAAGCGCTGATGAACGTAAGCGGTATCGGCTCGAAGACCTTTGAAAAATTGCGTGACAAAATCACGGTATGAAACCGACGGCATGATATACTTTTATTTATGAGGCATATATTTGTATACAACCCTGTGGCAGGCGCAGGAAAAGCGCAGAAGACGGAACTGCCGCGCATTCTGGAAGCTGTGAGGGCGGCCGGTGTCGATTATGAGATTCACCGTACGACAAACGCCGGCGAGGCGACGCTATGGGTGCGCCGCCGGCTCGCAAACGCGCCGGAAACAGAGATGCTGCGGTTTTACGCGGTAGGCGGAGACGGAACGCTCGCCGAGGTGCTGAACGGGCTGTACGGCGCCGAAAACGCGGAATTGGCGTGCATCCCGATCGGCAGCGGCAATGATTTTGTCCGCAATTTCGGAGGCGCGTCCGGCGGAGAAGAGCATGATCCTTTCCTGCGGGTAGGCGCGCAGATACAGGGTGAGGCGGTACCTGTCGACGTGATGGAATTTCAATTTTTCCAGGCGGAGGACGAGGACGCAGATGCGGGCAAACCGGAGGACGCCGGCGCCGGCATGGACAGGCTATCGGAATCCGGCGCGGTGCGTTACGCGATCAACATGCTCAATATCGGTTTTGACGCGAAGGTCGTCGCGCATACGCAGCATTTGAAAAAGACGCGCGTTCTGCGCGGAACCGCGGCCTACGTGGCGGGCGTCGTGACCGAATTGGCGGCTTACCGGCCCTGCCGCGCCCAGGTGAAGATCGGGGGCAATCAGCCGTTTGATACGCCGATTTTGCTTGCGGGCGTGGGGAACGGCCGCTTTTCCGGCGGCGGTTTCATGGGCTTGCCGACGGCGTGCGTGGATGACGGGCTGCTCGATGTTTCGATCATTCATTCGGTCTCGCGCCTTGAATTTTTGCGGCTTGTAGGAAAATATCACGCGGGAACGCACACGGATGACCCGCTGCTTGTCGGGCGTATCTTTCAGTGGCAGGCGAGACAGGTGAGTTTCACGCCGGTCGGGCCGCTGACGCTTTCGGTGGACGGCGAGCCTGTCCGTACGCAGACGCCTTTCCGCATCCGGCTGGCGGAAAAGCCGGTGCGCTTCGCTTTGCCCGCAGGCGTTTGCCCCCTTAAGAGAACCGCGGATGAAGCCTCTGAAATAGTAAAATAACTATAAACTTTTAGATAATTCAGGTCTGTTTCAGAAGAACTTTGTTATAATGACGCAGGATAATGTACAACAAATCTACACCAAAGGAGAACTGTAGAAATGGCGGATGAACTCATTGTATCGTCGGGGAAAAAGCCCAACGCGTTTGCAAGACACAAAAAACTCTATATCACCCTCATCGTGATTGCTGCGGTAGTCGTAGTGTACTTTGTCGTTTTGCGGCCTATTGCCGCACGCACTGTACAGAGTGTGACGCCGCCGGAAACGACAACGCTGGCGAAGCAGGATTTGTCGCAGACGGTTGCGGCGACGGGGTATCTGCAGAGTGTGACTTCGCGTACGATCGCGGCCACGTCGGCTACGTCAACTTATAAGGTAAAGGAAATCTACGTTTCGGTTGGCGACAATGTCACCGAAGGCCAGCCGGTCTGCCAATTGGATACAACGGATATTGACCAGCAGATTTCCAATGCGGAGGCGTCGATTTCTTCCTCGCAGGCGCAGGATAATCTCGCGTATACACAGGCGGAGGGCGCACGCGATCAGGCGCTTCTGGCAGCGACACACCCGCCGGCAGGAACCACTTCTCAACAGCAGCAGCAGTTGAACGATGCGTACCATAACGCGCAGGCGCAGGTGGATAAGCTGCAGTTGCAGAACAGCAGCCAACAGCAGCAACAACAGCTTCAGACGCTTTTGCAAACCAAAGATGACTGTACGATCACTTCGCCGATTTCCGGCGCTGTGACTTCCATTAATGCGATGGTCGGATTATCCCAGAATGACCAGTCTTCGGGTTCTTCCTCATCCTCCACCAGTGTCGGGACTTCCGGCCTTATGGTGGTCCAGGATCTCTCCCAACTTGAAATCCCCGCGACGATCGCGGAATACGACGCCGTCACCCTCTCCCCGGGCCTGGCGGTAAAGATCACATCGGATGCGATTGCGGACAAGACATGGAACGGTACCATCAAGACCATTTCACCGGTCGCGACGGATACGAGCGGCAATTTCACGGCGACGATATTGCTGTCGGACCCCGCAAACGGGCTGACGCCCGGCATGAGTACAAAGATGCAGATCGAAGTAAAATCGGTGAAGAATGCCTACGCCGTCCCGTTTGACGCCGTTGTAACGCAGGAAGACGGAACGAAAGTCGTTTACGCGCTGGAAGGCGCCAATGGAGGTACAGGGACAGCAGGCGGCCAGGGCCAGGATACAACGGGCGGCCAGGGACAAGGTGCGGCCGGTACTGGCACAGCAGGCGGCCAGGGCCAGGGTACAACGGCAGGACAAGGTCAGGGCGCAGCGACAGATCAAGGGGC
>Ga0123354_10009259_pt1 | contig 15057 bp, 10 predicted proteins | sample TergutLab28metaG_2_FD_97872 | JGI IMG/M metagenome (GOLD analysis project Ga0123354, IMG submission 97872) | Labiotermes labralis P4 segment gut microbial communities from Petit-Saut dam, French Guiana - Lab288 P4 | ecosystem: Host-associated > Arthropoda: Insects > Digestive system > Gut ...
CCCCCCTGGCCCCCCAGCCGGGGGGGGGTTCGACACTGCCCCCCCCCCCCCCAGCGTACCCACGTACGAAAGTGTGTATGCACTTATAATTGTTTGATTTTGTCAGTTGTGTCTGACTGTCTGACTGTTGCTGTGTGGATTGTCAGTTGTGGGAGACAATGGTCGAAAAGGATGAAGGTGCTATGAAATTCTGTAAGGGTTGCTTTTGTTCAGAATGTTTATAATTTTGTGTCTTCTGGAGGCAATCCATCATAAGATTTTTTGTATGAATTGTTACAGATATTTTAAGGAAATACACAGTACCTAATGGCATAGGCGTAGCTTAGCTAATGACTTGGGGGGGGGGGGGCATCATCCATGGGTGTTAGGAACTTCAAGTTATGAAGGAGTCAGGTTAGGTTGAGGGGAAGATTAGTTTGAAACAGTCCTTAATATACATGCATACCTTTCCACAAATCTCACCCCAATTTTTTATTTGCCCATCTTGTACTCAATAGTCAAGAACAAACTATGCTTACGTATAAAATATTTAGATGGGCATTTGCCTCCTCCCCACAAGTTACGCCTGTGCCAAATTGATATGAATTTCTTGCAGTTTAACAGTTCACATATAATATGGTGAGGCACTAAACAGAATGGTAGGACCATCTTTAAGCAAAAGACAGAATTGAAAGTTATATATATCTGTGTTGTATGGAAAGACAGTATAGTTTGTGTAGTAAGTAGGCTGTGGGCTGGACGATTTGGGGTTCAATTCCCTACAGGACATTAGGTTTTCTCCAAAATGTACAGACCGCGTCTGCGTTAAGCCCAGCTTCTTATTCAGTGGGAACCACAACGCTTCGCTCACGGGTCAAGCAGCCGTGGTATGAGCCTGGCCCTCTCCACCATCCAGTACCGAGGTTAAGTCAGTGGAGCAATATCTCCTCAAGTTAGAAACTGTTTGCAGAGTGCAACACTTCTGGCTCCTTCTCTCATATTGTGTCTAAATTTTAAATTTGTGAATTATTTCAAGAAAAAGTCTTCAAATGTGGGTATTTTTACTGTGTCTTTCAGTGTTTAGTCAACTTACTTACTTACTTACTTACTTACTTAATTACTTACTTACTTACTTGCTTACTTCATGGAGCAGAGGCCTTCTTGAGAATCTAGCCGGTTTTCAGCTAAGCAAGATATTCCCTACATTTTATGGAACCTGAATGTTCATTACCATGTTTGCAAATGTCTGCCACTTATCCATATCCTGAGCCAGAGTGATCCAATCCATGCCCCTACATTCCACTTCCTGAAGACCCATCTTAATATTATCCTCCCATCTACGCCAGGGTTTTCCAAGTGGTCTCTTTTCCTCAGGTTTCCCCACCAAAACCCTGTATACACCTCTCCCCCATACTTGCTACATGCCCCGCCCATCTCATTCTTCTCAATTTAATCACTCGAACAATACTGGGTGAGGAGTACAGATCATGAAACTCCTCATTATGTAGTTTTCCCCACTCCCCTGTAACCTCATCCCTCTTAGGCCCAAAGATTCTCCTCAGCACCCTATTCTCAAACACCCTTAGCCTACGTTCCTCCCTAAATGTCAGTGACCAAGTTTAATACCCATACAAAACAACAGGCAAAATTATGGTTATGTATATTGTAGTCTTTATGTTTTTGGATAGCAAACTGGAAGACAAAAGATTCTGCACCAAATGATAGCAAGCATTCCCTGACTTCATTGTGCTCTTAATTTCTTCCTGAATAGAATTTTGATTTGTTAAGGTTGTTCCCAAATATTTAAACTCTTCCACTCCAAAGGAACTATTATCAATATTTATACTGTGACTTCATACTGCTTTCTCTTCTCAAGGCATGACCATGTACTTAGTTTTATCAACATTTACATGCATCATATTTATCTTTATCTTAGCAAGAGGTGTACTTTTGAATATGATGTCATGGTGCCATAAATTGAGAGATTTACAGTCAATCATGCTGTGTTGACATGTTTAGATCATAACTGTTTCTTCCGTCTTGGCTCATACCTGACAGTGAACACTGTCTCTATTTTAATATTGTGTGTACTGTGCATAGTGTGGAAAATCAATTTACAAAACCGACTTTAAATGCTCTGGAATATATGCACAACAGATGCACAAAAATCTCCTCCTGCATGTTTCGGCATTCCATGGGTGCCATCATCAGGGAGCCAAGTGGTCCGTTGTATGCACCACAGTCACACACTAGCACATGTATTAAAATTTTTCAATTAAAACTCAGGAGAAACCACCCATAATTTGTTAAAATGTTAAAACTGTAGCAGAGATATTTCTTCAAGCTCTGTGTGGGCTATGACTGGGGGTACTACAACCTTCACTGGATGATTATCAATCATCCAGGGACCACTTCTGTCTGTCTCTAGTGTAAGGACCAGTAATAGTGAGATAGTATCATAAATGCACATAGGGTTATATGTAAAATGCCTGTTATTTTTATACTAGTTACACCAAATTTTTATTTTTGCTGACAAAATTTTTTTTTAAAAATCCGAGTTATGAAATTTTACGAAAATTCAACATTTTGGAATTGTGCTGTTTCACGCAGACAGGTGAATATAACAACACCAATGGTTGCTTTTTGTTGTTTTTTGCAACTGCTCTGCTGAAATGTCAGAATAGGAACTGTTGTTGAGGTATTTTCTGAATGCAAAGTGACAAATGGTTGTGAACATAAACATACTTACGAATTTATGAATGAATGGATACTTGTGTTACTGTTTGCATTTTGAGGTGCTGGAATTTTACTCCATTCACTGCAGCATCCGTCTTACGTTATTGTTCCTAACATTATGCTATTTGTACCTTGTATGTTAATATTATCCGTAGTATACAAGCAGTTTTGTTTTTGCTGTTTATAAATTATTTAAAGTTGTTTCTACTTCACTCTACCCTGTGTGTGTACGGATGCTTGCATGTGCGCATCTGTTTTCTGTATGTTGTAGCACTGGTGAACTTTTCTCTGCCATACTAACTTCCACGTTTTGTCTTTCAGTAATACAATATTATTTCGATTTAAGACACACCTTCTTTCACATATTTCTGAACTGAAAATTGGGATGCGCCCTAATGTCAAGGTAATTTTTTCGCTCTTCAAAATTCTGTAAAACATTATTTTCTTCAAAGAACAATAGTAGTTAATTTTGTGGAGAGTGAAATGTATTTGCTTGCAAAAACTTGTTTTCCTGAAACTCCCCTTTTATAAATTGGTCATATCTTAAATTAGAGGGTGTCTTGAATTGGAAGTAACATGGTATAAACATTTATTTCATCTATTTTTCCCCTAGATGTGAAATTTTTGTTGTATAAGTCATTTCCTGGCAATTATGAATTTGGTTATGTTTTATTATTGTTAGGTTGAATGTGGAAATTATGTGTATTTAGAAGCTGTGTAATGTACCTAATTAATGTGTGTTGGTGGCAAAATTACATTCCTGTTGGTTGGCATAAACTGCTAAATCTGAATTTAATGTACATGCAAGCTGGATTCTAGTTTTCCCATTGTCGTTCTACAGCCTCTGTAATGATACCAGCATTCACTTTCACCCTTATGAAAACTGGCCTTGGAAAGTATACACACAGAGAATCAGTTAATGCCATAGAAGAGCTGTAGATTGAATTAAAAAAAAAAGTATTCTGTAGCACCCTTTCCTGTTTTATTAAATGTATGTTGACATATTTTTCCCTTTTGACTTGCATTACTATTATTACCTATTGTTACATTAATTCTTTTCATTAATGAAATTGTATTGCTGTATTGTGTTATCATGTATGTGTTTATTCTGCTTGGAAAGTTGATGTGGTGGAGGGTGGCTTGGGCTGTAGGTGGTTATGTAGTTCTGCTTGTATGCAAATGATTGTCAGTTGCTTGGCTTCACTCAAGTGCAATTTAACGTACTGGAACTGATGACTGAGGCATAACAGGCTGGGAACTGTCTTGCACCTGCTGACAGTCTACTCTGCTGTTTATGTATGAGTGGTTTAGATTGGTTTAGTTGTCTGTGCTTAGCAGATATACAGTTCAGACTTGGTTTTTATTCTTTTCATTGTAATGTATAAGGTTATTTTTTTGTTGAAAGTAATAAACGTTTAGAGGAATAGATAGTTTGAGGGCACTTTAGGAGCTGAATGTGGAAGTTTTGACGAAGTATGTCACTTGATAACTGTAATTAATCCAACTGATGTGCAAGTAAACTTTCGGATTATTGGAAATGTATGGTTCCCCACTCTCCCCTTTAAATCTGAAATGTGCATGTAACTATGGTATTTTGATGGTTTTAACTATGTGTGGCTCCTTGATGAATTCATGATAACAGATATCACTGGACAACAAATTTTTACTGACGTTGTGCTTCTGAGTTAATAGTAGCCATTTCTTATTAATTTCGAGGCGCAGAGCACGAATTTGACAGTGAAAACTCAAAAATGACTACGGTTTCTAAGAAATCCCCAAACGTTTATTATATATTTAAGAAATATGTACATCAGACATTGAACGATAAAAATCCACGTCTACTTGCAACTTCGCTTTGCCTGTCGCTTGTGTGGCTGCTCAGGAGCATTTCTGAAGAGCGTCCAACAGTAGTCAGCCAACATGGAAGTGGACCACTTTCCCTGATATCGTTTCTTCATCGTTGCAGTTTCCTGATGAAAACGTTCATGGTCCTCATCACTAATCATGCCGCAGTTTTCGGCGAAGAAATCCAAGTGGAAATGAAGCATGTGTATCCTTAAGGACATTTGCAACCAGGTTTGTGATACAGTGACCACATGTCCTCAATCAATTCCCTGTACTTTTCTGCCCTGATAATCCCGAGGAAGTTAGTTGACATCAGACGAAACGTGTCCCAAGCTTTTTTCTCGTCACCATGAAGAAGGCTGTTGAACATATCGTCTCTGAAGAGCCTACGGAACTGAGGACCAATAAAAAACCCCCTTTTTAATTTTCGCTTCGCTGAGTCGAGGGAGTTTTTCAGCCAGATACTTGAACGCCGATCCAGTCCGGTCCATGGCTTTTACGAAGTTTTCCATCAGACCGAGTTTGGTGTGTAGGGGCGGTAGCAGGATTTTGTGCCATTCTGCCAGTGCTGGGTGTTGCACATTCTTCTCTCCGACCTTCAGAGATTTCCTCTGAGGCCAGTCTCTCTCTTCAGGAAATGCAAAGTCTTTGCTCGGCTGTCCCATTCACATTAAAATAAACAGCAATACTTCGTACATCCCATTTGGAGATCCATCAACAGAGGCACTGCCTTCAGGCCACCACAAATATGCCAGCCATACTTACTGTATTCAAGCTTATTCAGAAGCAGCGTTAGTTTTTCGTAGGTTTCTTTCATGTGGACAGCGCGTCCGACTGGAATGGATGGATGTTGGTTTCCATTATGCAGCAACACCGCCTTCAGACTCAGTTTCGAAGAGTCTATAAATAGTCGTCATTCTTGCGGGTCATGTTTGATTCCGAGGGCATTCATCAGGCCATCTACATCGTAGCAGAACACAAGGTCATCTTCCTTTCTGAAGAAGGCACCAACTGCTTATGACGAATGCGAAACGAAGAAATTCGGACAGTTTTCTCGAGAAGATTCCGTTGTTTAAGTCATGATCCCGGTAACTCTGCTGTGCTCTTGGACAGCTCCAGATCGCGAACAAGATCGTTCAGTTCGTCCAGTACGAGAATGTGTGGCTGTAGCGCAGAAGACCTGCCGTGGGAGACGCATGGTTCAGTAGACGCCGGCGGCTCAGGAGAACCCGAGGTCAACTCGCCTTCGTCCTCGCCGTCTGAATCGATGGTAAATTCTTTTGGATGTTCGGGAACGGAAATTCCTTCGCCGTGTGGAACTGGACGGAGAGCAGATGGTATATTCGGATACACTATTGTCCACTTCTTTTTCTTCGTAATGCCTCCAGAAACAGGTGGCGCCATTCAGAAATAACAGTCAGTTGCGTGATTACTTGGCTCCCTCCAAACCACAGGAACAGCAAACGGCATCGCATGTATTTTGCCATTCAGCCACTGCGAAAGATTTGTTACACATTTCCGGCAACATAACGTGCGGGGCCCAGGATTTGTCTTGGTCGCCAATCTTGCATCCGAAATACAAATGATACGCCTTTTTTTTTACTATCGCGGTGATGGCCTTTCTTTGCCTTGCAAACGTCACTTCACCGCAAATGTATCAAAAGCTGCCTGCACTATCAACACAGTTACGAGGCATCATTAATGCTGGATTAACACTGCTGGGATCACTTTGCGGTATTTATGACGCAGGGATAAACGGGTGTGGTGTGCATGACGGGCTTTTGCAATATGACGCAATATTTTGAAATCTTTCAACGTATTTCATTTTCAGTAGATATATTTACTTAACGCAAACTTCATTACGGACACAAGCGACAAGCAAAGCAAAGTTGCAAGTAGAAGCGGACTTTTATCGTTAAATGTCTGATGTACATATTTCTTAAATATATAATAAACGTTTGCGGATTTCGTAGAAACCGTAGCCAGTTTTGAGTTTTCACTGTCATATTCGTGCTCAACGCCTCGAAATTAATAAGAAATGGCTACTATTACCTCAGAAGCATAACGTCTTAAGAATTTGTTATCCAGTGTGTTCTTAAAAATAGTATTTTAATTTTTCTTTGAAAGGATTTGTGGAAGTTCTGATGGGATTTTGTTGTAATAAATGGAATGAAATTTCATCATCAATAAACATTGTAGTCAAAGATGGTATATATTTGTATCTCATAAATTCATTTTCAACATAATGTACCCACAAATAGTGTTGCCTTTCTTGAATTTACATAGTGTATAATTTAGTGTGTTAATTATGTTGGATGTGCGGATCAAAATGCACAAAACTGAATTTGCCTTTCGTTTTTTCGTGAGTATGAAGCTTGGTCTCTTATGTTGTGGGATGAATATAGATTGAGGGTACTCAAGAGTAGACTGCTGAAGAGAATATTTGGATCTAAGAGGGCAGAGGTATCAGGAGTTCAGAAAATATTGTGTGCTAATTAGGAACTTGATGGTTTGTACTCCTTGCCATATATTGTTAGTATGATGAAATTAAGGAGGTTGAGATGGGTGTGTTATATGGCATGCATGGGAGAGAATTCCTTACAGGGTTTTGGTGGGAAACCCTGAAGAAATCACCCTGAATTTGTAGACATAGATGGCAGGATAATATTACAATGAATTTTAAAGAAATCTAATAGGAGGTTGTGGACTGGATTTATCTGGCTTAGGATAGTGGGCAGTGGTGGACTGCTGTGATCATAGTAATGAATGTGCAACTGTAGGGAGTTTCTTCATTAGATGTGGAGTTACTGGCTTCTCAAGGACATACTTCGTGGAGTTACGTGAACACTTTGGTGTACCAGTAACATACACTTGTTCAAGGATTTCAAGACATCCTGTCATCTGACCATGACAGCTTATACATGCGCAAGCTTAGTCCCTGATGGAAAATAATTTCATTTATATATTCTCCATCACCAAATTTCTTCTTTTTATCCCTTCTGTACCCTTCTTTCCTTTCCTAATTTCTCCCATATTCTTTTCCCATTCCTTATATTCGTCCATTCTGTTGTCATTGTTCTCCCTGTTTCTTCCTCCCTGTCCTTTGTACAACATGTCTGTCTCACTGCCTTTCATCATTCCCTTATCCTTTCTATACCTCTTTCCCATCCTTTCTGTTTGTTTTATTATTGTTTCCCTCCTGCTTCCTTTATCCCTTGTCTGCATTAAAACAGTTTAAATTGTTGGATGATTAACACCATTGATCAGATGCTGGCAGTAAATACATCCTTTTGCATTGCATTATGTAAGGCCTGAGCATTTTCTGCAAGATGTGCAGTCTCTTGGAGTGCAGATGTGCATGAAACTTGATTTTATGTCTATTACATATATACACACACACACACATACATCTATACATACATATATGCAGAATGGACTGTCTAAACTTTTACACATCTGTTGTTAGAGAATAGAAAATTGTAGAGATATTACATTTTCATAAGTCTGAGTTGGAAAGAAGGAAAACATCCATGCACCACACTATACAACCACACTGACTAAGAGGGGGGCATAACATACATTCTTCAAATGGTACTGTAGGCTATAAATTATTTGGTAACTATATTGCAGTTTTGAAATTTTTCTGAGGACAAACCACAGAACTAACAACATGGAGTAGAATCCTCGAGAATTTAATAGTGTACTGGCTGATATTCAAGCCAGGCACCTCCAAAATACAAGGCTGAATTGTCACTGCTTGGACCAGCTTGCTGAGTGTAGATTATTTAACAATGACAGTTTAGTGAGTTGATGTGAATTGCACGTTTTAAACAAGGTCCTTCCACTGAAGTATGTTGTCAGTAGAATGCCAGTCTGCTAGATGTGTTTAATGGGTTCTTGTGAAGTTGCATTTTGAAATCAATTTGACTGCATGCTGTCACTTCTTGTAGCAATTGACTTGCAGTTGTGAATGTGTGTAGTGAATGTGAATGACTTGTGAGTCTGTCAATGTAGCATTTTGTTGTGCTGTATTATTTTCTTGACACGTATGTACAAGAATAGAGTTTGCATTTTGTAATAAAGAGGAAATATGCAATGTGCATGTGTTGGATAATATCAGGGCCCATGCATTGCACAGTATATTGTACGCACTGTATAACAAGGCAGTTATGATATGCACAGCATATATATATTTGTAGTACATCACTGAGGTAGTTGATTGAAATATGTGTGTTCCTATGCAGTATTTAATCTAATTGCACATATAACCATAAATTGTTGTTGTTATTTTGTGTTGCTCCTTGTACATGTTTTGGCTTCGATGGTCCATTTTCTTGGAGGTTATTTACAAAGGAATGCATGTAAAACAAATGCTATCAAAGATGTGTGTATATGGAGTTGAAATACACTGTTGCTAACACTGTAAATGTTAATTAATTACAGGTATTTTTCATTTCTTGATAACTTTTTGTTAGTAGCAGACAAACATCCATTTCACAACTGTCATCTTCATTGTAAGGGAGTTATAACCCTCTCTTGTCAATATTTATACCACAGGTGGTCCACTGTGGTATAAATGTGTAGGAAATGTGCAGGAGGAGCATTACAAAATAACGTATGGTTATTTGTGGTTATATGTGCAGGTAGTTGGATTAAGTACTGTATAGTCGATCTGTTGCACAGAATGCGGATAATATTGAATGTGTGTTCCTGTACTTAATGAATGACTCATGTTCCATAAGGCTGCTCATCAGCTGCGTGTTGGTAACTTGGAATTTCCTTACCTTTGAGACGTGCTGTAATATGTGGGTTTTGGGTTTCTGTGTTTAAAATAGAAGGAATTTAATACAATAGAACAGACGTTTAATACACAGTAGTATGTTCCATTATTATGCTTGTTATTTTTGTGGAAGATATGTTTTTTCATTACTAAGTGGGATTCATGTGTTTATGAGCCCCATGGTATCAAGTGACTGACTATAAGTTATGAAGGATTTTCAAGAAACTAATTAATGAGCTCTGAAATATTGAAAATGGCATGATGAACTAAATACTGAAATATGCTATTTGATGTAAGTTTTCTGCTTTATTTTGTGGCAACTAATGTTAAAGAATTCATTTTTACTGATTAGAATAGTTTTGAATTTAAAGTAATTTTTTGTCATAAGACATCATCACACATATTTGTTTATTTTTAACATGACTATTAACTAGTGTTATCATGAATAATCAAATTTGAAAGACAGTTGTGAAATAGAAGTTAAGGAATTTTTTTTTATGCCTGATATGAATCCATATGTCATGCAGAGAAGCATCTGTATAGATTACTGCACAAACTGAAGGCATGAATCAGGTGAAAACATGTTGCTTGTATGACCAAAGAGGGCATCATCCAGTGGTTGTGTGCATGCCTGTTATGCATGTGTATACACTCTGGTTTTCGCACCACCTCAGAAGCGTGTGTGAGATGGAGCTGGTGTTTGCAGCAGCAATCGTCAGGTGAGCGGCGGTACTGCTGCCGCCAAGGTGAAGGCTAAAGTGGCAGCTACTTCGCGGCCTCACACGCTGCGAATCCAGCTGTTCAGTCATCATCAACACAACTCCAACATGGCCTCTGATGAATCCATTGGCAGCTGTTCACTTGATGCTGATGTCACAGCTAGTGATGCTTCAGGTACTTTCTGATGGCAACATGAAATGCTGCAAGAACTCATCATGAAGTAGAATTCATAGGCTGTGTAATGTCTGACATTAGTTAAAAACAGCAGGATTTTTAGTACCCTTCTTCAGTGTTGCCAGAATATTTAGAGAAGAATAAAATGGAAATGTTCTTAAAATGTGGAAAGGTAGTAGTAAAGTATTGTGTCTTCTGAAGTACTATACAGGAAATGAACATTTATTAAAACTTCTCATGTCAGGTCTCATAATAACTTTTTTTAATAATGTTGTTAACAAATAAGTGTAGAATGTAACCACCTGACCTGATTCTAAGTGTAGGATTCAAAAACGGTCTGTGGTGAGGAAAGCACATTCTGTGCTGTCTGCAAGAAGGCAAGAATTGTAAGATGACATGGTGTTTAGTCCAGCTGCACAGAATTTTACATCATATATATCGCTGTGACAGAAGAAGAATTATGACCTGATGTAACAGGGTCAAGTCTCTTCCCCCATTTCTTTCTGCATATGTTAACGTGACTGGTGTATTTTTATGGTATCTTCATGTAGACCGTTAATTGAAATTTATGATCTTTTGTTATATTACAGCTCATAAAATTGTATGCAGGGTTCGTCTATGTAGCCCTAAATGCCAGCCATTTTAGTTTGAGATGTGGGTTGAGGGCGACCTTGTTACATTCATTACAGTGTCTGGTTTCGTTACTGTGTTTTCAGGCGTCTGCTTCGTTGTTTGCAGCTGTTCTTTCATATGGGTGCTGTGGCTTTAGATTGCGGTGCTGACAGTGCTGATTGTTGTAGGGCTGTATTATGCTTAACTTCAGCTCAGTTTATTTGTTGTAGTGCTGCTGCTGCAGGGCACAAAAGTTTTTCAAAGTTATGTGGGCTTTGTGCTTGCCTCTATGGTTTTTTATAATTTGTAATTCAGAGACAGCTTTTATTGTTGTTTTTATGTGTTTGGGAGGATCACCATTGCTTGTGTAATTACTGCTTATTACAATTTCAAGTAGCCCTTCATACATGCTTTTGGCTATATCATTAAAATAACACTGTGTGCTTTAAAGTAAGGTGGCTGGGAAATGGTGGGTTGTTGTATATGATATGAAAGAGTACTTGTAATAATCAAGCAGGAATAACTTTACAGCAGCAGATGTATTTGTCAGATTTATTTTGATATTAAGGTACTTAAATTTTACATGAACTGTAATAACTTTAGTGTATACATTGTAGCCTCTACTGTACTTAAAACATGTTGCATCTGTTCCAGAATGTGTGGATTTGACTGCAGTGTCCACACATACATTAAGAAGTTTACAACTATCAACAAAAACTCCTGATCGTGACTGTGTAACAACCAAATCTCCTGGAGGTACTTCTACACCTGAATATGTTAAGCGGACTGCCCGTCTCTTTGAATCCGCTGATATTACAGCCTTAGGAAGTGAGTCACCTAAGAGTTCAGTGCTTCGAAGCAATGGAAGGCATATTGGTTCTAGTAAAACTAGTGATATTCCAAGTGTGGTGGTAATTAATGGGACCAATTCAGTGAAGACTGGAGAGAATTTGTTAAATGGTGGTGGATTCACAGGGAAGAAACCCTCATACTTAGGTCTGGCATGCTCAATAAGTGGCTACAGTGGCATCACAACATATGACAGTAAGCTGCGTGAAGGATTTCGTTCACGAGACCATAGCCCAGGACGTTTAGGTATCCTAAAAAGTCGTGATGGGAGTCCCTCACAACAAGGAACTGATCAGTTTGAAAACAGTCTCATGCCAACTTATAAATCAGACTGTGGGAATTTTCTGGTTGCACCACGTGTGAAAGTAGGTGTTGTGGGTAGTGGTGATAAAGTGGAATCTGCAGCATCCTTACTATCAATATCAAATATAGCAGGAGACACACCTGCAAGTAAGAATGTAAGAACACCTTCTAGTGGAAATCAGATAGGTGTTGTAAGTGATATGAATGGGTTTGATCAGCTAGGAAGAATGAATGGTAAAGTTCATTGTTCTCAGTCACAAAGGACAATGGAGGATGATGAAAAATTTTCAGTAACCGTGCAGCATACTGTGAATGGTGTTTCAGAAAAATTAGGTATTACCACAGATGAATGGGTTCACAGACCTGTAGGTAGTTCTCATGTTGATAATTATAGTAGTTCAAGTAAAGAGCAATTTTTTTCTGATTCCAAATCTAATATACAAGAGTCAACACATTTCATGTCCTCCATGTTGACAACAGAGTCTTCATTTCCTTCAACATACTATGAATCTTCAGTTATAGAGACAACAACAAAATCAAGAGAGGTAACAGACTTTTCTTCTCCGGTAAAGAACTCTCCATTGAATTCAGTGCCTAGAGATGGTTTTGGAGCCTTTTCTCCTATCAGATGCTCACCAGAATCACCAAAGACTGCTCTGAGAGATTCTCCAGGTTCCCGTGTGACTTCTTCTCCTAGAGATAGTTCGAGCCAATCGTCATCTTTGAAGCGTTCTCCAGATTCTCCAAAAACTTCGAAAGATTCCCTCGGTGCACCCTCAACAACATCCCCTCAAAAGAGATCTCCTGGAGCTGTACGAGTAGTGGAATTCACATCTCAGACAAAAAGCTATGTGCGTACAGCTTTTGTTTCTAGTAGTTCTGTGGAATTTACTTCATCTGCTACTACTCAGGGTTATTCAGATTCAGCTCACCTGAAGGGATATGTGGATGGATCACAGACAACAAGTTATGTGAAAAATGTTTGCTCTGGTCTAACCGCCTGTAGTTCAGTTGACAGTGAGGGGCCTTCTGATACATTAGCAGCCAAAACTAAGTTCCCAGATTTGGAAAGCACTGCGTGGGCTTGCAAGTCTTTCATTCAACAGAGGGTGGAGCGTTTGTATGGTCCTGGTGCATTGGCTCAAGGTTTCTTTAGAAGAACGCACCACAAACCTGCAGAAGAGTTGCAGGTAAGTCATCCCTATTGATTGCCGAACCTAACTTCATACGATGACTTACTCATTTTTTTTTTTTCAAGAGGTTTCCTTTTAAGTTTATAATTTAAGCCTTTTTGGCCTTTAAGTTGTGTGTGTTTGTGTGTGAGAGAAAGAGAGAGGGGGGGGGGAGGGAGAAGCATATTGACAGTCACTTGGTTACATATATTTTCAGTCTTTATTGCCGGCTGTGGTTTATATGTGTACTAGTTTCAAAGCTGAGTGACATACTGAGATGTTATGTTTGTTAAAATAATGTGTGTGAAGATAGCTGTTGTGACAGGTATGCTTGTCTTTTTTCAGGAATTCTGTTGTGTATGCTCAGAGTGTCTTCTGTAACATACAAAACAAACATTAAAATCACGTGGACCTATTCTTTGATTCTAGCGAGAATAACATACGGTAAAAGAGATAGGTGATAATGGGTAGGATGTCAGACATAATGGTCTATTTTCAACTAGTTCCCACATGTTTTCACACGTAATCCCCTCTGACCTAATGATGTGAAAATGATGTTATATTTCGCACCAATGTTCTCAAACATGGCAGGTAGGATTACTTAAGGAGTGCTGTAGATCTGGTTTTCTGTTGTTGGTGGTCTCGAGGATCTGCAGAATAATGTAGGTTAAATTCTAATACGTACATATTTGTTAAAGTAAACAGTAATTAAGTTATTGCATATATGCTTGGTTATTTTGTGGAGATTAGGAAGAGACTGTGAATTGACAATTTCTGCGGAACTATGCACATTATTTGAAATCATTTTCTTAATTGACATTGTGTTAAATGAATAGGCATCAATGCTCTTGATATTAAATCATGAGAAGTATGAGCCTTCCCAGTTATGCAGCATATAGGAAGACTCAGAGCAAGTTGTCTGAGGTAGATATGCTTCTGATGTGTGTCTGGGAGGCACTAAGTTTGAATCCTGACTGAGGACTTCTGTTGTTTTCCCTAGTGCCTTCAGTAAAATGGACGCTAAATAGGCAACAACTGATGTAAAATCCTTTCCAATTCATGATTCACCAGCCATCTCACCATTGACCACTAGCTAGTCCCAGCTTCCATAATTTTAACTAACAAATGTACATAGTTGCTATTAGTTCACAATAATGTATTTAAAAAAAAAAACTAAACTCTTACATATTTTGGACCTTACTGGTCCATCATCAGGTAGTACTCCCTGATGATCTGTTGACAGTTGTTTGCAATTACTGGTTAAAATTACAGAAATTGAATTACAATGCATGGAATGGTAACCATAAAATAGTCTCAGCTACAGACCGTGTCATAAAATAAACCATAAATAAGTTACCAATAAATGAATAGGAAAGTGTTTGGAGCTGTGATTCATTACTAGTACGTTTCATTCAGTTGGTAAAATTATACAGTGTGTTTCATTGTTATAGAATAGCAGTTGTAACTGGATCATTATTCAGAGTTACTTGCATTGAAAGGTACATACTAGAGATGAAATAAAGGGTACAGTTTTTCACAGAATTTGCCTTGAGGGATGCATTACTCCCTGAATTTAGAAGAAAACTTGATACTTAACAGCATTTGTGCAAAAAAAAAAAAGGTGTGCTGTGTATTTTAAAAAGCTGTAGGCTCCCTGCAGAATGCCTATCTGGCCATTCATCTGTCTGCAGATACTTACACACTCCATGGTGCAGAGTCCTTCTTGAGAAGCTAACTGGTTTGCAGCTAGTCAAGAAATTCCCCGCATTTCAAGGAACCCGAAGGTTCATTACTGCACTCACAAGCGTCCGCCACCTATCTCTATCCTGGGCCCGCCCAATCCAGTCCATATACTCACATCCCACCTCCTGGAGATCCATCCTAATA
>Ga0123354_10009262_pt1 | contig 15055 bp, 7 predicted proteins | sample TergutLab28metaG_2_FD_97872 | JGI IMG/M metagenome (GOLD analysis project Ga0123354, IMG submission 97872) | Labiotermes labralis P4 segment gut microbial communities from Petit-Saut dam, French Guiana - Lab288 P4 | ecosystem: Host-associated > Arthropoda: Insects > Digestive system > Gut ...
GGAAACTACAATATGCTACAAGATTTCATTAGTCCAGTGATTGATAACTAATTTAAATGTAATTTTATATTTGTCAACATGCCACACTGTATACATAAGTGTACTAATACTCTTTATGATTATACCATAATTAATTATTAATACTTATGTTAATTTAATATATGAACTTAAAAAAATTGAAAGGTATTTGTGAGTAAATTTGTTGGGACCGGGCCCTCGTCTTATGAAAAAAGAATTTACCTGACCACGTTCTCACAAATTCTGAGAAACTGTGGTGTAGATAACCAGTCAGGGGCCCTGCTGCAACTCAATAATCAGATCTCCATGTAGTTATTAGTGAAGGTACTCAAAGATCATAATGAGGATCTAGTAAGAATTTTTATCGTGGAACATGCAATAACAGAATCTGGTCCAAAAGACTCCACACTTCTACTATTCTATACATTTTGGGCCCCCACTGATCGACAGGTTTCCCAGTGCACAGAAGCCTGTAGGGTCTTACTTATGCCTCTGAGGTTGAGCTGAGTGTCATTGGCCACTTATATTGTAACTGATAACATTATACTCCTTATCTACATGTCTTAGGCACTGTACTCATTCACGATGTTGCTTTTTCCTTCCCTGAAGACCTGAATAAATTTTTGTATTAAGCTAGTTCAGTATATTTTGAATTGAAAAATATTTCAGACAGTGGTTCTGGAACTTGATAACATTCATATTGTTTGTTACAGTATGAACACATTTTTAATATGGTGAACCATTTGAAAGATTACAGAAATTTTGAGATTTGTTGTACATGCATACATGCATGACCACTTTAAAAAAAATAAAAAGATATTTTATGTCAATTTCTTAACTGAACTTGCTGTGTATGGTACAAACATGGGCCTACCTGCGTAACGTAGAGGTGCTGTACCTGCCATGACTACGCTGTTCTTTGATGGCAGACATATGCCAGGATAGTGACTGTTTCTTCACATGTCCTTCCCAATCTATAATTCACTCTAGTTTTGTGTGTATATATATATATATATATATGTGTGTGTGTGTGTGTGTGTGTGTGTGTATGCATGCGTGCTCAGGTGCATGCATGTGCAGGTGCGCATGTGGGTGTGTGTATGTTAATGATCACATTTTTTAATATGGTACAGATTAATCAATACATTGCAGAGTCCTGCTGTGACCATAACTGAGAAAAAACTACGCTTTTCTGCTGAGGGTTATGGAGCCAAAGGACAGCATAATTATGGCTTTGTTCTGGATTTTCATTCATCACTTAACCCTGAGGTGAGATTCATAAAGCACACACACGTCACTTGAAGACTGTGGCGTATCTATCACATTTCTGTCAGCTGATTACATAGAGGATTGTTAATTTTGCCCCTGACTTTAGAAAAATAAAGTACCAGCTATCTTATTGGACACATTCCACATGCCTGTTGTCTTATGAGCACTTGGTTATGTGATATGAGTTGCAGAGAGATGATTAGTGTGTGAGCTGTGTTCTCTGTTGAACAGTGTTCTTTTGCTATGCTTTTGCAGAGTATGTCATTGAAAAAATGAAGTTTGTATGAATAATATACCTCATCAACAGTGTTGTGTAAAAGAATAATATACAGGGGAGAGGAAAATTTTTAAATTACATGTTCAGTTGTCAAGAAAAATGAAGTGAAAAGCTTGTGTTTATCCAAATGGGGCATGGTTTGCATTAAGCAGGAATGTAAACAACTGAAGTAACAGATGTTGGTGTTGATGGAAATTCGCATGCAGTTGATGAAGTTTCCTTCACATGATCTTAGTGGGCAATCGATGCATACAAAATCACAAGTACCTAGTTTTTTGAAGAAACAAATTCCAGGTACCATGTTAATTTAATCCCAACACTGTGTTTGGGGAAATAATTGAGGAAGAGAGAATGCATGGCATTCTATTTAGTTGCAAGAACTTATGTGCAATTTTCAAAGAGAATCTTCTAGAATCTGATAGTATTTCTTGACAGGAGCATCATGCTATGTTCAGAAATAATGTCAGAAAGTATGAGGAGAGCTTAGATGCTCAGGGTCAGCCACATAGTTGAACTACAGCAAAAAGAGGTTTTGAAAATTCTTGTTTGATGTGGGCTTTGTATGCAATAGAGTTACTGTGATGGTTGCCCTGCCCAGAGACACAAGATTTCTCTATAGAAAAAGGAGAACAGGACTACCACAGTAAATTGAGTGATACAGCAGTCTTTTAATGTTTATCTGAACATCATTATTTTGCTTTAAAGCTGACATAATTTAGTAACCATTAATTTGATGACCATTGCTTGGAATCAGATGAATGCTCATGATTTCAGGCTTCTGCCTTGAAGTAGCTGAGAACTGCACCCTTCTGGGTTATCAAGCAGTGAGTAGTGGTAATTCTTACCACCCTACTTGCTGCGTAATAACCCAGAAGACCACTTTTCTCAGATGAACATTGCTTTCTAGGATATTTTAATTCTTGTTGATCTAATTATTATAGGGGGAGGGGGGGAATTCTCCATTCCATGTTACTTTGACCTGCTTTGAACAGTTTTTAGGAATGTAACCGCAGTGTAAAATGAAGCTTTGCTGTGTGTTGCATTCTGTATTTGTTCATTATTTTAGTCGGTTGAATATTTATAATATAATTTTTTGAATAATAATTTCAGGTAATGCCTTTAAACCATAGTTTTTATTAACACTGTAGTGCAGAATGTTGCCAAAACGTTAATTAAATAGACTACTTGAGTTCTGTCACTGCTGTGTTGATGGTATATGTGTTAACTGTTGCCATTTCATTGAGTGTAATTTTTTTTTTCTTTGCTTTTCCATCATTTATAACAATAGTGTCTGTCTCCAATAACTGCTGCTTACTCTACTTACTTCTGTCCTAATACGAAACTGATAATTTCTTCTTTGATTGGTATGTTAGTCATTCTCTAGCATGTGTGGCTATAAAGCGTCCTATACAGCGATTTTACTGTGTGGTGTCAAACCTGATGTAAAAACTGAGTAAACTGTGCAGTTTTGACAGGCAATAGTCCAGGCCTCAGAACTGTCCTTTCCAGTCATTTTTCACACACAGAACTTCGCAGTTCAGTTAGGGAATCCCACAGTTCCCTTAGTTTACCTGCCGACTCCATGATGGCATCATCTCAAGGCAAATCCATTTCTAGCAATTCGTTCAGCAGATGAGCATCGCATGGTGTATTCCTTTTCAAGTACCACTTCTTACTCCACATTTTACGCTTTCGTTTCTTCTTTTCGGATAACATTATGGCTGATGTGGCTACTAAACAGCAAACGACAGCCTTGTTTTTATCCACCACAGTCACATGCACAAGAGGACCCACAGAATTGACAGAAAAACTGACAAAACAGATGGGAAACCTGTGCTGTGCCAGAGAACATTCAGTTCAGTTTTTTGTGCAGTTTTTTTTACACAGTTAAACTGCACAGTTTAACTTGTAGTGCATGGGACCCTATAAGATGACAACACTACAATCTCACTTTGACCTTAATATGTAAAGTAGACTTTGATTTTCAGGAAAGCAAATTAAAAGTGGCAGACAGACAAGTGGAGTTTGTTTTGAAGAAAGCAACAGATGGATGGTGGCCACGACTGACAGCTACTCCTCAGAAGCCCACTTGGTTAAAGGTATTATGTTACAATTCTTGTAGACAAGTTTAAATTAGTTAACTAAACCTTTACTAGTCTTCTGTTGCATTACTGTAGTAGCATGGTCCAGCTGGCCAAGATTTGCATTCTTTCACTGCTAATACCATTACCCACAAGTTAAAATGTGATAATCTTTTATTATCAGATGCTAATCCCTTATTTGTGGATGAGAAACAATTATGCCTAAGTTAAAATTTGGCCACCAACTCCATACTTTTGTATTCATTCACTCCGTGGCTTTAAGATTTGTGTAGAACCTTAGCCTCTCTGACAGTCACAGCCCACTGCTGTGTCTTGAAATCTTTTGGCCTCCATCCTCTGACCCTCTCGTATCTAAGGTCATTCTCCACATCATTGAGCCAACTTTTCCAAGGTCTTCCCTGCCTTCTCTTGCCACTTGGATTCTTACAAGTTTTTTAAGCCTTCCCAGCCTTCTGCTTTTGATTTCCTTGACATGACCTAACTGATTTTGTAGGTCTCTAGGCTTACTAGTAGTTTGGGTCCTCATTATTTTCCTGCATTGGTCCAAAAATCTCTTCAGATCCCCCACCCATAGCTAACATATTCGTTTGTGTGATACCAAGATGCGAAGTTTGTGCTGCATCTGTTGCAGCCATGCATTATATCTTGAACTTGGTGTTGTGAGATACTGCTTATGGCTTTAAAATTGGATGCAAGGCATAACAACAGTTACCAGTTGATAATTTGGCTCTAATTTTGATATTTATGTGATGTATTTCTGTGACTGAACCACCCAAATATTTGAAAATCGTGACTTGCTCAAAGCAGTTGCCATAAATCTATGGTGTATATCATCTGTGATTGCCATTCTTGCTGGCATGCAATTGTATGCTTGATCTTTTGTTAAGTAACTGGAAATCCTAGTCTGTGGGTTGCATTTGTTAGTTCTTTGTGTTTGCTTTGCAGTTACGTGGGTTCTGCCTATGATAACTATATATACGTGAATCATTATCAGCTCCTCTGCAACTTTAATGTCTAGTGTGTTGGACTTATGTCTGGCTTGTATTGAAAGATGATATATCTAGTTTTTTACTGACTGATCTGGCAATATCCATGCCTCTGTGTTTATATCCTTCTATTGGCAATAGGTATGCATTATCATTGTATTTTCTGCTGTTGCAAAATTGGCAAGCCTCTGCTCGTCACTCTTGCTAATCCTGTGGACTCTGTCTGTCCCAGTTATGATTACAGAGGTTACTTTTGCCTGACCTATCATTTATTTCCCCTAGTACAGTGTTAATATTATGCTGTGGCAATTTCTTAAATTTCCTGGAGAGTTGTTTATAAAAACCATCCTTGATTTCTTCCACTTTGTTATCTTTGGGAGTGGATACATTGATTAAAGGCACATTGAGGAACTTACTTCCGGACCTTAATGTTCATAGTCTGTTGCTGACTGCCCTGAAATCCAGTATCATACGTTTGTATTTTTCATGCAGTATGAAACTGGTACAGAATGTATTTCCATTGCCACCACTGTATAGGATTATATAAGCATCCAGCCTTAATGTTTCTTGGCCATTCCACTGTATCTATTGTAAGGTTTGGATGCCTTTTTGGTATTGCCTTAGGTACAGACTTCATACATGTCATGTTCTGAGCCAGATATTGTCTTTCCTGTTCCTTTGCTTTGTCTGTCGTATGAGAGAGGAAGTGTGCGGGCTGTTTACTGTTGAGTTTCTTAAATGCAGAAGCATTATACAGGATGTTGTCAGCCCCAAGCCCAACATACAGCTGGCCTGGAAGATGGATGATTTTGTGTTGTAAGTTGCTTCCTTCGCAAAAGTTCCCAAATTTCATGGTGCTGGAGACTCACCAGTCGCACATCTGTCATCTGCTGCATTCTGCTGTCACCATAGAGTACATGAAGGGCCACTTCGAGGAGGCTGAGGATTCACATCTGCTGGTAGTGCCCACCTGGCGGGATGTCATTGCACATCATTTAATTGTGCAGACCTATTGGCATCAGCTGCTCCCTCTCCCCCTCACCCCACAGGCTCCATACCAGCCTTTGCCTCCCTTCCCTCCCTTTCCCCAAAGTACCAAGTTCTTCTGATACCTAATTCCTATATGACAAAAGTTAATTGTCCAGTGACTTGCCTCAATGTTTCTGATATGTCAGTTTATCTAATGACCCTGAGAGTGAAGGTGTTTCACAGATATTGGTGGAACTGGAATGTTGTCCTCCTTGTTGTCGTTTTCATGAACAGGAAGATAAAGATAAGACATAGAAGAATTGCTGCACACACCAAAAGAACATTTCAGGGAAGACAGAGAAAAGTGCCTGTGGGTGCTAGCTCTTTCCGCCGGACCATCATGTTCTCCACTTCAGTTAACACTGACTCTGTTTTCATAAACATATTTCTGCGTGTAATGGCCATAAATAATTAAACAACTGTGAAAGAATGTGAATGAAAGGTGGAATTGTAATGTGAACCTTTTGGCATTCTTTATGTTTCAGTGTCTTTCTGGTGCATCGTATATGAAGGTGCTCTGATGTCATTCACTTATATTTTCTCATACATACTATTCTTTGGAATTGTTAAAGGAACAAAAATATGGTTTCTGGTTTTAAACTGTGTTAATGTACATATGTCTCAGTCTGTAGGATAATATCTTAAGATTTTGTATCTGCAGATTGATTTTGACCGGTGGAAGACAGAAGATGATATTGATGATGAAGAGCCAAGAGATGTCATGGGTGACTACCCCGATCTGTATGAGAAACTTCAGAAGGAAGAACTTGGGTACAGGAAAGGTCAGTCCCAAACAGTGATGTGGCTGTGATGATAGTGTCCAAGACAAACTGTCATATCACTAATAATAATGTAGAAACTTCACCATTTACCACAACTAAGAACTTTTATTATGTATATGGGAAACTTTGCTTCGTACACATTTTGGCCAAAATGGGCTCTCATCAGGTAATACAGGCAGGTTTCATTTCTCGTGATTTCTTTTTGCCCAGTTTTGCTTAACATGACTTGCAAATGTACACCATTTTTGGAATTTACTTGATAGTTGTTGGTTTAATGCAATTTGGCATAGATGATCCATAGCCACACTTACTTTTTTGTAGAAGGTTAGCAGAAAATGGCGTCACTGTCACACCATCAGTCATATGTATGGATTGATTACATGGCGATATAAGCATGTGGCTCATGTAGTTTTGTCTTGAACAGTATTGGCTTTTCTTACCAAAATGAGTGAGAAATGTAAATCTACATCATAATGCAATCCAAGTGAAAAACTGGTGAAAGACAAACAGTATCAAAAAGAAATTGGACATAATAAGCTGACTTGAAAAAGGTGAATGAATTGTTGACATATGCTGTAATGTTAGACTCACTTATAGTAGCATATGTACTGTTCATGATAATACTGAGAGAATTAAAGACAGTGCTAAGTCAGGAACTGAAGTTTTTGTTTTTTTTTTTAACAAGACTACTACAATCCTTTCAGAATGAACTGTACCAAAAATTGTGGATCCTTGGCTCTTTCATTTTTATTGCATTAGAAATAAATAAGTATATTTTATAAAAATTTGTATAGAAATGTATGGATGCTGTATAGAAATGTCTGTATACTGTCTGTACAGTACCTATATACTCTACAGGGCCATATATCCACTAGTGGTATAGTCATACATTATATGGGATGAGGTTGTCAATCCCTTAACTTCCAGGAAATACACAGTTTTAAATGGGAATTTTGTGTTTGATTTGCGTGACATTTTTCTGGAACATAACCCTGGTGTAAAATGGGACCTGCCTGTACACAATATCCATATATACTAAGAAGAATTAACTGTACTGTAAATTGTTTTTATTTAATGAGATCTTATTTTACAGTTAACCTGTCATATTACTAGACTTACTATCTGTCCAAGAATGTGTCTGAATTGACCCAGTTGTCCTAATTGTGGGTCTTAAGTGACATCTACATAAATATTGAGGGTGGAAGTAGGGGTTTATCAGTGGACATTGCTAATTGAGGTTGAGGGCGCAGATGTTAGTTTACAACCATTTCATGGCTGCCTAATGAGAAGCTGAGCATAAGGTTATGTTGCAGGGAATCACAGCTGCAGCAGGACATCTAAGCTTTTATTTTGACCGGCCAGGATAGTCAGAACTTTCCATCCTTTAACCCTTTACAGTCATTGTTGAATGATGTGGTCTGTTGTATGAGTGATGGACAACCAAGGCTTATTCTTGATAGAAGTGCGAATATATGAACATGATCATTAAGGTTTCCTAGGTCATAAAAATTCAGCAAAAAGTCATTACAGTGTTGTATGCAGCTCATTTATTGCACTGGAGTATCATTATATATGAACGTAATCCCTGAGCATGTCACATCTTGCCATGAGATAATAAATTTCATCATGTTAGAAATCAGGGTTGTTGTGTTGTTAGACATTTGCTAACAGCCATTCTCACTTCTCATTATTGTGAAATTGGCAACCTCTCAAGTGTTGCTTTTTCAGCACAAGAAATGGAGCAACGCTTGGGAGGTTGCCAGTTCCACCACAATGAAGAAGTGGAAATGGCTGACCATGAATGGCTTTGTATGCAAAAGTGTGATTTCTGCTGTAATGAAATTTTTAAACTTATGCCAGAATGGGTGGGGATTGTGTTGAAAAATAACGATGCTCAAGTGGAATAGATGAGTTGCATATATTGTTGTGGTCGTTGAAATTTTTTGGCCTAAGGAACCCTAATTATTAAGCATGCCTCGTATTTTAAATTTATTTTAACAGTAAGAAATGTTCTGTGTAACATAAAGCAGAGACCATGTTTGTGAATGTTATCATCATTACTTGCAGACGTGTTTTCCCTCTTCTTTAAGAAATGTACCTGCCTTTTCCTGTGAGTCCACTGTATCTTGTTTGCACAATGCCAAGGCGACCTGTTTTCTTTCTTCAGTGTGTGAAAATACCTTGCATTTATTTCATAACTTCATTTTAAAGAAATTTATGGACTTTTGGGGCTGCATTTGTGACTGTTCAGTCATGTGCTGCATAACAATGTTTCAGTCAATGACGGACCGCATATACGACAGTGGTCCCATAACATTATAATATTATAATATAATATTATAATACTTACCATTGTGTTACAATTGACTAGAGTATCTAGTACAGTAACATGCTCTGCAGGTTTGTAGCATAGGAGCAATAGGCTATACCATATAGACTAGGTGTGTAATAGGCTATACTATGTAGGTTTGTGTAAGTACACTGTATGACGTTTGCATAATGATGAAATCACCTAATGAAACATTTCTCAGAACGTATCCCCATCATTAAGCGACGCATGACTGTAATGTAATTATGTGTATTTAGCGACAGTTCTGATTTTATGAAACCAGTGGCAGCATATCCACCTTATTCTGAATGTGAGTTTTCAGACTATTTAGAGATAAGGATACACAACAGTCAGTTAACCACAAGGAAATATGACTGATCTATACAGCATATATTCCACAGATCATTGCTCAAGGTAATATTTAGCGTTCAGGAATACTGGCAATGGAATTGGATGTATGTAGTCCAAAATTTGTTGACCTGGTTGTACTGAAGTTTGTTTTCTTGGAATTACAGAGTATTTCTACATGTCCTTCACATCTGTAAGTAACTAAACAAAGTCCATGGAGCAGAGTTCTTTGTGAGACTCTTAACATGTAGTTGAAAAGTTACTTTGAAGAAATTTCCCAGGTTTTGTGGAATGTGAAGTTTTGTTACTGTACTCAAAGGGGACAGCTACCATTGGACTCCGCCTTTTTCAGACGCATTGAGCCCATACCTCTCATTCTGTGCACTGAAGGACTATTATAATATTAGTCCCTATATATACCTCTGTCTATGATATTTTCTTGTGTTAATGTGAGTTATGTATTATCTGTAATAAGGTAATGGTGAAGTTGGCCATGTGCACACACCAAGAGGGAATGAAGGTATAGCTGCACTCATTTGTAACCTTGTCATCAGATGAAAGTGAGTGGTCAGCTTCTTGCCCTGGCCACTCCCCCAAAGGAAAGAACTCCTGGTACTCACTGCATAGGAGGTTAGGTAGCCTTAGTGCCCATCTGAATGTTTCATAGAGGAGAAAAATTTCTTACCTCTGCCAGTAGTCAAACCATGATTCCGTGGTTGTCCAGCCCATAGCCTAGTTAGTATGCTGGTTACACTGTCTCCTGTTATCTGTATTTACACTTCGTGTGTAATAAATGTGGGTACCTTCAGTTAAGCATGAAATTCTTATCTCCATGTTAATTAAATGCACGTGGTGACACAGTTGGTTGAGACACTGCACTGCAAGCTGGAACATGGGGTCAATTCCCAGTGGTGTCACTGTAATTTTTCATTGACATAATCCTTCTGGCCACACTATGGCCCTGGGGTTGACTCAACCTCTAACAGAAACAAGTACCAGGAATATTTCCTGGGGGTAAAGGCAGCCGGTGTGTGGGGCGACAACCCTACCACCTTCATGTTTCGATTGTCTTGAAATCTGGGAGCCTCAACCTCTTGGAACCGTCAGCTTGTATCCAGGCTTGTACAGGGGTTGCATTGTTAGTTAAATGGATTAAAAAATTATAAATCATTCTTCAGTGAGACCTGATGCACAGGGGTATTTGTATCTTTGGTTAGTCATCAAGGAAATGTTTTGTGTATGAGTTAATACCTCACACACAGGCATGTTGTGAGAGTGTTCAGACAGAAAATGAAGCTCAGACATGTCTTCTATTGAGGACAAAAAATAAGAGATCATATTGAAGTGCAGCACAAAATACATAAAATAATAAAATATGATCCATCATATATTCAGGAATAGAATGGTATTACAAAGTTACATTTTCCAAGGAAAAGTTGGGTGCAATTCTCCGTAGCGTCTTCATGTCATGTTGTAGATGGATGTTTTGCTTCAGCAAATGAAAATGAAGGCAACATGTTACTTTGTAATTTTGTAATTTGTGATATGTATAATGAAATCCCATGTTTCTTCATTGTAGACTGTCAACCTCCCCCCCCCCCACACACACACACACCCTTACCGATATAAGAGGTTAGACAAAGCGAAGTGTCCCCCCTCCACACATTTGCTGTGATGTCTTTTTTTTAGGTGGACTTAAAGCAAGTGTTCAACACCAGTGTAGTTAAATTGTGTTGAAATATATTATTATTTATTTAGTCATGACATAATGTTACAGATCTTTCTTCAGAACAGTATTTGAAACCTTCTTGTCTCTGTGTTGTGGTCAGTATCAATTTGTATCATCAATATTGTAGATATAAGAGATTTTATTCAACTAGGCATCTACAGGAAGTTGCCTGTTTTAGCTTTTTGCATGAATTCTCTGTATATGTTGTGTTGGATGACAGTGATGAATAATTTGAAGCAGGTCTTGAATTATCTTGGAGGTTGTGTTATCACATTGATTTTTTAATGGCTAGGCTTTACCAGCCTTACCATACACATTACAGCTCTTGGAGGAAATAAGGCATCATATGATATTCCCAAAATATCTAGATTATGTCGTGCTTATAGTCCATCGTGCATAGATTTTTAGTTTTAAATTTTGCATTCTTATTTTAATGTTTTACTTCATTTATTGCTTTTTTTATAGTACAGTCATATAGGGATTGTATGTTTGATTCCAGAAAACCTTAAAAAGGTGTACTTAATTTTCTACAACCTGTGTCAGTTTGTTGGCTTTATGTACATTGCCACTGTGATGACAGTTCGCTACTTCAAAGATGGACCTAGTAAGTATATTTTAAGCTTGAAGACTGCTCTTTTCTATTGTAATAATGAAGACAGGCATGCACAAATCCTGGCTGTTAGTTTGCACTTAGAATTTTGGGGTGACTGTTGGATTTTTGGAAAATTTGTGCATGCCCCTTTTTGGATTAGAACTGTTTCTTCTTTTTTTTTCTCTTGCATGTCCCTTTCCTTCCTTCACCATTTTATCTGTATTGATAAAGTGTTTTAGATATTCAGGTTTTCCATTGTGGGTGTTGAAGCCATTTGCAGCACTATATGATTTGTCTTTTGTGGTTTCTGTGATCTTTGGATTTGTCTTTCTTATTTCTTGTAACTTTTGAGAATATAATTTTTTTTTATGTGAATGAGTTGCTACCCCACGTAACAATTCACACAATGGAGGTCTGCTGCCATCCTTTTGGACTTGCCATATTTTAACAATTTATCTTCGCTGTGACTGTGTGATCCTGTCCTTGCCTGGTTTTTCCTCAAGATTGTGAACACTAGTTATCTTCCAACTATATTATCTCAATTTATACAGTGCAGTTTATTTTCATCTTACTGTCTCTCTGTCCACTTACTAGCCAGAAAATAATGCATATCCAGCATGATTGTTTGGATTATTGGTGTGTTGACCTGTGACCTTTTGCCCACAAATGGTACAAATTGGAGGCTGCTAATTGAATGTGTCACTGAGTTGTTTGATGAGTTACATTGATAGTGTTCAAATTTAATTCTTGGACTCCAAAATTAACTTCGTTATCTACAGTGGTATAAAATGATAAAGGAATGACAGGAAGTCTTTTACCAGTACTTTAATGTTAGATTCGTGTTTGATGTGAAGAGGAATTCTGTGTGTGGTCTTATACAATTTGAGATGTACCAGTAGAGACTGGCATTTGTGATGTGTTTGTGTTCATCCTGGCACCTGTTACATGATTAAACAGCTTGAAACAACAAGTTGGTTCATATTTAAGGCAGGTGTTCCTTAAAATGTGTTTTATTGAATATTTTTTTTACTAAAGTCACATATATAATCCACAATTTAAAGTCACTTAAATTGTTCACATATACATATCTAATTGCATGCCATTGGGCACTCATTTTGTCCGTCTGGTGCAACAAAAGGTTTGCAGTCCAGTGGCATACATTTCAGCCCCCATTCGATATTTATGAGGGTAGAAAGTCAGCCACTGTAACAAAGAAATTAAGATGTGACCACTGGAATGAAATTGCCATATTACTGAAACAAAGAAGGTCAAAATGTTCCTCTCTGCTGTGATGCAAAAAATTTATGTTCATTTATTTTGTGTGTATGGTGAGATTATTAATGCAGCTTACTGTAATATTTTGCCATTTGCCAAGCCAAGCCAAAGTGCTAAGTGGGGAGCGGAGACTTGTGCGAAGCACAAGTCAACGTCCCCCTGTCTGTGAGCCATACTTGTGTTTGACCGCATCACTGTGCTCTGTAACGGACACCTTAACTCTAACAGGGGAATATGCTTACGCTAACAATATTAAAGTCAGGCTGAGGGCCTTGACTGATCTTGCCAGAGACTAGTGCCAGGTGGCCCTGGACTAATTATGGGAGGAATAAAATATGGTTGGTTGGCTGTCTGGGTTCTGAGCCCAGACTGGCTCAGTCACAAACTGGAGGTATGCAACTTTTGTCAGGTGCTTAGGTGAAGCTGCCACGCCTAGGGGAGGGGAGTGCAGGCCGTGCCCTGACTTTGCATTGTATACTCTGGAATTTGCCTTACGACTGAGGAAAAATCATGGAGAAACCTTAGTAAGGGTATCCGAAAGGCGCTCGGCTGACCAGTGCTGAACGATATTCGTTTAGTCTACTTGGCAGTTGAAGGTGATGGCCTCGACTGGCCTGCTGGCCCCTGCCACCCTTGGCTTTCACGTCAGGTGACAGGGTCAACCCTTGGTCAGCCTAAGTATCTGCTGAGTTGCTGTACTAGGGGGTTCCCCACATCAGCTAACTTTGAGTCAAAGCTCGCAGTCAGGGCTCTGATGTGATTGGCAAACAGCAGAACACCCAGATCCTTGTGTATCTGCCTGTTACTAACGTACCAAGGGGCACCAATGGCAAGGCAAAGACACTTGGATTGTAACACCTGCAGCCTCCTGATGTGGGTGTGGGCAGTGGACCTCTACACTGGGCACACATAATCCATCGTGAGGCGGATGAGCTGCTTATATAGCAGGACTCCGTTCTTCATGGAGAGATCACGCTTTGCCATTTGTGAATTAAGCAGAAATTTGCATCCCTAATGTTGTATGTCCTTTAACAGATTCAATGGAAGGAACGTATGAAGCAGTGGGACATGTATTGAAATTTTGCCAGTTGATGCAGTTCTTAGAAGTTATGCATCCGATGTTTGGATATACTAAAGGAGGTGTACTTATGCCACTTATACAGGTAACTGTTAGTGCCAATGGTGTGTTGCAGGTGGCTAATTATTGAATAGCTCTGAACTGTAAGTGATTTTATTGTATGAAAAATTATTGTTGGAATCATATGCATGAGTACATGGTGTCACAGCTTTAAACTTTTGCCATAATGAAACTGTGAAGCTCATATTATTAGAGGTGGATATTAGTGGAATAACCGGTGTTAGTTAATTATCATGATTTGTAGCAGTAGTATGAAGTGTGGATGTTTTTGTTGCTGTAAATAGAAAAAATTGAAGCAGAACCTCAGTTACTGCATTTCATGTTCTTTATTCACAGGGTACCAAGCCTGACTCCATCCCTGTTGCAGTTTCTGGATCACTTCATGAAAAGAGCCATGGGCATTTAGCATCATTCCAAGAGAATAGAGTTTACTGCTTGATTTAGGCTTGGTACCCTGTAACAAGCATGCTTACATAGACCAGAGAGAAACACCATATGGAGAGAAAGGCCAAGTAGAGTAAGTGTTTAACGCAGCCCATTATTCCCCATTGGTCAGCACCCAAACATGGGCACTGGTCAGAATCAGTGTCTGGGGTATTTTGAACCTGTAGTTATATCAGACCCCTGGTGACGGGGACTGCAATGGTGTCTGAATTGTTGGTTTCCTTCCACTGCTTGACATGGCTGGTATCCCAAGAAGACTCCATTGAATTATTTGCCACAAGAGATTCAGATTGTGCTTTATCAATGTAACTTCACTGTGTATTGTGTCATAAAGTGTAATTTATTAAAAGTTGTTAAACATTTTCTTCACATGCCAGGGATTCTATAGAGTTTAGTTACACGTCTTGGACTTCAAAAACTTCCCTCCTAATTTACTACCAGGGGGAGAGTTGTTATGTGATTGTAGTTTTGTCTGTTTATTTATTTATATGTGTATAAACAAATAGTAAACAACAGAAATGCACCAGGATATAAAATATCAAAAGCACTAATAAAGAAACTAAACAATGCCATAAACCTAAAGAACCATTACATAATAAAAGATTCCATAACTCTAGCTAATGAACTAACTAAAATAAATATCAATGAAAACCATAGAATGGTCACATTTGATATTAAAGACCTATACGTCAATATACCAATAGGAGAGGCATTAGAAATTGCAAACAATCTACTTA
>Ga0123354_10009263_pt1 | contig 15052 bp, 14 predicted proteins | sample TergutLab28metaG_2_FD_97872 | JGI IMG/M metagenome (GOLD analysis project Ga0123354, IMG submission 97872) | Labiotermes labralis P4 segment gut microbial communities from Petit-Saut dam, French Guiana - Lab288 P4 | ecosystem: Host-associated > Arthropoda: Insects > Digestive system > Gut ...
GACAATTATGATGATGTTTTGCAAGAAGAATATAAATATACTGGAATGTTAGACTTGTTTTCTGAAGTAATGAAAGAAGATGACCCAAGATTAGACTTGCTCATTGATGATTATTTTGAACTGTCTCAAGAAAAAAAGTTCCTAAATTTTTTTAAACTAGTTTTTGAATTAAATGAAAATAAATGCATGATATATCTTGGTGAAAATCCAGATAAAGCATCTTTTGTAGGATATATGAAGAATATGATTTCCAATCTTGACCAAATTGATAGATGTATCATTTATAATCAAATTGATGTCTTTATCAAATCAGAAGGATCATTTTATATGATAGAAGATTTGAATTTATTAAATACATTTGTGAAAATAAATTTGCGAATGTCTGGGGGCATTCTCCTATATTTCGATAAATTACCAATACTATTTGAGGGAGGGTTTGATATTCATTTTTTAGTAACATTTGAAGATGAGAAAATTCAAGAGCATTATCAAAGATTGGCTAGTGAATCTGATTTACATTTTCTCTAATTTCATAATCATCAGATATTTTTTGAAACATTAAAATAAAAAAATCAGATTTTCTGATTTTTTTGTTACTTTCAAATTTTTTTACGTACTAAAGAGTATGAAAGAAAAAATTGAAATTATTGTCGCAAAAATTAAAGAAAATCCAAAGACTGCTGGGGGCATTCTCCTTGTTTTAATCGTGGGGACATTCCTTTACAGCAATTCACAGCACAAGCAAGAAGTCTCAACGCTTGATTCATCAGCATTAGTGACAAGTCAATCCACTTCATCAAAAGAGCAATCAGGAGGAGATGCTCAAAAAGAAGCAAGCACAGGAGAGATTGTAGTAGATGTCAAAGGTCAAGTCAAGCAGGCAGGACTTTATAAGGTGCCTGCAGATGCTCGTGTGGATGATGTCATCAGAAAGGCTGGAGGGTTCACCTCACAAGCAGATCAGAAATCAATCAACTTGGCAAAGAAAGTCAAAGATGAAGAAGCTATCTATGTTGCAAAGATAGGTGAAAACCCGACCAATCAAGCAGTTGGAAGTGCAAATAATACGGCATCATCAGAGAGTAAGGATATAGTCAATATCAACACAGCCGACTTGACACAATTACAGACATTGACGGGAGTAGGGGAGAAAAAAGCACAAGCTATCATTGACTACCGTGAAGCGAATGGACTCTTCAAATCAGTCGAAGATTTGGGTAATGTCAAAGGTTTTGGGCAGAAGACGGTAGATAAACTCAAAGCAGAAATAAGGGTGGACTAGATGATACAAAGACTGAACGAAAGATTGAATTTTCCGCTTATATTTCTTGCTTATTTGACTTGTCTGCTTTACTTTGTCATGTTTGCTTACCATTGGTTGATTCTAACGGTTTTCGTATTCAGTCTAGCTCTTGCCCTTTATCGTAAATATTTCTTGATTATTCCATTACTTGTGCTTATCTCGGTTTTCTTCTTTTGGATTAAGATGCAGGATGATAAACTAGCAAATAGTCAGCCACAGTCTATCACGCACATTCAGCCTATTGCTGATACCATTGAAGTCAATGGAAATCTCCTTTCTTTCAGAGGGCAATCAGAAGGTCGGATTTTCCAAGCCTACTATACATTGAAGACGGAACAGGAACAGAAATATTTCAAAAATTTAGATAAGAATACTGAATTAACAGTCATGGGGAAATTAGAATTGCCTGAGAGTCAGCGAAATTTCAATGGCTTTGATATGCAAAAATATCTGGCTACACAGAACATTTATCGTGTCATAAAAATTAAATCCATCACGCACGTTCAAGAAAAATCTGATTTTGACTTACACCTGCTCAGACGACAAGCCATCCTATACTGTCAGAATAATTTTCCTGCTCCTATGTCTTCTTATATGACGGGCTTACTCTTTGGGTATTTGGGTAAGGATTTTAATGAGATGGGAGACATTTATACCAGCTTGGGTATTATCCATCTCTTTGCTTTATCAGGAATGCAGGTTAATTTCTTCATTGATAAATTAAGAAAAATCTTGCTCCGTCTAGGCATGAGAAGAGAGCATTTGGATAGTGTTCAAATTCCTTTTTCTGTCTTTTATGCTTTCATGACAGGTTTATCAGTATCAGTTATCAGAGCTCTCTTGCAGAAAAATATTAAGGCAAAAGGATTGGATAATTTTGCTTTGACATTCTTTGCCTTACTTATCATTAGCCCCAAGTTTCTATTAACGATTGGAGGGACTCTTACGCTCTTCTATGCCTTTATCATCACCATGATTTCATGGAAGTTTGAAAATCTCAAAGGGATTAAATTAATTTTAGTGGAATCTTTAGTTATTTCATTAGGCGTTATACCTTTGCTCGTCTTATATTTCCATACTTTTCAACCTCTCTCCATCTTACTGACCTTTGGCTTCTCGTTTATCTTTGATGTCCTGCTCTTGCCTTTATTGGTCATTCTTCTTGCTCTTGCTTTTCTAGGAGTCAAGCTGACCTTCTTCAATGGATGCTTTGATTTTTTAGAGGGGATTGTGATATGGGTGGGGAATCTGGTACATTATCCCTTGGTTCTTGGCACGCCTACGATTTTTCTGTTTGTAGCCATGCTTATTTTGATAGGGTTGTTGATTGATTTTATCCATCATCGGAAAATTCGATGGTTGCTTATTCTTGTCTTTGCCGGTCTTCTATTTTTCAGCAAAGAACCTGTTCATCCTGCTATTACTATGGTGGACATCGGGCAGGGCGATAGCTTTCTACTAGAGGATAAGTTCAACAGGCAGACCGTCTTGATTGATACAGGAGGGAAATTGCCTTACGGCAGTCAGAATGAATGGCAAAAGGCAGATACATCAGCCAATGCAGATCAGACACTCATTCCTTATCTACAAAGCAGGGGGATTGGGAGAGTAGATGTGGTGTTACTTACACATACAGATGCAGACCATATGGGCGACTTTCTTGATTTATCCCATAAAATTCAAATCGGTCAAGTCTGGGTCAGTCAGGGAGCGTTGACAAAGCCAGAATTTGTTAAGACACTTAAAGCATCAGGAGTGGCTGTTCATGTGGCAGTCAAGGGAGATAAGATTCCTATCTTTGATAGTGAGCTTGATGTGCTGACCTCGGGCTATACAGGTAAGGGAGACAATAACGATTCCCTAGTGACTTATTGCAATGCCTACCATAAATCCTTCTTGTTTACAGGAGATTTAGAAAAAGAAGGGGAACAAAAATTACTAGCTGATTACCCTAAACTCAAAGTGGATGTCCTCAAAGTCGGTCATCATGGCAGTAAAACATCCTCTGCTCCAGAATTTATAGCACACATACAACCCAAGATAGCTCTTATCTCAGCGGGAGTCAATAACCGCTTCGGACACCCCAAGCAAGAAACGCTGGATACATTAGATAATCAACGCATCAAAATCTACCGCACCGACCAAGAAGGAGCAGTCAGATTCACGGAAAAAAATGGAGAGTGGGAGATTGAAACGGTGAAATAAAAGAATAGAGAATTTCTGTTCTTTTATTTCTCATTCAAGTCTTTCCTCTTAGTAAATAAGTCGTCAGTGGAGTTATTCAAGAGATAAGTAAAAGTCTTGGCGAAGAGCAAAGGAGGTTCTGGTCGGGGTTGTCTAATCCATACAGAGATAGTTGCTAAAACTTGTCGAATAATAGCCCTTGCAGCCAAATCTGAATGAATCTCTGGAAAAGTATCCTCACTAATATAGGGTCGTAAATAGCCTGAATAGCTGTCTTCCATGAAATGAAGATAGGAAGGATCAGCCACAGGACCATAAAAGACACGCAAAAACTCTCTCTCCTCATAAATCATGGGAAGAAAATCATTAGCGAAGAACTTGACCCAGTTGGTACAGCCTGTTTTACTAAATTCATCAAACTTGGCACGAATGTCTTTATCCATATAATAATGAAAAGCATTGATGATTTCATCGGGGGTCTTGTAATAAGACTTGTGGAAAGCTTGCCTAGAGATATTCAATTTTTTTGCAATATTAGTCATAGAAATCTCTGAATGATGGTTACATTCTTCGGCGACAAGACAAAAGGCAGAAAAAACTTTTTTATCCTTCTCTGTAAAATTCAAAAACTTTCTCCTTTTTTTAATTTTACATCAGTATAACATATTTTTGGTTTACTTGTGTCAACCAAAAATGAACAGTAAAAACCTGAAAACTCCCTAAAAGTAAGGGGGGGGGGGTAATAATTTTAGTAGTAAAAAAGGTTGACATGAGTCAACCTTTTGGGGCTTGAAATTGATAAATGAGATATGATATTCTAAGAATGTAATAAAACTTTAATATTTTGTGAAGAAAACTATGACGATAGTAAGCTGATCAGCTACAAAATAATAAAATTTATTACAGCAACACAAACTAATCAGATTAGATAAAATAATCGAGAGGAGAAAACTATTATGTTTGACAATGAAAAAGAAGAAAACACAGTTGCTGAAAAAATTGACTGGAGTGAAGTAACACATCTTGAAGAAGATATAACTCCCAGTTGTGATGGATGGACTATGAATTTTAATCTTATTCCAAAGGGGTAGTATTGGCTCTTAGGAAATATAAGTTTTAACATATTTCCATGGACTATTATTTATAATTATCTTTATTGAAATAATAGAGCACGAGTTAATTTTTTAAACGTTGCTCTATTATTTTTTAGGATAAAGTTATTCAAAAAATGGGTATTTACTTTAATAATTCATAAAGGAAAATAAAAAATGAAAATTTCAATAGAAAATCTCAATAAAGATTTTGTTCAACAGGAAGTTCTGAAGAATCTTTCTGCCACTTTTTACAATCAAGAGATCAATGTGATTATTGGAGAGAGTGGAAGCGGAAAATCCACATTATTAAATATTCTTGCCTTATTTGAAAATCCAGATAATGGGAAGGTTTTTTATGATGATAAAGAAGTAACCGCTTTGTCTAACAAAAACAAACAAACCTTTATCCGAGAAAAAATAGGCTATATTTATCAAGATATTCGTGTTTTTGATGAATTGACAGTTTATGAAAATATTAAACTAGCCCTTCAGTTTTCTGCTGTACCTAAGAAGGATTACAAGGAAAAAATTAAGAGTGTTTTGAAAATTCTCAATATGTCAGATAATGCAGACAAATCTTGTAGTGTACTGAGTGGAGGGGAAAAGCAACGTGTTGCTATTGGTCGTACTATAGCTTGTGAAAAGGAAATACTTTTTGCGGATGAACCAACAGGCTCACTTGATAGTAATAATACACAAGTAATTATTGATTTGCTAAAAGAAATTAATGCTAATTTTAAGACAACGGTTATTATGATTACACATAGTGAACAGGTTTCTAATCAATTTGAACATCAATATTTATTAAAACAGGGGCAACTTTATGAAAAAAATAATTAGATTTTTCTATATTTTAGTCGCTTTATTATCAGCTTCTATTTTTTATATTCATGTTTTGAACACACAACAGGTCGCTAGATACGGGCAAAAATACACTTATTATGTTTCAAATAGCTCTGACGGTGTAATTTTAGATGTCAATCAGTTCTTTAATATCATAGATAAGAATGATGAAACAATAGTAAATGCTTATAACCTAGATGGTAGTGAAACATATTTATCAAATTTTTCTGATATAAAACTCATTTCCGGACAAAAGCCCCAAAATGACAAACAGTATATTACAAATAAATTTGATAAATCTGCTGTAGGTCAATTTCAGAGTGATTTGAATTCAATGAATCTATCAAAAATCTATGGTTTTCCTAATCAGGGGCAAGTAAGATTTACAGAGATAGATTTCAAGAAAGGGGTATCGGATCAAGAGAAAAATTATTTAACTACGAATGGTTTTGTCAAAATAAATCAAACTAATCTTGTTCAAAAAGTAAATAGTTCCTTTTATTCTTTTTTGATAGTGCTTATAAAACTTCTTTCGTTTTTCCTTGGTTTCATTATTCTTGTTTTTTGGTTCACTTTTATTATCAAATATGTGGATAAAAATGAAAAGAAAATTGCACTTCTTAAGTTATTTGGTGCAAGTAAAGTAGAAATTATTAAAACATATTTATTTATAAATCGTAAAATATTTTTACAAACAATATCTGAGCTTGGCGGGTTATTCCTAGTTATTAATTTGGTAGATTTACTCTTTTATCATCAGAATATTTGGGTACCTTCAGTAATAATCATTGTTCTTTCTGCACTAACAGTTATTATCAGTTTTTCAGCTATTTTTTATCTGAAATTGATAAGAATAAAAAATAGGAAAATATTGAAGCTAATTTGGATATTTATAGGGGCAATAATATTTGGAATATTAGCAATCTCTGTTTATTGGTGGAGTTTGATTGTAATAGTGATTGGATTATTTTGGTATTTATTATATCGAAAAAACCTTATGCTAAAAAGTATTTTTAAACCAAGTATTCTTAGCATTTCAATAGCACTTTCAGCGATTTTGGCAGTAATTTCAGTTATTTTTATTCTTTTTTCTGCAAGTTACCAATTTACAGCAAATAGCAAAGAACTTTTTGTTAAAACTTCTTTACCACAAGAATTGATGTTCGGAAATAAATCTGAACCACTTGATGTAAAAAAATATCCCAGTATTGAGGAACATCATATTATTAAACCAGTTTCAGGAATTCAATTTGGAAAACAAACTTATTTTCCTTACATTACTTCAACAAAATTAGATTATTATAAAACTTATAATTTACAGGGGAAATCTTATACATCTCAATCAGTATTAGTTGGGCTTGCTCTTGCCAATCAGATGAAAGTACACGTGGGTGATACTATCTCATTTAATGGAAAGAAAGAAATAGTAAGCAATATTGTTAATACAGCCGATGAAGGAGGATATGTAATTTATCTTTCAGATAATAAATATAAAGAAATCTATGGGAATTTAGGGACAAATTTTTATTTGACAAATTTATCAAAATCAGAGTTATCCAACGAGTTAGGCTCAACGCTCTATAATAAGATAAATATTGTTACAGGACAAGATTTACAGAAATATTATAGTTCGACAGTAACGATGATTTTTTCTATGATTCTAGTAATTTCTATTATCATTCTTATTGTAGCAATGATATTGAGTTACCAAATCATTGATTTGGCAATTAAAGAAGTTAAAAAAGAAATTAATATCTTACGTGGCTTTGGTTTGAATTTTAAAGAATATTTGATTGTCTTTTCTCAACAATTTATTTTCATAGTTGCTACAAGTATTTGTTTGGCTTCATATTTAATTATGATATTTAGTAATACTATTTCACGCATGATTTTGAATCAAGCACAGTTTTGGCTAATAATTAAAATCACACTTCCAATCATTGTTGCCTTATTTATTTTACTCATGTTAGCTTTTATTGTTTCTATTTTTCTTAATTATCGGACAATGAAGAAAATGAGTATTTACCAACAATATTTAGAAACATTTAGGGAGTAAAAAATGGATTGTTATATTCAAAATATCAATAGAATTTTAGGAAAAGACATAAAAACCTACGAACTTTCTTTTTTAAGCAATTATTCGATTTCTAGGTATTGGGAAGATATGAAAGCTGCTAAATCTTTTCAGACACCTTATATCTATAATTCAAGGCTTATCAATATAGATGATATTCAACAACTTTATTCAAATTTAGAATATAAAAAATTTGATAATTTTGAAAATTTTTACAACTTTATTTTTATGAATCATCAAAAATATGATATTTCTGTCAGATTGGATATGTTCTATCTTAATATAAAACATAAATCACACATGGGGGCTCATTTCATCACGATTGATTCAGTGACAGAAAATAAAATTATATTTTTTGATACTTTTCTTAAAAAAACGGAATTAAGTAAAAATGTTTTTCAACAATCAGTAGAAGACAAGAAAGCGAAAATGTCTTTTGATTATATTGTTGTTTGGACACGAAAAGAAGAAAAACAACATTTGCTAATAAATAAAATTCTTATTGAGAAAAATATACGGAAACGTATTGACTTGCTAGAAAAGATCCAGTCTGATTTTGAGGAAGCAAAAGCTGTTAATCTTATAGATAATCGGATAGTATCTCTGTGTATTAAACACTCTCTTGTAGCTATGGGAATTGCTGATTTTTATCATGCAAATGGTCGATTAGAAAATGTTTTATTTATTCGAAAATACTTTTCATTTATAAAGAGTATTCCCTTTCTGAAAGTTGTGTTGAAATATAGAAGACTAAATAAAAAATATGTACAAAAATTGAAGAATAAAAAGATAGAAATGAGTGATTGGCATAATTTCATCGAAGAATATATGATAATTATTTTCTATGAGATTACTTGCTATAGAAATTTAATAGGACAGAAATTATAGGAGGTTTTATGGCAACCACAGTAAAAAATGTGGGTCATTTCAGTAAAAAGTATGATTACATTCAAACTAATGATGATAGTTATTTCTTGATTGATAAATCTACTCTTTCGCAAGTAGATAGAGTTGACATAATAGGAGAAGAAGTTCCATCAAAATTCAATAGAGAAAAAAATAAAAGCAAACAAATTCAGTTGACTGGTGTCAGTCTTATTTGTTATTTGTCTATCTGCTTTATTTTAACTTGGGTTTTTAGAAAAAATGTTTTTTTCATTATCTTTCTATGGTCATCTACCTTACATGAATTTTCTCATATTCTTACAGCTATTCGGATAAAGAGTTTTAATATTTGGTGTGGATTTGGTATCAAATATTTTATTTTTCCAATTATTTATGTAAGTAACAAAGATATTTACAAAAAAAGTAAAAATCAGCGTATTCTTTACTATTCTGCAGGGGTTCTATTTAATTTGTCTCTAGCGGTTATATGTGCAACGATAATTTATTTATTTCATATTAATAATCTAATTTTGCAATTAATAATGATTATTAATTTCAGTATGGGTATGTTTAATCTTTATCCTTTTATGTTTACAGATGGGTTTAATGTTTTCAGAGAACTTACTGAAAGGTATGATTTAAGAGAAATTCTAGTGCAAAATCGATTTAATCTTAAAAAATTGTCTCATAAAGGAAAATTTTATTTAATTTATGGCATATTCAGTTTAGGGACTTTTGTTATTTCAATTATGCTATTAATTACACAAATAATTAAACAAATAATCAGCCTAGGCTGATTATTTGTTTCCCTTTCACTCCAAATAAATTTGTGAAATTCTTTCTTCCATTAATGAAAAAATAGTGCAAAAATGCTTGTATCACCTGAACAAAATTTGTGAAAAAATAAGGTAAAAATAATCTGTGTTTTCCTTTGACTTTAATAGAAAATAGGTCTATAATTGCCTATGTATAATAATTTGCGAAATTTCGCACAATATAGAAAGAGGTCTTTTATGGATATTACATTGAACGCACTCAAAGCAGTTGCGATTGGTATTGGTGCTGCTGGTGCCGCTATTGGTGATGGTATTGTCGTGGCTGCGTTTATCAACGCAATCGCCCGTCAACCTGAGATGGAGGGTAAACTCCGTACAAATATGTTCCTTGGTATCGGTCTTGCCGAAGGGATGTTTTTCGTGGCCTTGGCTATGGCCTTCGTCTTCTAATAAGAATGCACAAATCGTTTAATTATTAGAATAAGGAGGAACTCGTATGGAACAAAATCCCGTACTACACATAGGTTCGCTTTATTTCTCGGCAACATTGCTTTATATGTCAATGCTAACGATGATTATCGTGTTTGGATTGACTTTTTGGGCAAGTCGTAGAATGGCTGTTCGACCTACGGGTAAACAAAATGTCTTAGAGTACGTCATCGAGTTGACAAATGGTATAGGTAAAGAAAACCTTGGTAACCGTGAAGCTCCTCGTTTCTCACTCTTGAACTTTGTTCTATTTTCTTTCCTACTCATTTCCAATAACATTGGTCTGATGACACGCATTGTTATTCCTAAGAATGGTGTGGATTTAAGCTATTGGTCATCGCCAACAGCTAACTCATCCTTTACCTTGACTCTTGCAGTTCTCATCATGTTACTTGCCAACTTTGTTGGGGTAGCTAAGTTTGGATTTGGAAAGTATGTCAAGAATTCATTCATCAAGCCCCCTGCATTCATGATTCCCTTGAATATCATTGAAGAGTTTACCAATACTTTATCATTGGGTCTTCGGATTTATGGGAATATCATGGCAGGAGAAGTCATGCTTGGTTTGATCTGTAATTTAGGACTTATCGGTTACTGGTCAATGCCTATTGGTATAATACTGGGTGTATTATGGATTGCATTCTCGATTTTCATTTCAAGTTTGCAAGCTTATGTATTTGTCCTTTTGACAAATATTTACATCAGTCATAAAATTTTAGAAGAACACTAGGAAAGGAGTAGAATTTATGATGACACTTTTATCAGCTGCTCCAAATACAGTTTTAGGTAATATCATTATTGCCAGCTTATCATTCATCATTGTGATTGTATTGATTCGTACATTTGCTTGGAAAAATATCACAAGCATTTTTGAAGAACGTGCCAATAAAATTAACAAAGATATTGATACAGCAGAAGCTGCAAAAAATGAAGCAGAAGAATTAGTAAAACAACGTACAGAAGAACTTGCAGGTTCAAAAGCTGAAGCTGCAGGAATCATAGAAACAGCTAATGATACAGCCAATCAAAATCGTGCCAAAATCTTAGCTACTGCAAATGATGAGGCTTCTGCTACAAAACAACGTGTAAAAGAAGAGATTGAACAGGAACGTAAGGAAGCACTTCACTCTGTTAAGGGCGATGTTGCGGACATCTCTGTTGCAATTGCTGAAAAACTCATCGGACAATCCCTTGACAAATCAGCACAATCTCAACTTATTGATAGCTATTTAGCTAAACTTGGAGAGTAGGTGACTTAATGACTACAGTCAATGCTCAAAAATACAGTAAAGCTCTATTAGAAGTCGCACAAGAAAAAAATCAGTTGGAAGCCATATTGGCAGAGGTCAATGAACTTAATCAACTTTTTCATGACAATAATTTAGATCAGTTTTTCTCTAATGAGGTTTATTCATTTGAAGCTAAATCACAAGTGATTGATACGTTGCAGAAAACAGCTTCTGACATTATGAAAAACTTCCTCTCAACTGTGCGTGCCAATGGTCGCATGACTGAATTATCTGCTATCTTTGCTGAAATTAAAAACACAGCAGACGAGATGTTTAAGATTGCTCAGGTTGAAGTCCTATCAAGTGTGGCACTCACACCTGAACAAATCAGTCAGTTTGAGAAGATGGCAAAAGCTAAATTTGATCTTAATGAAGCAAAAATCATTAATACTGTAGATGAAAAAATCCTAGGTGGTTTCTCAATCGAGAGTCGTGGGAAAATTATTGATGCTACAGTAAAAACACAACTAGCGAAAATCGCTAAAGAAATAATATAGAAGGGAGCAAATCTTTTGGCAATTAATGCAAATGAAATCAGCTCGCTGATTAAACAACAAATTGAAAACTTTACACCAGATTTTGAAGTTGCTGAAACTGGTGTCGTTACCTATGTAGGTGACGGGATTGCTCGTGCCTATGGACTCGAAAATGCAATGAGTGGAGAACTACTTGAATTTTCAAATGGTGTTCTAGGTATGGCACAAAATTTAGATGCCACAGACGTTGGTATCATCGTACTTGGTGATTTCCTCTCTATTCGTGAAGGGGACACTGTCAAACGTACAGGTAAAATCATGGACATTCCAGTTGGGGAAGAATTGATTGGGCGTGTTGTAAATCCTTTGGGACAAGCTGTTGATGGAATGGGAGAAATCAATACTGGAAAAACTCGTCCCGTTGAATCAAAAGCACCCGGAGTTATGCAACGTCAATCTGTCTTTGAACCCCTTCAAACAGGATTGAAAGCCATAGATGCCCTTGTTCCTATTGGGCGTGGTCAACGTGAGCTTATCATCGGAGATCGTCAAACAGGGAAGACTTCGGTTGCCATTGATGCAATCCTTAACCAAAAAGGGCAAGATATGATTTGTATCTATGTCGCTATTGGTCAGAAAGAATCAACTGTTCGTACACAGGTTGAAACCTTGCGTAAGCTTGGGGCTATGGATTATACTATCGTCGTAACAGCTGCTGCTTCTCAACCTTCTCCACTCTTGTATATCGCACCTTATGCGGGTGCAGCTATGGGTGAAGAATTCATGTACAATGGAAAACACGTGCTTATCGTTTATGATGACTTATCTAAACAAGCCGTGGCTTACCGTGAACTTTCACTCTTGCTCAAACGCCCACCGGGTCGTGAAGCTTATCCGGGGGATGTCTTCTATCTCCATTCACGTTTACTAGAACGTGCGGCTAAACTTTCTGATGAAATGGGCGGTGGATCAATGACTGCATTGCCATTCATTGAAACACAAGCAGGAGACATCTCTGCTTATATCGCAACAAACGTTATCTCTATCACAGACGGACAAATCTTCCTTGAAAATGATCTTTTCTACTCAGGAGTCCGTCCAGCCATTGATGCAGGATCATCTGTATCTCGTGTTGGGGGAGCGGCTCAAATCAAAGCCATGAAGAAGGTGGCAGGGACACTTCGTCTTGACCTTGCCTCATTCCGTGAGTTAGAAGCCTTTACTCAATTTGGTTCTGATTTGGATGAAGCGACTCAAGCCAAGCTAAATCGTGGTCGTCGTACAGTAGAAGTATTGAAACAACCACTACATCAACCTTTAGCAGTTGAAAAGCAAGTTCTGATTCTCTACGCATTGACACACGGTCATTTAGATGATGTGCCTGTTGCTGATATTCTTGACTTTGAAGAAAAAATGTTTGACTTCTTTGATGCCAACTATGCTAATCTTTTGAATGTCATTACTGAAACAAAAGATTTGCCTGAAGAAGCTGATTTGGATGAAGCCATTAAAGCATTTAAGAAAACAACGAATTATGTTGAGAAAGATTAAGGGAGGTGACCTATGGGAGCTTCACTTAATGAAATAAAAACAAAAATTGCATCAACAGCAAAAACCAGTCAAATCACGGGTGCCATGCAAATGGTCTCTGCAGCTAAATTGCAAAAATCAGAGAAATTTGCCCGTACATTCCAGATCTATTCTGAGAAAGTACGCAAAATCACTACAGATTTGGTTTCTTCTGATCATGGACCATCCAATAATCCCATGATGATTAAACGAGAAGTGAAGAGAACAGGATACCTTGTCATCACATCTGATCGTGGACTTGTCGGAGGATATAACTCTAACATCTTAAAATCAGTTCTGAATATCATTAAGACAAAACACAGCAATGAATCCGAATATTGTATTCTTGCATTGGGTGGAACTGGAGCAGACTTTTTCCGAGCTCGTGGGATTAAAATCGCTTACGAACTTCGTGGGTTATCTGATAATCCAAGTTTTGGAGAAGTCAATGCTATTGTTAGAGAAGCGGTCAGTCAATATCAAAATGAAGAATTTGATGAGTTACTTGTCTGCTACAATCACCATGTCAATTCATTGACAAGTGAGGTACGCATGGAAAAGATGCTTCCTATCTCATTTGACAATGAAGAAACACAAGTAGAGAAGTCATACGCTAGCTTTGAGTTAGAGCCTGATCGTGAAGCCATTCTTAATCAACTCTTGCCACAATATGCTGAAAGCATGATTTATGGTTCAATAGTTGATGCAAAGACAGCTGAACATGCAGCAGGAATGTCTGCCATGCGTACGGCTACTGATAATGCAAAAACGGTCATTAATGACCTCACTATCCAATATAACCGAGTACGTCAAGCCTCAATCACACAAGAAATTACAGAGATTGTCGCAGGGGCGTCTGCATTGGATTAATAAAAACGAGGAGGAAAAAATTTGAGTTCTGGTAAAATCACTCAGGTCATCGGCCCTGTCGTTGACGTAGAATTTGGCTCTGATGCCACATTACCTGAGATTAATAATGCCCTCATCGTCTATAAAGACGTTGACGGTCAAAAAACAAAAATTACTTTAGAAGTGGCTTTGGAACTTGGAGATGGTGCAGTCCGTACTATCTCTATGGACTCAACCGAAGGTTTGATACGTGGACTTGAAGTCCTTGATACAGGTAAACCTATAAATGTTCCTGTTGGTAAAGCCACACTAGGACGTGTATTTAATGTCCTTGGAGATGCCATTGATGGAGGGGAAGCATTTGCTGAATCAGCAGAACGTGAACCTATCCATAAAAAAGCACCGTCATTCGATGAGTTGTCAACAGCTAATGAAATCCTAGTTACAGGAATTAAGGTCATTGACTTGCTAGCCCCTTATCTTAAAGGTGGGAAAATCGGTCTTTTCGGTGGAGCAGGAGTTGGTAAAACAGTCCTTATCCAAGAATTGATTCACAATATCGCACAAGAACACGGGGGAATCTCTGTATTTACTGGTGTTGGAGAGCGTACTCGTGAAGGGAATGACCTTTATTTTGAAATGAAGGAATCTGGCGTTATTGAGAAAACTGCCATGGTATTTGGACAAATGAATGAACCACCCGGAGCACGTATGCGTGTTGCCCTTACTGGTTTGACGATTGCTGAGTATTTCCGTGATGTAGAAGGTCAAGATGTCTTGCTCTTTATTGATAATATCTTCCGTTTCACTCAAGCAGGATCAGAAGTATCTGCCCTTTTGGGTCGTATGCCTTCTGCCGTTGGGTATCAACCTACACTTGCTACCGAAATGGGTCAACTTCAAGAACGTATCACTTCAACCAAGAAAGGTTCAGTTACATCTATTCAAGCCATCTATGTTCCAGCCGATGACTACACTGACCCAGCTCCAGCCACAGCATTTGCTCACTTGGATGCTACAACCAACTTGGAACGTAAATTGACACAACAGGGGATTTATCCTGCCGTTGATCCATTGGCATCATCATCACGTGCCCTCTCTCCTGAAATTGTCGGAGAAGAACACTATGAAACGGCTATGGAAGTCCAACGTGTCCTTCAACGTTATAAAGAATTGCAAGATATTATTGCCATTCTTGGGATGGATGAATTGTCAGATGAC
>Ga0123354_10009264_pt1 | contig 15052 bp, 4 predicted proteins | sample TergutLab28metaG_2_FD_97872 | JGI IMG/M metagenome (GOLD analysis project Ga0123354, IMG submission 97872) | Labiotermes labralis P4 segment gut microbial communities from Petit-Saut dam, French Guiana - Lab288 P4 | ecosystem: Host-associated > Arthropoda: Insects > Digestive system > Gut ...
GTGTGTGTGTGTGTGGGTGTGTGTGGGTGTGTGTGTGTGTGTGTGTGGGTGTGTGTGTGTGTGTGTGGAATAATTACATCAAGAGCAGTGAAATTAGTGAATTGTGAATACATTGCCAGAAGAAGTGTACCGAGCCTGGGCACACTTGTGTGTTTATTGTCATCACAGACACGAAATATATAAAGCCACTGTGGCCTGAACGTGTCGTGCAGATGCTTACTATGTCATGTGAGATGGCAATAGCCTTGTCGTAAGCGAATTCACAATACAGATCGAGGGATCTGGTGCTTCCTCTTTCAAATTCCAGGGCCTTCTCTTTTCCCTACAACAACCCATGCGCTGCTTATGTCCTCTGCTTCCTGTTCTGGTCAGGAGGTGAGAACAAAGAAGTAAGCAGGTGTCGTATGTCCTTAAAGACAAGAGAAGGTAACGGAATTTGCAAGAGGATAGGCGAGTAGAAAATGAGAACACTTTGAGGTAGAACAAGAGATGGATCCGACTTGTGACGGATTTAACATAATACTGATGCTCTAATCTACTGCGTTTTTCTTTCAGAGTTTCTGGCTTTTTTGATGACAAATGTAGCCTTCACAGTACTATGAAATGTCTACTTCTATCAACATGAAAAGCATCAGATATTCGTTAACCCTTTAAATCCCAAATTAAATCCCATCTACCGTTTGCTGGTATTATTAGGATCTCACCATACTCTCCACGTTAGCAGGATAAGGGTTAATAGTCTTTGTTTATCTCTCAAGCTCCTGGCCTTGTCAGCCCATCGACCCTCTTTTTCTCCCCAAACTTGCTCCTTCACCATATATCAGATAATTTTGTAAGTGACTAGCTTTGTTTAATTCCTGCTTATACCTTTTGATCCACCACTATAAAAATATCAATGCTTTTACTCTATGAAGTGATGCGTCTCTGTCAGTAGTGTTGTTGAGATAGTGCGTTATAACTTCCGATTTAAATTTTCTTTCGGTCTGATCGCAGAGGAAGTTATGTTCACGTGGGGGGGGGGGCAATTTGAAGATTAGTGCCATCTATCAGACACTGGTGAAAGTAATCCGGGTGTGACTCACACACCAAGCATATGGAGTGCTGAAACAGGAGTATTATACCTTGTTTGGATAGCAACCACTTGGAATGCCGGGCAGAATTTGTGGGGACAAATTAGAGATGGACCTTAGGGAAAGAGGTTTTAGGATTCCTTGTTTCGTGAGTGGAATTAGTGGTTAATCGTGCCAAATGTCGGGATTTTGTACTAGCAGTGTCGGAATTTCAGGTTTTGCTGTCAGATCCTTAGTTGCCTGTAAATAGGTTAGATTTTGTTTAGATTCTCTTACATCACGACAGAAGAATATCGGTTTTGTAAATAACTTTTGTCCAGCACCGAAGTTAGAAAACAAATTTTATATTTACGGTTCCGTGCATCGCTGATCTATATTAATAATTGTCTAATGAGATGCAACACAAAGCAGTCTATTTGTATTTCTGCAAGTTCACTCTACATGTTTCGGGTGTCAACCACACCCATCATCAGGAGTACACAAAACTGTAACTACAGCCTCCGGTACTGTGCAGCTACCTCCCTCCAACGTGGCCGGCCAAGCTTGGCCAGTACACAAAACTGTAACTACAGCCTCCGGTACTGTGCAGCTACCAGCTACCTCCCTCGAACGTGGCCAAGCTTGGCCACGTTCGAGGGAGGTAGCTGCACAATAAATATGACCAGTCCCGGAGGCTGTGGTTACAGTTTTCTGTGCTCCTGATGATGGGTGTGGTTGACACCCGAAACATGTAGAGTGAACTTGCAGAATAATAAATAGACTGCTTTGTGTTGCATCCTGTTGGACAATTATTAATTTAGAAAACAAAGCGCAGTTTTGACTTCTTTAACACAACTTGTCATGCATTATAGTGCTAATACTATCGTGCGGCAAACTGACAGACAGTTTTGTCATTGCTGCTACATTTTTAAAGCTGTTCCAGATACATTTCCCTGGCCCAGCAATACTTTTTTCCATCCTAAAATCAGCACCTATCTTCCCCTGCAGTGTGATATTCACCTTTCTGCTGTCAAGACAAGAAGCTTATAGTGCACCTAAGGAAACCCCACTGATTCTCATTGGTCCAGATCTCATTACTTAGATATAAATGCCACGGCTCGAACAACTTTCGCCAATATTTCTTATTTTAGGCTTTCTTTACGAAATTCAAGAAATGTCCGGTGTGGAGACCATATCAATCTCTCTGCATCAGTAAATATACTTTTAGTCAGACTGACATAACATTAGATACCGAAGTTCTGTAAGAAATGTTGTCAATCCAGGATAACTTTCGTGGCAATTGGCTCAGCGGCAGCCATGTTTAACTTCAGGGTTTAAATGAATTTGTGCCCACACTTGGGCACGTACATGTTTGTCGATTTGGATGAAGTTTGGCACGGGTGATATCCGTGCAATGCCACCGAGGAGTCGTGAGTTCAGTGGAAATTGGCGTTACAGAAGGCATGTAGCAGGATTAAATCCACAAAGTCTCTAGTTTCAGGCGCAGTTAATGTTAACGAGCCTAGGTCCATGCAACAGGGCGGTAGAGGGTGCGCAAGTCGTGTGCGCGCGCAGATCAGTGTATTTCTGCAGTCAGAGCGGTAGAGGTGCCAGTATTGGTCTGCTGACGTAGCAGCTGCGGTCATGTGACTGAGGGAGGAGGGCCGTAAGATTTGTGAGACTTGCACTGAAGGTCGTCATCCAAAATGACGGGGACATTTGGGGAGTAGTCCTGTTATACTTTTTTGAAGGGCGTAAAAGAAAATTCGCCTGCATTTGCTACATTATAAATCCAATATATATATATATATATATATATATATATACAGGATTATTCGAAATGATTGTCGGGGTTTTAACAACTGCCACCGCGTTCTCCAGATGCAACCCCATATGATTTCTTTCTATGGGGTTACGTCAAGAATCAGGTTTATGTTCCTCCTCTTCCCGCAAGTATCCCGGAAATGAAGGTACGAATCAGAACCACCATTGAAACCATCACCGCTGACATGCTACAAACAGTTTGGAACGAACTTGGTTATCGTGTTGATGTTTGTAGAATCACAAAGGGTGCACATATAGAGCACCTGTAAGGTATGTAACAAAAACTTGGAGTATTGTTCTATTAAATAAAAAAACACATATACTCCTATCTCAAGTGTATTGTATATGACAAGTTGTTAAAACCCAGACAATCGTTTCGAATAACCCTGTATATAAAATGAAATATAAAAAATAACCCCTTGAAGGATAGTGAGTTACGTAAAAATAGACTGCTTAATAAACGTCACATTCACGTTTAAGGTTAAACGAAATTTTATCAGCACTTTCAACATGTATTGACCGATTTTGGTGAAATTTGGCATAAGATGTTTGCATATAATGCCCTTAAGCCTTTGAGTTTCATGAAAATATGAGCAGGAAAGTCGTACTATTCTTGTGTGTATGCATGAAATTACATTTGTTCCTGTACAAGGAAGTCTACGACCCTTTTCAAAGTAAGGAACGCCTATTTAGATCCTGTGTGCTGCGTCACAGAAAACAACATTTGCAGGCTTGACGTTTTAGTGTTCGCCCACGGAAATACCACCGTCTTGGTCTGTAATGGCAGCTGACTGTGAAGAGAGCACCCTTTTCGGGCTGACACAGTAGCATTCCGAAACAAGCGAAATTACCCGATAATATTTGAACTTACGAATCTGGATAAATAAAGAATAAAATCCAACTAGATGCCACTTATTACCTTTATTATGCTTATGTTAGGCTCAACATGTTTCGGGCACCATTATGCCCATCATCAGGAACTCACGACGATAGCGTTGGTTACCACATAGGCCGTCTGGTTCTGTAAAGATGTATGAAGAAGAGTTCGCGTAAGTTTTGGTATTTGTGGTGTGTATAACGTGCGAAATATTTTGTAGTTTTTTTGTATCGAGTATTCATTGTTGCGAATTTACCTTAATTTTTAACAGTTATGATTTTTATGTGTTTGGTCGCAGTAGTGTGGGTGAGTGTACTTGCATAAGCATAATAAAGGTAATAAGTGGCATCTAGTTTGATTTTATTTTTCAGTTATCAAGATGATGCACGGTCTAATACACACCAAATTTACGAATCTGGAAATTGACTGGTGACTAGCTTACAGGGTATGTTTAATCTTTAGGCGCCGGAATTATTTTCTTAATTTTAGCACACCCTGTATATAGAATGTGAATAATACAGGAACCAAATACGTTAGAACTATGAAGCAAACTGCATTTTCAAAAGAAAAAAACGGAAAGTATATACCATGTTTAAAATATTCAGTACCTATATTTGTTGAATAAATATATGAAATGCAACTTTGGAGGTTAGCGGTGCGGTACGACCACTATAGTTGACATTAGGCGTCAAAAGTTTAATGTTCATATTCAGAATCGGGACCGAAGTATCGTGGCACACTCTGCTGGCAAGTTCAGGTGACGTCCCGCAGAGATGCAATTTGCACATCACGGCCTGGTGGATAATAGACCCCACGCTGCCACCATGTAATGAAGCGTAGCGACACAGCGGTTGCTTGCGCTCCTTTTTACGTCCTCGCGACGAGATGTGTAGTTCAAGTAGTCCGCGCTTGGAGCGACACCGTGCCGTTGACGTCGGAGTGGAATGACATCAATCGCCAAACATTTCTTACACTTGCAGCTGCAAGAAGACGCTGAGTAGCGGAAATTAGGTGACGTCACCCGCACGACATCCCAGTTCAAAGTGAAAATGTTTTGCTTATTATTTCCAGCGCTTAACTTGCTTTAAAAATATATCTTTTCTTTGACTTTTTGCTGGCCGTGCATCTCAGTATATTTATCTCAGTATTTAACCAACTTGATGCACAAAATTTTTGTTTTGCAGTAAGTTTTATTTCATGCCTCTACATGTTTCGAGCACACGTGCTTATCAATAGGAGGTCAAAATTGCATTACACAGCCTCTGGTATCATCACACCTAGAGGTGTGCTGATACCAGAGGCTGTGTAATGCAATTTTGACCTCCTGATGATGAGCACATGTGCTCGAAACATGTAGAGACATAAAACTTATTGTGAAACAAATTTTGTGCATCGTGTTGGTTAAATACTGAGATAAATATTTGTTCTTGTTTGATATTAGAGGAAATTTTGGTAAAATCGTAGGTCAATATTTGTACCATAAAGAAACCCATAATTCAGTAATTATGCCTTTTGCGAGTCTACTCTATATTGGTGTGGATAATACTCAGTCTAAATGCGGTTGCCAATATATTGGCTTCTAAACCCAAGTTCGTTTGTTCCTTGTGGGTGGGGTTCGGTCCTGTTTATTGTACAAACTTCACAGCAGAACGTGATGGTGGTGACCTCCGGCGGTAGTTACGGCAACTGCTGATATCTGAGGTTTGCTTAATAACTAGCTGCTAGTGTCTTGTTTGCAACGAACGAGCTGAGCGTCACAGAGGATACATGAAAGGAACACGAAACTGCTGCTTCCTATAAACGGTAAAGCAATCCCTGTACACGTCTGGACAGGCCCTGAGGGTTCCAGGAGGCTGAGTCTCCCATATTTCAAGACATTCGACACAGGTTGGTGGTAAGGTTGCCAGCCTTACGCACCGGCCGCCTTTATCCCCAGAAAGTGTTCCTGGTACTCATTTCTGTTAGAGGCCGAGTCAACCTCAGGGCCATTGTGCGACCGGAAGGATAATGTCAATGAAAAATTCCGTTGACACTATCGGGAGTCGAACCAGCGACCTTCCGGCCTGTAGCGCAGTGCGTCAACCAGCTGCACCACCTTTCCCCCGCTGCTTCCTATAAACTGACTAAAATTTAGGTTCCATTTTCATGTTAATACTTTGCTTTAACTACATCATTTATTTTGTACAATTGAACGAGTTTTATTTCTTTCCGCTTATGTCTATATATCACTGTATGTTCCACGTGATATATTTCGATAAATTAATGGGTTTCGATAAAATTCGTCAGTCCTACTCGCGATACTTCACCATATGCTCCATCTGCCGATATATATATATATACATATATATTTCTTAATTTGTTGGACACACACTAACGAAATATTGGCCTACGACCTCACGATTGTGGCCAACACCAGTTGCAGTGTTCTCTGTTAATCATAAAATAGGGCGTGACAATAAAACTTTGAGAAATGGTAAAACAATTGCTAAGGTAGCTCCTCTGCAATCTAAGATACACACGTGACCATCGCGGTAAGTCTGCAATCGTCCTACAATCTGTTGCTGATAACGAAACAGTCTGTTTTGTTTCAATTTATCAAACCAACCTTACATGCACTGAAATATGCGTAAAATAGATCCATAATCTCCGAATTAACCTCTGCTCCACTTGGAATGTACACCCACCATTTGTTTTCCGTGTTGGCTTCTTCTGCCTTTCACTTACCAACTCTGAAGATCGTGGAGCCGGTAGCTTAATGCTAAATGGAGCTCGAGAGATGCTCAAATTGCTGTTTCAACATTATAACATTCTATGATGTAGTATTTCTTGTGTTTTTAATCAAATTATAATATGCGCACTAGTGAGTGACTGTGTTAGTGAGTGACTGTGTTAGCAAATGACCGTGCTAGTGAGTGACTGTGTTAGTGAGTGACTGTGTTAGTGAGTGAATGTATCTAGTAAGTGAGTGACATTGTTAGTGACTGTGCTACTGAGTGACTGTGTTAGTAAGTGACTGTGCTATTGAACGACTGTGTTAGTGAGTGACTGTGTTAGTGAGTGACCGTGCTAGTGAGTGACTGTATTATTGAGTGACTGTGCTATTGAGTGAGTGACCGTGCTAGTGAGTGACCATGCTAGTGAGGGACCGTGCTAGTGAGGGATTGTGTTAGTGAATGACTGTGTTAGTGAGTGAATGTGCTAGTAAGTGAGTGACATTGCTAGTAATGACTGTGTTAGTGAGTGACTCTTAGTGAGTGACTGTGCTAGTGAGTGATTTGGCTAGTGAGTGTGCTAGAGAGTGATTGCGTTAGTGAGTGACTGCGTTAGTGAGTGACTGTGTTAGCAAGTGACTGTGTTAGTAAGTGACTGACTTTGCTAGTGAATGACTATGTTAGTGAGTGATTGTGCTAATAAGTGAGTGACTTTGCTAGTTAATGTGTTAGTGAGTGACTGTGCTAGTGAGTGACTGTGTTAATGAGTGACTGTGTTAGTAAGTGACTGTGTTAGTAAGGGAGTGACTTTGCTAGTGAATGTGTTAGTGAGTAACTGTACTAGTGAGTGACTTTGTTAATGAGTGACTGTGTTAGTAAGTGACTGTGTTAGTAAGTGACTGTGTTAGTAAGTGAGTGACTTTGCTAGTGAATGTGTTAGTGAGTGACTGCTAGAGAGTGACTGCGTTAGTGAGTGACTGTGTTAATGTGTGACTGTGCTAGTGAGTGACTGTGTTAATGAGTGACTGTGTTAGTAAGTGAGTGACTTTGATAGTGAATGACTGTGTTAGTGAGTGGCTGTGTTAGTAAGTGAGTGACTTTGCTAGTGAATGACTGTGTTAGTGAGTGACTGTGTTATTCAGTGACTGCGCCTCACATTATTTACCAATCCGAAGGGCACGACTTTAACCGATAAAAGGACTCCTTGAATATGGCTTTCAAGTTATGCCGAAACATGTGGCAGACTGTGTGTCTATTGTGTGAACATTTCAGTGTATGTAAGGTTGGTCTGATAAATTTAATATTTTGCATCACGCACGGTGCGTACAGTACAATATTAAAAATCTGTATGGGTGTACATATATTGTTATGCTTGTAGACCACATACACTTGCATATTTCATACATTGTACATGTTATATATAGGTTAAGTTTTACAAATCTGGTAAGATGCTGAACTTTGATCATTACGTGGCTCCAAATACATAGTTAACCTTTTGACGCCTAATGTCAACTATAGTGGTCATACAGCACCGCTAACCTCTAAAGTTGCATTTTATATATTTATTCAACAAATATAAGTACTGAATATTTCAAACATGGTGTATACTCTCCGTTTTTTTTCTCTCTCTCTTCAAAATGCAGTTTGTTTCATAATTCTAACGTATTTGGTTCCTATATTATTCACATTTTATATACAGGGTGTGCTAAAATTAAAAAAAAATAATTCAGGCGCCAAACGGTTAATGCCAAGGGACAGAATCTTTAACGATAAGCTGACAGTTTCTCATTTAGTCCTGCGGTTGCGTGCTTTACATGCGTGTTCACTTCCGGCTTTAAACAACCCGCGATTTGTCCCAATCCAGAGCCAGATTAATTCCATCTAAGCCCTTCCATGTCACTTCTTGAAGACCAGTTTCATTAACCCGCAGCTACACGTACATTTCTCAAGCAGTATCGTGCTTTCACGTTTTCCTTTCCTTTCTCTTGCTTGTCACATGCCGCACCAGCCCACCCTGCTTAATTGTAACATCCGATAATATTTGGTGATGATTTCGGTAATGATTACATAAGGGTAAACAGAGAGGATTGCCGCCATCTTTGGAGAGGGAGGGATCCGGCATATTCCTATCCGTATCCATTGATATATTGTTTGGTGATGTATAGTCAATGATATTCTGTTTTGAGGCCACAGTTCCATTCTGTTATTCACACCAGGGGCAAACCAGCAGCAATAGTACAGAGAGAAATTATTTGTGCTAGAAAGAGATGGCTGCAGGCACTGAATTGCTGGTTGCAGACAGATACAGGGTTTAACTGCGGGTCTGGAAGGGGTTGGTAGCCACCCACAAACAGCTGGAATTGGCATGCATACCGCAAAGGGTCCTGGGCTGCCTGTTAACCACGAGAATGTGTTAGAACTGGTAGAGAAATCGTGTTCCCTTCAAACCTAGGCCTACAAACACTAGTACCTTAAGAAGGATAAATTAAAGGGATGAATTTATGTTTGTTTCTGTTACCTTACCTTGCGAAGGTGGAGATGCTGCATGCGTTGCTCTCATAACAGAACTGAACAGAACATTGAACCTAAGTCGTGCCCCGTTCCAGTCATGCGTACCTAAATTTAATTGGTAGACCCCAAGGTCACTGCAATTCTTTTTACCCATTACAAATAATTTACCTTATTTAATTCTTTTACTGAGTAAGTGTTTAGTTGATGAGACGCCAGATGGCAGTTGCCGTTACGAAGCACTTAAGATGTGATGAGGTTCCTCTGCGTCGGTCGGCATCGCAGGGTTTTACTTTGCCGATACGTCTATGGCCAAGAAATTTTAACATTTATGGGGTCCATGGTCAATGGAATTGATATTTCGTGTGTGTCTCTAGGGCTATGATATATCCGAAGATGTCGAGTGAACATTATATGTGGTAACCATATATTTCCCTTATGTGTTTTAATCTACCATTGGCTCTAAATGTACTTACTTACTTACTTACTCCATGGTGCAGTCCTTCTTGAGAAGCTAACTGGTTTGCAGCTAGTCAAGAAATTCCTCGCATTTTATGGAACCCGAAGGTTCATTACCGCACTCACAAGCGTCCGCCACCTGTCTCTATCCTGAGCCAGTCCAATCCAGTCCATATACCCACATCCCACCTCTTGGATATCCATCTTAATATTATACTCCAAATGTAGGTATACCATAATACGGAGTTTGGGCACGATGTGGCGCATTTAGTTGAGGCACTGCGCTACAAGCCTGAAGATGGTGGGTTCGATTCCCGATGATGTCATCCTTCCAGCCGCACTGTGGCCCTTGTGTAGGCTCAGCCTCTAACAGAACTGAGTAAAGGTAAAGGTAAATCATTCCCATTACAGGCCCGAGGTGACCACAGGGTTCCAGGAATTTAAAGTTCTCATATTACGTGACAATGGCCCAGGATGGTGGTAAGATTGTCAGCCTTACACACCGGCCGCCTTTACCCCCAGGAAATACTCCTGGTACTCATTTCTGTTAGAGGCTGAGTCAACCCCAGGACCATGGTGCGATTGGAAGGATTATGTCAATAAAAAATTCCAATGACACCATCTAGAATCGAACCAGCGACCTTCCGATTTAACATAAATGAGTACCAGGAATATTTCTTGGAGGGTAAAGGCGGCCAGTGCGCAGTGCTGACAAACTTATCACCTTCATATGATGATTGTTTTGAGATCAGGTAGCCTCAAACTCCTGGAACCCTCAGAGTCTGTCCAGGCCTGTAATGGGATTTCCTTACATTTTATAATATAGGGTTATGTTTCCTCATCCACAGCCAACCCACATACAGAATACCCAGTGACAGTGGCCCTCTGAATGTCCCTTAAGAGAAAATCTTTCAACATTTTCTAATGTAAACACTTCAGTTAGCAGATTTGAGTCCTGTATTTGGTACATTACTCTTCACACGATTTCTTTTTCCCCTTTGTTTCTTCCGTGTGGATCCTCATGCAACGTTCTGCTAAGCCCATTCTAACATATTGCGCTCGTGAAACCCAATATCTGTCGTGAAGGGTGTCTCTAAATCGAATGGGGTTGTATTGTGGGGGGGGGGGTTGCACCCTTGGCGACGAGTGTCGGGTACAAGTATCAGAAGTTCAGCATGGCCGTAAGCAAATGAGACGCGTCTTGTTTCCGGAACACGCGAACACGGCGCAGTGTGTACCATTTGGCCGAACACTGTGCTAGATTAATGCAGTCATTCTCCACCTCGCGCTTGTGGCGTCACGTGGCACGCAGGATCATGTAGCGTGCTTCAGAAAGGGGTGTTACTGAGACAGCCTGCAGTCTGGTAGCTTGTTACCTATGTTGGTAACCTGCTGCAACCGTCTTCGGTGTACAAGATTTAGCAGCGGCAGAAAATGGATAGGCGATGAGGCAGGATATGGAGGCTGTAGACAAAGACATAACAGGCAGACAAATTTGTGTAAAGCATCACCCATTACTCCATACTCCATGGAGCAGAGTCCTTCTTCAGAAGCTAACCGGTGTGAAGCTAGTCAAAAAATTCCCCACATTTTATGGAACCCGAAGGCTCCTTACTGCATTCACAAATGCCCACCACCTGCCCCTATCCTGAGCCAGCTAAGTCCAGTCCATACCTCACATCCCACTTCCTGGAGATCCATCTTAAATCTAATTTATATATATATTTTTTAAAGAGATATATTGCACAGACAGTATATACAGGGTGTACAAAGATAAATTACAAAATTGTTCCTGTAACCAATTTCGATAAATATGTACTTTATGGAACATGTAGAAATGAATAATATGTATATAAATATAGATGTAAATAACAGCAGTGAAAAAGGAACAGAGAAAAAACACTGCGGCTTCTGGGAAGCTAATTAAAGCAGTATATGGTTCATATGTTTATATGTTAGGGGACCACAGTAGCACAGTAGTTAAGGTGCTGTGCTACAAATCGGAAGGTCGCTGGTTCGATCCCAGCTAACGTCAGTGGATTTTTCATTGACATAAAATCCTTCCGATCGCACTATGGCCCTGGGGTCGACTCATCCTCTAACTGAAATGAGTACCAGGAGCATTTCTCGGGGGTAAAGGCGGCCGGTGCGTAAGGCTGACAACCTTACCACCATCCTGTGCTGTTGTCACGAAATCTGGGAGCCTTAACTTCCTGGGACCCTCTGGGCCTGTCCAGGCCTGTAATGGGACTGCTTTACCTTTATCTTTATGTTTATGTGTTAAGTGCAAGGTAATCATATCGGCTAGAGTATGGCAATGTGGTAGTTGGGAAAATGGTTAGAGGAGAAGATGCTTGGGTCGTTTGTGTATGTATTTCTTATACTGGCGATGGAGGTCAGCTAGGGAGTAGTTTTCAACGGAGCAGACGAGGGAGTTAGTAATTTATATCTAGCTAATTCCCTGGCTGCTGCCAGAAGTGAACCTGCCCTGTGCAGGCTACTAATATTCCAGGTACCAAATCTCATATCCCTCTTTTGTTGTTTGGGTCTTACCAAAGTATCAGTCCAGGTCCGAGGTTTGTTTCATCACCCATATGAATTGAAATGAAGTTATAATAAATTGTACAATGAGGGTTACTGACTTTGGTAAGGCCAGTCTTTCTGTCGGTATGCTGCACTCTCTTTTGACTTTAAAGAAGGTTGAGGTTTGGATTTTAGGACGTGACTTATGAAAATAAAATGAGTACTTTTAGAACGCGGAAAAGTTATGAAATAAAGGATATTTTATTGTAAAATAAAACATATATAATGTATCAAGTCTTTAGATTGCAGTAAATTTCCTTGTGCCTAAATTTACGAAATGAATTTCGAGGTAACTTTTGTAATGTGTGTTCACATATGTGAACATAGGTCTTTGAAACGTTAACCTGTTAAGTTAAAGCAGTATTCGGTGTGGGATTTATAATTTTTGCAACTGCATAAAATTAGTTTCTAGAAATGGGCAGTGAAATATTTCCTGTGTCCAAACACCATGGTATAAAATTAAGTATTTTAGATCAGGGTAGAGTTCCGAACATTTTTAGGTTCTATAATAGATTAGCCTTTTAAAGCCTACCGGTTACGTGATGCACCATCAGTTTAACATTCAACAACTGTACGCTCTGCCCACTCTGTATTTATGTGTTTTGTATTTATCTGAGAACAAACAGCGACTTGTGCCACTTACAGCATAAACTGATTGGTTTTTATAACGAAGATGAAAAGTGTTTACAGCGCGGTACGGACTGGTTCTTTAAATAAAACAGTCTGCGCTTCGTCTTTAAAGAGAGAGAGAGTGTGTGTGTGTGTGTGTGTGTGTGCGTGCGTGCGTGTGAGATTTAAGGTTTCCGCCGCAAAGTAACTGAGAACAGAGATCTTCGGGATTATTACGCAGAGAGTAGTGATAATTTCTTACCGACGTTTCGGAAAACCCTATCTATCGCTTCCTGAAACCTGCGGACGGGACCTATAGGTTGTCCCGAAACGTCGGTAAGAAATTACCACTACTCGCTACATAATAACCCCAGCACAGCGCAATTCTCAAAGTGTGTGGTGTGTGTGTTTTTGTTTGTTCTTCAGGCTTCCTATTTTTCACTACGGGCAATATTCCCACGGGTTCCACGTGATTACATGTTCTTTTGGTTTATTTTGTCTTTGGAACTGTTAAAGATTTACCGACTTTTCAAAGTCAAACACACCTAGAAGAGCTTCTTGTTGATCTGATTACTTTTGAATCTGCGCATGCCTCGAAAAACCTACTCTGAGTGGAAGCTGGCTATGTACCAACCTCAGAACACTCTGAAATTCTGTAAGGCCGTTCTGAGAAGAACAAGTTTCACAGAACCCTCCTGTATTCCCCTACTGCGAGTCCAAACCCAAATTAATCTAGTGTTTAAGTGCAAAGATGTCTCTCAGTTACACAAACAATGACACTGGAAGAGAATGCACACAGACGGCACTGGATTCGCTTTTCTCCTCCATTTCCACTGAAACAATTGCAAGTCCCGCGGAGCTGTTAACTTTTTGAACACCGATATACTTACGCTTTACCCACTTTTTTCACGTTAAGATGGGAACTCAAAATTAAAAATATCCTTTAACATCGATTGCCAACATAAATGTACCGGGCTGTCTATAATACAGTCTGAAAAAAAGCGGATCTCTACCTCCACGGCTCCTATAGATGTACACATACTGATTTATGAGGAAATAATTCAGAATTTTCCACACGCGTTTGCTAGAGGGCTCTGCCTGCCATCTGTCCGGTCTGATGTTAGGTGTGGGACAATTTCCCTTCCTTCCCTTGCTAATTGTCTATTGTGTGTTACACAGTTTCTCACTTACTGCAACTGCTTAGCTTTTTCCTGCATTCACTGAATCATGACACAGCTATACGTCTTCTCCCACATTAAACGACGCTTATCACTGCATCATTTAATCCCCTGCCATCTCCGTTAATTGGCATTTCCCCTCACAATACAACACTTTTTTCCCTCTAACTTTCGAGAGACGTGATTGAGCTTAAAAAATAAGGTACCTAACACATGGTCAAAGTACCACGTCCTCCCCAACTCTGCATCCTTCCCTTCATCATGTTCCCAACCGTCTTAAGCTCTTTCGTCTTATACCTTCCCCATCTTTCATTTTCTCCGTCCAAGGAAGCAGAAAAATTCCAATTTGGAAGGTGGCAATACCTCACCCCCTCCGTATGGTCCCCTTCATGCTTCAGTATCGCTGTCTGAAGACTTCGTTTGAAGCGAAAGTCTTCTTTAGATTTTTCTCTCTGGTGTCTCACAGAAGTTGCAACGAAAAAGAAGGAAGAAAAAGCAGTTCTGTCTCACTCAGAACGAAATCTACAGGAAACTGTAACCAGAGAGTATTTCTACATGAAGAGAGTCGTGTCTGCTCCTTCATGATCTACACGCTTCATCAAATATTTATCTGGGTTGTAAAACCAAGAAGAAAAGGTTGCGATTAATGTGGCACCTACTGGAGAGAAAATAATTTTGAAAAAACATGAGGAAAAAAACACTTGAAAGACCTAACCCTAGAAGGGAAAATAATAATAAAAACAGGTCTCCATGAAATAGAATTTGGGCTGTAAAATGGATTGATCTGGTTCAGCATAGCGACAGGTTGAATGCTGTTGTGAATGGGGTAATGAAATCCCCGATTCCCTAGATTTCGATTTCATATATATATATATATATATATATATATATATATATATATATATACAGGGCGTTTCATAATGTACTCCGGGATTACAACAATTTATTATAGGAAACCCGTAGGACACGTATTTACGAAACCTATAGAGATAGAAGGAACAACTTTAAAAAAAAATTTCCCAGTCAGTTGATTTTCATCGTAGTTCACATTTCTGCCGCTAGGCGATGCGAGTGTATGTAGTAAGAAAATGGACGCTCCGGGGGAAAAATCGTTTTGTGTGTTGGAATATCACACAGTAAGTCTGTGGTTACTGTGCAACGTGAATTTCGTGCAAAGTATTCGTCCCACCATTGCCACGTGACCTCGCTGACCTAAAGGCACGGATCATTGCAGCAGTGAAGAATATCGATGCA
>Ga0123354_10009267_pt1 | contig 15051 bp, 10 predicted proteins | sample TergutLab28metaG_2_FD_97872 | JGI IMG/M metagenome (GOLD analysis project Ga0123354, IMG submission 97872) | Labiotermes labralis P4 segment gut microbial communities from Petit-Saut dam, French Guiana - Lab288 P4 | ecosystem: Host-associated > Arthropoda: Insects > Digestive system > Gut ...
AAGGAAAATATATTTGTAGTAATTTTGTGAATAGTCACAATACAGGGCTAAACAAATTTTTAAGGAAAATATATTTGTAGTAATTTTGTGAATAGTCACAATACAGGGCTAAACAAATTGTTAAGGAAAATATATTTGTAGTAATTTTAAAGTGGAAATACTTTCGTTTAGTTTCTATTGCACCTTCTTATTGGAGGACTAGAAAGTTAAATGCTGGTGACTTCTATTCACGGTTCCTCTCTGTAATTCTTCACCTTTCGAGACGGACGTGAGCCAGTCGTAGGTGTTGAGGCCGGAGGAACGTAGTGAACTTGGTCAGCCATTAGAGAGTGAGGCTTCACTTGTCGGTACACTGTGTCCAGTACTGGAAAATGCAGTGTCTTATTGAGAAAAGTTTATGAAATTGTCTCCTGCCCCCCCGAAGCGATTACGGTTGTTTTGTTATGATGTAGCTGCAGCTGGTCCACAGTGCCGGTAACTAGAAAATAATGCTAGGGAAGAGCTGTAAAACTTGGTTAAAAAGTTTTCCTCGCTGGAAATACTTGCGCGTAAGTATAATACCCATGTGTGTGTGTGTGTCGGATTTTGTACTATTCTCTGTAATGTTGTTTTGTGAACATTCATTAAAATGTTCTTAACTAAACCAATTTAATTTATGTCTGAAATCAAACATTTGGGGAAAAGCCCTGCGGAATCATAATTCTATTCATGAAAAACGTTAACAGCAAGTTGAACGTCAGGAATGGTTGTGCTGCATTTCGGTTCGGAATTTTTTGTTTTCCCTTTTCTTTTGCCAAAATTAAAAGATTATTTTTACACAGAACTGTAATTTTGCCCTTTGTTTTATACGGGTGTGAATTTTGGTCTCTCACATTCAGGGAAAAACAAAGGCTGAGGGTATTGTAGAAGATGGCGCTGAGAGAGAGACTCTTGGGCTTAAGAAGAATTAAATAAGAGGAAACTGGAAAGGGGTTACATGACGTGCAGCTTTACGACCTGAACTCCTCACAAAATATTACTGGGGTTATGGAATAAAGGAAAATGATATGGAAAAGGGCATGCGGGGCTTATGGGGGAGGGAAGAGGTGCATGCAGGGTTTTAGTGAGGAAGCCTGAGGCAAGGAGGCCACGTGGAAGTCTAGTTGTATATAAGAATATAATATTAGAATGGATCTTCAAAAAAATTGTTTCAGAGGGTGTGGACTGGATTGATCTGACTCGGATCAATGACAGGCTGTGCACTGTCGTGAATAAGGTAATGAACGTACGGGTTGCATAAAATGCGGGGAATTTCTAAACTAGCCGAGTAACCGCTAGCTTCTCAAGGGGTAGTATGCTCCAAGGAGTTAGTTAAAATTTATTTTGTATTTATTGTTGTCTTTTCGGTAAAGGTGCAGGATCCGTCTGAATGGTGGTTTAACAAAAATGTTAGACACTTTTCATGATTTGATTCTGTCTAGTGTGAAGAGTCAGAGTCAGATAGGAGTTGTTGCTTTTCGCTCACGTTCATAATGACAGTAGGTTCAGTCGGATTTTACGTAAATAAGAAAACTATACTACTGAGTTTTCTGTAATACACGGATCAATCACTCACTTTCACGCTTCGTGACTATCGAATTTTAAATTGTGTGGCACAGTAAGTTGTTTTTGTAAAAGGGCGTCCAAACAAAAGTTCCTGAAGCGCTGTACGTCATGTCGGATCGATCCGTTATGAATAATATTCACTCTCCGCCGTCCAGAAAACTCGTCGTAGACAAAAGTGTGTGGCATATCGTATGCTGTACTCGTAAATTATTTGTACTACGCTTTGCGACTGATGTATTTGTGTAATACTGAATGAAATGAGCCAATATGCACCCAGAGTTAAGGGAAGATATATCGGGAAAGGGAGGTCGCGACACATTCCTTGTCCGGACTATTATATAAAGGTATATCAGGCGTAAAACATGTTTAAATGACAGTAGGTAAAGCCTGGTACAGGCCTGGACAGGCTCTGAGTGTTCCAGGAGGTTGAGGCTCCCAGATCTCATGAAAATCGGCACTTTAAACTTTAGACGCCTAACGTCAACTATAGTTGACGTACCGCACCGCTAACCTCCAAAGTTGCATTTTATATATTTATTCAACAAATATAGGTACCAAATATTTTAAACGTGGTGTATACTCTCCGTTTTTTTCACTTCAAAATGCCGTTTGTTTCATAATTCTAACGTATTTGGTTCCTGTATTAATCATATTTTATATACAGGGTGTGCTAAAATTAAAAAAAAATAATTTCGGCGCCAAAAGGTTAATGTAATAAGACAGTCAGCCCTACGCACCGGCCGCTGTTACCCTCAGGAAATATTTCTGGTACTCATTTTTGTTAGGGGTTGAATCAACCCCAGCAACATAGTGTGGCCGAAAAGATTATGTCAATGAAATATTTGAATGTCACCATCGGGAATAGAAACCGCGATCTTCCCCTTGTAGCGCAGTGCATTAACCAACTTCGCCACGGCGTGCCAAAATGACAGTGAGTCTATTTTGTTCTGTCATGAACAGAACCCTGTGAATGCTTCGGTTTGTTTTGTTGTTTGAAGACCACAGTTACATTTAATTATTAGAAGGCGACTCTGTCAAACAAACCATATTTATTTTAAAAATAATATCCTTCTTTATAGTAGATGGGGGGATGTGGGAGGGTGCGTTGGGGAGGTGGGTTTTTTATTGGTCTATTTTAATGAAACTTGAAATTCTAGACAGATTTTCGAAAAGTACTCAAGTATCAGATTTCAAGAAAATTCTTCCAATGGGAGTAGAGTTGTTTCATGCGGACGGACAGACAGACATTAAGCAGTTAATCGTCGCCTTTCGCTATCTTGCGAACGCGCCTAAAAATTCTACATGATGTTCACATTGCGCTTCTATGTTTTTGTGTGAATCTCAGAACAAAGGGCGATTTTGTCACATACAGTATTAACGGACTGGGTTTCCTATAACCGAAATAAGGAGTAATTACTGCCCGGTACCGACTGAGTCCTAATATAAGACACACATTTCCTACATGAGGCGTTAAACAGTGGATTATCTTACCGTTTAATATCACTCACCGTCTGTTTTCTATGCGTCAAAGTTAAAACTCACATATAAGTTTACTTCTTGACATACAGGCGGAAACTTGCCCAAGGCAAGAACATTGCTTGAGGATAAGTTCTAAAGAGAACATTTGTGAGTAACAAGAGAGGAACTGAGAGCCGGATGTAGAAAAGTACAGAATGAGAAGCGTCATGATACATACCCTGAACGCAATATAAGGAAGTTGGTAAGATCAGTGGACGGGATGGCCGGAATTTTTGGCACGTAATAATGATATTTAAAGCTGATATAACTGGGGCCTGAAGCTGACCATTGAAGCGCATCTAGAAAAGAGTGCGCGTGGAAGGAACTCATCTGTCGTATATATTACCACTGAGTGACGATTAATTCAGCGCAGAGACAACTTCTACTTTATGTTACGTTAATAAAAGAGAATGTGTGGTGGGGATACCGGGGTCGGGGGGGGGGGTTAGTTGAGACGGAAATAAGAAAGGAATATTCAGGAAATGAGATGTGAAAAAGTGGATTGGACCTAAATGATTGTATATGATCTGGCCTTTCCGTGGCTCAGGCTTTAAGTCACCGGCCAAATTGCAGACCAATCCGTGACGGAATTAAGATGGGAAAGTGGCAGTGGAACAAGGGTTTTATAGTACTTCGGTCTTCCTCTGTCAGCGTCATTCCGCCAACGCTTCGTAGTTATATTTCATTCATATGTCAGCAATGATATGTAGCGATCGCAACTGACACCTTTAAGATTTTAGGTTCTCATAGCGGTGTTGTCGTGCGTTTGAAAATACGACCACTTCAATAGCTCGTGCGTCGGAAGTTATTTGGAAAACGACACGAGCTACCTGGAACTTCATTTCACATCGTCGTTAAACGAAACATGTTTCCTCTCACTTCATCTCCTCGTCGCTACACGGTCCATTGTGGAGGGCTTGGACGAAAGAAAACGAATAGTCGGACTGTGGAAGAACGGGAAAATTTCTTACCTCCTGAGTGACTATCAGCTTCTCAACGACTCGGCTGTATTGTTCCATCTCTTTCGTTCTCTTTCAAGGCTAAGATTTAACGGAATTATATTTAAGGATTTAATCTTTACTGCACAACAAACAACACGCTTGTTTTTTGTAACAAGTACACAAAATATTTACTTCGTCATGCAAAATACCTAGCCCTTGTTTAACACCCCATTCGTTTTACGTCTTTTTGCTTTATCTCCCCTTGTCAATATACAACACTTCTTAATTTACGCCCTCTCATTTTAGGTTTAAAGCCCCTGTGCTGACTACGCTCTGTTAAGCTAACTCCTACATATTCCATTTATTTTTTATGCGCGTATCTTTTTTATTTACGTCCACGTCTTCAGGAACACAACCAGGACGTAAAACAAGGGCTTGATATGCACATAATACAAGTCAGCGTTCGGAAGAATACGCAAAATTTCCACAAAACTCTACTAGTGCTCAGCGGTTTTATGTACCAATCTCACGTACTGACTTTCACCCCCAACTGGATACTGAATGTTGGAAGTACGAAACGAAACTCATTTGCTCTACCTAAGAGAATTGTGGCTTTCAACTCCAGCGACTTCACGAAAACCCACAATTAATAAATCGAATTAGTTGCTATCTTCCCTACCGAATTTCACCCAAGAAATACGGTAATTGTCAGTCTGAACTTTATGAACCTCCTTATGTAACCAGCGACAGTCACTTAGCTCATTTTCACGGAACTCGACGCTTGCTGGACATCCATTTGACTGAGTTTTAGTAAACTTACAACAAATGTTACAGCCGATGGTGCTGTGCCACAGACGGACAGACGCAAGTTCTGACGGTTGTCGCCTCCGGATGGGGCGGATCATTCGTACTTCCATTAAACCAGTTAATTAATTCTGTGCTGGGAATATTCACTCTTTTTTTCCCCTGCGGTCCCTGCCGCATGCAAATATGAGTAGCTGCAGTATGTCGGCAGAAAGTACAATTTTAATTTTAAACGGTTCGCTGTATATGTGGTAAAAGCTAGCCTTGCAATGTTACGAGTCTTATGCTAACACAATATTTTACGTGTTATGAACTAAAAAATTACACGAAAATCTTGTTTTGCACCTTTTTACTTTAACGCGCCTGGCCAAAAGACACCAGTTCTTAACCTTTTGGCGCCTGAATTATTTTTTTAATTTTAGCACATCCTGTATATTAAATGTGAATAATACAGAAACCAAATACTTTAGAATTATGAAACAAACTGCATTTTGAAGAGAAAAAAACGGAGAGTATACACCATGTTTAAAATATTCATTATCTATATTTGTTGGATAAATATATGAAATGCAACTTTAGAGGTTAGCGGTGCGGTACGACCACTATAGTTGACAATAGGCGTCAAAAGGTTAATTTACACCATTTATTTTTCTGTTTAACGCCCTTTGGCTGGATGCACCGTTACTCCATCCCCTACGTATTTCATTATCCCTTATGAGAAGACCATTTTTATTCACGTCTTTTTTAATCAGTGGCAATTTTTCAGTTAAACAACCAGGGCGTGAAAAAGATATTGGTATAAAATGTATCGACATGGGGAGAGGCGCCGACGGTCCACGATATTCTTGGCACTGTCAGATCGGTGCATTTAACTAAGGAAATGGAACCGTTGTGAAAGGAAGCCAACTCCTTTAGGTCTAGTAGTTACTAGTTGTCGTCCGAGCAGACGTGACTGGTGCAGCAGGCCAGTGTGGCCGAAGGAATCTCATTGTTTCGACATATAATTGTTGTTATACGATATCAACCAACAAAATGCACTTTTTCTAAATCAATATTTTAATTTTTAATTTCTTCTACATATAACTAGGAAAAGGTATGTAGTCAAACACAACTTAATCACTGAGGCGTATTTAATGACAACCTGATGATGGCCAATACAGGCCGAAACATGTAGTTGTTTCCATCACATAGTCATTAAACACACCTCAGTGATTAAGTTGTGTTTGACTACATATCTTTTCCTAGTTTCACACACACAACGGGGATGACACACTTCCTAGATTCTTCTACATATTTTGAAGCCAAGGGTTCGTCTTCAGGAAGGCAGCTGTACATATATACGAAGTTATGGTGTAGTGTGTGTTACATGCATTAGTGTAAGCAATTTAGTAGGTAGAAGACTGTGTCAGTGTTGTACACGCATCAGTATAAGCAGTGTTCGATCACACTCTTCTACCTACAAGACTGTTTATACCGATGCATGTAAAACACTCCATAATAAACAGCCGTCTTCCTGCAGATGAACCCTCTGGTTCGAAACATGTAGAAGACATAAAAATTAAAAATTAAAATATTAGTTTTAAAAAGGTGCATTTTGTTGGTTTATGTCGTATAATTGTGTTAAAATGTATGGTGCAAAAAACACAATATAAATGTTAAGACAGGTTACCATCGACGGGAGATCGGCTCGTTGCAACGGCCGTTATCTGTTTGACACAATACAGGCACGCATGTACAACTAAATATCAGTGAACATAGTGGGATTCGAATCCATGTGTCTGTACTGTTTTTGAAGACCGGAGAGTACCTGCTACAGTCCGCACCGTTACGGTGTTCGCAGGGCGTCAAGAGAGAAACTTACTTATTTGCGCAAACACTAGAGCATTGAAGTCACAGCATCCCGGTTGCCTATGAACACATCTTATTATTCTGTCAAGCGAAATAATTCAATCAGCATTGCAGTGCTTCATTAGTTACGAAGGTTCTAAAGCGTGCCTGTTCGTTTAATGATCAGAGTCGAGAAACAGGCTCGGAATTCAATTTTTATGATAAAGCGAATTGAGTTGTTAATGACATCCTCAAAAAAATCTACAATAAACAAAGATAGATGTGCTAGCGTGGGACAGAAGGCAACTGCGTAATTCCAAAGACGCCATTACGAATCCTAGAACTCAACCTGGGATTCAGTCTCTATGAATTACAGTTTCTGAATACTCGTATGTTAATGACGTCGCATCCTTATGGAACCAGAAACAGATGCCGACGCGTGATCCGAAGCCGAGAAAAAAACGCTTCGTATTTTCTGAGTACGATGACACGGATGTAATGGCAAAAGTACTTACATCTCCGACCTGAAAAAATCGAATGTTTAAGCCCATGCGTTTGCTGCGTGCACGCGAAACGCCAAGTTCAACACTAAAACTTTGCATTTTGTGCAAAAACACTTAATGTGTCCCACATAATTTTTTCAAGAAACAATGATTATTTCCCTACACAATGTTCCCCGATTTGATTTCCAAAGGGAATTGCATTTTGTCTGCTGTGAGGTAAAAACTGAATGTTTTTTTATACTGTTGATATATTTAAAGACCCATGTCAAGGATCGGGCAGTTATTTGCCGGCCTGTTATCTCAGAGGCCGTCCCGAATGAGACCCTCTAGGCTTTTTGGTGAAAAATATGACACTGGAATAAATTTTTCTCCGAATATTTCGGTTTTATATCAGATGTCATACCGCCAATGCTCCGTATTTATTTTATTTGTAATATTACTTTTGCCAGGAGGCAAATGCGGCGAAGGCGACATTACTCTTTCAATGTATTACGAATCATAAAAGGATGAAAGTGAAGTTTTGTAACCATATTTCAGTTTATGTTTCACAAATAACACATTTTAGGAAATGTGAGCGTTCCTAAGATTGAGATTCTTCAGTAATATTAAACACAAAAAAGTGACGGGAGTCGTATAGGAAGGGTGTCTGAGAACATGAAGTGATGAGGACATGAAGTGATGAGGAAGGTATTAATATATCCTTTTTATATTTTTTATGTTTGTTTTTGTTTTGTATTTTTGTTTTCTCTGTAGTGTATTCTGTGTTTTAGTGTATTTTTTGTATATTGTTTCTCCTTTGGTGCTGTCTCTTTCCAATTTTAGCACAAGTCTACAGACCACTGTCACCGGGTGGGAAACCAATTGCAGTAAATAAATATCATATCCTATCTTATAAAGGATAAGAAGTTATGTAATAGTGTAATAAATCAACAAATGCGCATTTATGAACATGTTCAATCACATGTTGTTATTCTTCACCAACATGCTTTGGTCTCTTCAGCGAACATCAAAATGGAGTCTCATAAAATAACACTATTTTTGTTATAAGACACACTGTTGGTGATGGAATGTGTAACGTTCTTTAATGCATGAGAAGGAAACACATTCAGAATAAGAAGTTACTGCAGAAAAGAGAAAACCGTATACTGATAGTTCTCGTGATTTGTACTTCTTTTACAGAATATTACAAATGTTAGACTCTTGTGACCGTGCATCATGAATGTAAGGTGAAGAGAGAGAAAACAACAAGATTCAACTAATCTGATCTGAGATAGAAATTTGATAATAAACATCAGATTTGTTGTATCTTGTTAGTTTCTCTCTCTTCACATTACAAATGTGTTCAAATCAGGGAGGGCATGATGTGTCGCACAAAGTGATTGTATGGGGGAGGTCATACGCGTTAAAGAAGAGGTGATGTGTACAGAGGGAGGAGTTCTGGCTGATCAGAAATAAAGATAAACAATAACAAGTAGAGTTAGTGTAGTCTGTATTCAGATGGTTGAATTCGGGTTGCAGAAGTAGCTTTTGAATGCAGCCTTGAACCTTAGGGCTCAATAAAATGCGAGGAATATTAAGCTGAGAGTTTATCAGCATGAAGGGAGACATACTACATAGACGATGGTCTCCAAATAATCTCTTCTTATTCTGGGCGCCTATCTGGCTTCAGGATGTATGTGCTCGCATCTTCTGGAAGAGTTTCTGCTTCATGTAACTTCAAAGCGGGAAGTCTGATATCTGAGATTCTGTCGTTATGTGCCCAACAAAGACTCTGTCCCGTCTCCCTGGAGAGTATTTGAAACGCGTCTGTTAGAAGCGTGCAAAAGACTTGCCTTTATTGCCGCAGTGTGAGAATAAGAATTTCGAATTACGCGATTTTATCAGTGAAATAGAAATGCAGCGGGATGCGCAGTTCTATCACGAGCTGTAAATGTATGTATGACGTAACAAGTGTTCAACTAGAGCCACACACAAGGACGACCCATTTCTTTTCGTTTCTCGTATGCTTTGTTGTTTTAAATTTGTGGTCTCATTCGTGATTTACGTTCCAGTAGTTCAGCGTAAGCATTACATTCTTATCAGATGTACCGTAAGCATTACATTCTTATCACGTCTTATTATCAGATGTACCGTATCCACAGTATTTCAGTAATTCGGAGTGGTATTTTTTTACCAAGGAACAAAACATAATGTTAGATGTATCCACATTCGACACAATTAACGTCATTTAACACGCATAACTGGTTAAAGTTTCCATTTCTTCGTTAATTTAAAGGAACCAACTTCAAGTCCTATAAATTTAAGTGTTATAGGAAACGTTGCATATTGCAAGGCAATAGATACATTCTGGCCCAACAAGGCAATAGACACACTCTGGACCAACAAGGCAATAGACACCCTCTGGCCCAACAAGGCAATAGACACACTCTGGCCCAACAAGTCAATAGACACACTCTGGACCAACAAGACAATAGACACACTCTGACCCAACAAGGCAATAGACACACTCTGACCCAACAAGACAATAGACACACTCTGACCCAACAAGGCAACTGACACACTCTGACCCAACAAGACAATAGACACACTCTGACCCAACAAGGCAACTGACACACTCTGACCCAACAAGGCAACTGACACACTCTGACCCAACAAGGCAACTGACACACTCTGACCCAACAAGGCAATAGACACGCTCTGACCCAACAAGGCAATAGACACACTCTGACCCAACAAGGCAATAGACACACTCTGGCCCAACACAGCCTGACACGGCACCTTGCACTGCAGCAGAATTGCTGTAAGTTGGTGTCTTGTATTTGCGTTCTCAAGAAATTTACTGTGTGCATAATAATTACGATACATGCGGATACTGTAAAGATGTTCGACTGTGGATACATTCTATGAAGAGTATGTTGGGTAATATCCATTGTCTGAAGTATGCTTAACACGGACTTGACTCTCTTCCATTCATAATGTGATTGGTTGCTATTATACCGACAGTTGAAGTATACATTTTGACTTTAAAGTTTAATAAATCTTGTTGAACGAGAGCTTGGAACGGATACAATTCCCGAAACTTCGTGTAACCTTATATGAAATATATTGCAGACAGTGAATAATATGAAATATAAAATTCCTATAATAATCAAGTTTATAAAATCTTGGAACAGAGCCTTTCATTACAGGGAAATAGTCGCTTAGCTGGCCAAACAGTCTCCTCTACAAATTTACGTAATTGATCAGGGCTTTACCCTGAGTGATATGAGTGCATTCAACACGCGCAACAGCGAAAACATACACGTTTTCCTTCTCTGGACTCATTCTAATATTCATTATCTACGCCAGTGTATAGACATGTAGCGTCAGGGTTTCAGACTATAATTTTGCAGCTACTTCCCATCTCGCCCATGAAAGATAGGCCTGCATATTGGCGATATTCAGTGCCGCTCGCGTGAACTTTATACAAGACGAAGAGGGACGATCCCTTAAATTGTAAAGTTGAGCATTTATTTAATTAAATTCGTTAATAAATAGCACTACGTGTTTTATATGCAAGCAAGAAGGAAAATGATTCAACTGTATCAGTAGGACTAAAAGGACAGATGTTTTTATCAACAGAATCCCAGCTTCACGCCCAAAACTGCATACGTGTGTGTGTGTATGTTTTTAGTATGCATCTTTTCTATACGGTGTATCGAAGAATGAACTTATTATATTGGTGGGGCGCAGAATATTTAGGTGAAAGACACGTAGTTAGACGTGGCCTTCCAGAACTTATTTTTCGTTTAATACGTTGCAGTTTCCACCGTAGTGTCGTCACATTAAATTTATCTCTATTCCCTGGAGCACAAGCCAGCCAGTTCTCAATTAATTTATTCCACTGTCTGTCAATTTTCAAAGGCTTGCAGGCTGTCTGAAGCGAAATACAGCGTCTGTGACGAATTTGGAATGGATTGGCTGCTTGTTGTAACATGTCTTGTCTAGGATCCCACTCTCTTAAACTTTAGTACTGTGCGGCATCAGATTGGAGTGTACAGAGTTTCAGAATGTGTTTTGAATTGTTCAGAGAAAGAATTAAGGGAGTTTGAGCATGTAATATGTAAATGTTTACATATTCTAATCTAGTTGCACGGCTGTTAATCGAAACAATATTTATTCTTATTATTGTTGACGATTATGATGATGATAATAATAATAATAATAATTCAGTTTATTTAAATGTTGGTTTAAAAGCGCGGAGACAATTGAAAATCAGCATGATTGCTAAATAAACAAACACGACACAGTCACACAAAAGACAAAGCAGTAACACAGTGAGTTTTAACACTGACTCAACACTTTATTAAATAATAATAATAATAATTATTATTATTATTAAATTATTTATTATTAGTGTGCTGTCTTAACAGCGTATTGTCAATCACAGAGAGAGCAAGGGAATATAAAGCAAAATGGATAAGGTACACCCACAAACGGATACACACACTTAGGTCCATCACGAGACAGAAATAACATCATATAAGGTCAGGCAAAAATAGAGTGAATGTTAATAGAATTGTTAAGTTAGGAGATAATGAATGTAATGGTGATGATGATGATGACAATAATAATAATCAAAGAAGCATACTTAAGAGATGTGGCAATTTCCAACGGTCACAACTTCCACAGTGCCACCGATAAGCTACAGATGTGCACAGACTTAAAAGAAGGGTTTAGAAGAATATGGAAAATGAAAAGGCCTGTATTATACCAGTAGTACTATCCGCAACTGGTATTATCCTAAAAATTATAGAATGGTTTAGCAATGTTTACTGTTCGTCCTGCTCTATATGTTCTAATGCAGAAAGGAGTAATACTTAATACTTAATGAATGCCGTCTAGTAAGACAGTTTTGGCAGAACAGTGAATAAGGGTTTGGTCAGTGAGACCCGTACTCTTTTCAGAACCAGATAAATTTCTGTAGATGATGATGGTGATGAAGATAATAATAATAATAATAATAATACGTAACGTGAAATTAAACAGCAAGAAATTAAGAAAGATGAAGGTCTGGAAATACAGCTTCAAGTACTTCCAATTTCAAGACCGGGTAAGGGTGATGGGTGACATTCATGTTCTTGAAACTATAGCTGGTTAGAGTCTGCGGTATTCTGTGGGTAAGAAGTTAAGTGCTGAAGTAATATTTCTGACTCTGTCAGGAATCGAACATACAAGTCGTACAGTGGGTGCCAGCGTACTGACTTCAGCCACCCTGTAGTAATATTATAGTACATGAAGTGTTAGGCAGGATCGATAATTGAAGGTCAAAGACGTTTTGCGTTTCATGCTCAAATGTTCCAAGTAATTTGTGTAATAACAGAATTTACGTAAAACACAATCATGGCCTGCCTTCCTGTTTTCAGAGACTTTCCAGTGCTACAAATCTTGTGCCGTTATGAAGTATTTTGGTTGTATATTTATTTATACAACAATATAATGCATTGTAGGTCGCAGGATCTTGTGTTGAAATTCGTACGCAGAGGGTCGTGACATTGAAGTCTGATCGACTCAAAATTTTTCCGGCTTAAAACTCAGTGTTACAGTTATCATTATCATAGTCATCAATAACGTAATCGTCATTAATATAATCATGTTTATATTTTTCTTTAGAGACGGAGATTTTGTCAAAGGAGTACTTTGTCTATTAAATTGTATTCGAATTCTGAATATCTGTGGAACCCTTGTGACAAGACCTGACTTTTGCGGAAAACCTGTACAATTAACGTGACGTCTTTTGAGGGCAAATATAAATAAATTATTTCTAAAATGTGAACATTTATTTATAAAATAAAAACATTACATTTATATATTTAACACAAAATTTTATTTCTCGTGATTTGCCATGAAAAAAAAACCAGGCACCAAATAGTTACAGAAAGGGATGAAAAATAAATGAAAATATATAATTGAAATTTATCGAAAATATATTTACCAATTTTATTTGAAAGGAATTAACTCCTGAAAGTCATTAAACGAGCCACAGATTTCCGTAGAATACTGTTTCAATAATCGCATCCATATTTTGAATAGCCGAACATTATTTCAAAGAGACTCCACAGTCGCAAAGTTAGTTGCTGCCGACTAACAAACAACTATACATGTAAGTGTGTGTGTTTGTGTGTGTGTATGCAGTATGTATATATGTATGTATGTATGTATGTATGTATTATTGTACGAAATTGTATGCGACTAGCTCTAATACTTCAAAGCGCAACAAGCCGGAAGTTCGAGGTTTCGATTCCCGATGGTGTGAATGGAGTTTTTACTGACACAATCCTTCCGGCCGCACAGTAGCCCTGGGGTCGACTCAGCTTCTAACAGAAATGAGTACCAGGAATATTTCCTGGGGGGTAAAGGCGGCCGGTAAGTAGGGCTGACGACCTTACCATCTTCATGTCCCGATTGTCATGAAATCTGTTAGCCTCAACCTCCTGGAAGTCTCGGGGCCTGTCCAGGCCTCTGCAGGAATTGATTTAGTTTTTAGCTCCAAAGTTTCGTTTGTTATTGCTATAAAGTTCAAACTCAAGGCTCTGTAGCAGCATCCAACATTTCATACATTTTACACACTATATAAAGATGACTGCAGGCGCTGTCTGCATCATGGAAGGATGCGACATTAAATGTGACTAGTGTCGCTGTCACCATAAGTGTTCGTACGTCCACCATATTGTTAAAAAGGCTACAATTTTATCGACACGTACTCGCTGGTAGTCGCTTGCAGTGGCGTGTCATTCATAACACACTTCGTAAATAATCGGTCTTAATGATAAAAATGGGAAGAAAAGGCAAACGGACAGCATGGTGACCCGATAATGCCACTTTTCCCACAAAAACGAAATTTTAACATAAATATTAATTGAATTTTAAAAACAACGATTTACCAGTACATTGTTTTGCTTACATCATCAGAAAATATCTTGTAACGAGTACAATTCACGTTGAAAATTCAACAGTAACATTACACTATGTGAATCTGTTTAGTGTTCGCACAGATGAGCGTCCGGGCAAATGCGAAGGAATGGGCTTTTATGTAGAATACTGATGGAAACTTCTCCTTTTACTATGTATAATATGTTTAGTTTTATAACCCCGAACAACAACGTTGAAGTTAGTAATTGCCTTTATAAGCAGTTTTACGAGTCTAGATGCATTTACTTGCCTTGATCCAGCCACGGCCTTATAGAAACTCGACTCACTGCACTAACATAAAACGCGGAATGTTTCAGGGCTCTTTGTGTAGCTCCGTACAATGGCGAGTTCCAAATTCCTTTCCCCTCCTCACTATAAGAGAGGTCTTTATCCTGACAGCTTACGTTGCTCATACTTCGCTTTCCAAGCAAGGAAAAATAATTTAGATTGCAAATGTGTAGTACTATAGCCAAAGTGCAATTTTACGATAATGTAAGTGCTCTACAAGTTGGAAAATTCAGGTTAGATCATCCCTGTTTAAAGTGTAGATAGTTCGGTTTTCATAACTGTGGCGCACTTAGTTATAATGTCAAGCAGCCGCTAAAAGTTTCTTATCAACTTTTATCATATATATATATATATGCATGTATAAACACACACACACACACACACACACTACACTCACACACACACACATTCACACACACTCAAACTCACTCACACACACACACTCACACACACACACACACACACACATACTACACACACACACACTCACTCACACACACAAACACACACACTCACACACATACACTACATTCACACACGCACCACACTCACACACACAGTACACTCACACACGCACTACACTCACACACACACACTGTACACACACTCACACACACACACACCACGCACACTCA
>Ga0123354_10009269_pt1 | contig 15050 bp, 16 predicted proteins | sample TergutLab28metaG_2_FD_97872 | JGI IMG/M metagenome (GOLD analysis project Ga0123354, IMG submission 97872) | Labiotermes labralis P4 segment gut microbial communities from Petit-Saut dam, French Guiana - Lab288 P4 | ecosystem: Host-associated > Arthropoda: Insects > Digestive system > Gut ...
CCATCTCGTCGATGCTGCTCTGACCAGGGGGAATCCGGCCTGGTCAAGGCTCGGGTTGACGGCATCGCGACCCTCGTGGAACGGTCGGTGAGGCGGCGGTCCCACTGCGCGTGATGTCGATGGTTCTGCAGTGAGGTCGATGCTCCGGCGGTGACGTCGAGGGTTGAGCCCTCGACATCACCGCCGGAGCATCGACCTCACTGCAGGCTGAATCAGTGTCGCACTCATGCCGCAGCACACGAGCAGACGAGCCGGTGTTGGGTCCAGGCCCTGGGGGCAAGCGCGAAGGCGGTCAGGCGACCTGCACGGCGTCGGGCAGCTCGTCGGGGACGTGCTCGGGGAACGACACGACAAGATGGCGTCCCAGCGCGGTCGCGACGCGGGCGAGGGTGTCGATGCGGTTGCGGGCCCCGCCGCCTTCTTCCAGACGGGAGATGACCGACTGGGTCGTGCCCATCCGGGCAGCCAGCTCGCGCTGGCTCAGACCGGCAGCAGTGCGCAGGTCGTAGATGAGCTGGCCCAGAGCCAGGTCCTGCTCGACCTCAGCGCGACGCGGTGCAGCGACAGGTGCGCGGGTCTTCTTGACGTCGTCCCAACGGGAGTAGTTGGCCATCGTGTCCTCCTTCACGGGTACTCGGCCGCGCACGCCTGTGCTGCCCGCCAGGCGCGGGCAACCTCGGCGTGCTCGTTGTCGCGCTGCTTGCGGAACGTCGTCAGCAGGACGATCCGTCCGTCCTTGGTGAACCTGTAGGTGATCCGTCGAGTTGTCGGGCCGAGCGTGAACCGCAGCTCGAACGGGCCCTCGCCCAGGCTTCGTGACAGCGGCATCCGTGCGGCCGGGCCAAGTTTGGCGAGCCGCCGACGTCACCCCCCACCAGGTTTGCCGAGGCGAGAGGTAGGGGGTGGGCCGACGGGGTGGGGTAGCTGGTTACGGGACGATGACAGCCCGGCCGCGCAGGGTGCCGTCGTGGAGGCGACGGTAGGCCTCGGGGGCGTCGTCGAGGCTGAAGGTCTCGGTCTCCACGTGGATGGTGCCGGCGCGGGCCAGGTCGAGGACCTCGAACAGCTCTGAACGCGAGCCCCAGTAGGGGGCGCGGATCGTCGAGTCGTAGGGGGCGGCGAGGACGCCGACACGGGCCTGGCCTCCGCCGACCCCGACCAGGACGACATCGCCTTCGGGGCCGGTCACGGCCTGGGCGAGGTCGATGGTCGGCTGGAAAGCGACGAAGTCGAAGACCGCGGTGGCTCCGCCGGCACCTACGACGGCGCGCACAGCGTCGGCCGCGGAGTCGTCGGACAAGAAGGCGTGGTGTGCGCCCACGTCTTTGGCCAGGTCCAGCTTCGGCTGGGCGATGTCCAGGGCGATGACTGTGGCTGGTGACAACGCCCGCAACAGCTGGATGGCCACGTGGCCGAGCCCGCCAGCCCCGATGACGACCGCAGACGAACCGGGGACGAGCTTGGGCAGCGACCCTTTGATCGCGTGGTACGGGGTCAGGCCAGCATCGGTGAGCGCGACGTTGGCCACCGGGTCCAGCCCTTCCAGCGGCACCAGGTGGCGCGGCGAGGGGACGGTGACGTACTCGGCCATGGTGCCGTCGCGGCCCAGGCCCGGTGGGACGATACCCAACGCGGCGGCCTTCGGGCAGTAGTTCTCCTTGCCCTGGGCGCACTGGTAGCACTGGCCGCAGCCCTGCGGGCCGTAGATCGCCACGGCGTCGCCGACATCGAACCCCGCCGCACCAGCACCGAGCTTGTCGACCACACCGGCGCCCTCGTGGCCCAGCGTCATGGGCAGCGGGTAGCCGAACAGCTTGTACTGCTCGGCGTCGAGGCCCATGACGAACGAGTCCGAGTGGCAGGCGCCAGCAGCGGTGACACGCACCCGCACCTCACCGGGCCCTGGTTCGGGTGTGGGAACCTCCACAACCTGGGGTTCTTCGCCGACTGCCGTGTATTGCAACGCTTTCATGGCACCTCGTCCTTGGCTGGAGTGGGTTTGCTGCATGTCTCGTCCACCCTATCCACCTGGTGCTTGCCTGCGTACTGCTGGCTGTGTCACCTGCCTGGGACGATCGGGTTACCGCGTGCTTCTGCCCGGTTGAACACCCTCTGGGCGGCGTACAGGGCCTCATCCGGGTCGAAGTGACCGACGTATGTGTCGTCGAACAGAGCGTTGTGGATGTCTGCGGCTTGCTGTGGTGCGGTGATGCCCACATGCCTGAACAGCAGCTCCAGGTCGTCCATGTCGCGTTCGCGCAGGGCCCGCAGCTTCATGGCGATGAGGTGCCGTGGTGAGGCGACGAGCACTTTCAGGCCGGGCAGGGTGATCTCTGCGGCGTTGTCGTCGGGCTCGTTGGTGAAGAAGGCTGCGGCCTGGCGGTTGATCCACCCAGGGTCGAGCCCGTGGCGCGCTGCCACGGTTGCTGCCGCCTGCCAAAAGGTGTCAGGCCCTGACCGTAGCGTCGAGTCGATATCGCGTGTGACGCGTCGTGACCCGTACTCCAGGGCCATCGCGGCGCCGCCGACGACGTACATGGTGGCTTGTGACCCTTGTTCGCACAGGACCTGCCCGACCTCAGTGAGCAGCCCGATGATGTCTTCTCTGGTCAGGTCCAAATGTGCGTCGGCCACTGTTCGCTCCTTAGGCCTGCTCGAAGTTGAGCTCGTCGAGGAAGATCCCCAGCCGCACCAGCTCTGCTGGGCTGTGGGCCAAGGCCACGTATGCGTCAGAGGGGCTGTAGCAGAACGGGAACCAGAACTTGTCCAGTGGCTCTTTGTAGGTCCAGCGTGGGGCCTTGCGGCCCATCTGGTGCAGCCGGTAGCGCACAGAAGCGGCGATGAGCAGGTCCCACCGGTGGTCGCCCACGGTCTGCGGCTCGTCCAGCGCCTCGTCGACGGCGTCAGGGCTCATGCGGTAGAACGCGTTGATACCGTCCATGAGCAGGCGCAGCGCGTGGGTCTGGTCGCCAGCGGCGATGGTCTCGCCCACGCGGGTCGCGATCTCCGGCACGGTGTGCCACCACCGTGTGGTCGCTGGCACGGGCGCACCTCCTTGGAGCGGTTCTGTATGCCGGACGATACGGCACGTGGGGTGGTGCCCGCCCGATGTTTCGGTCGGGCCAGCATACGAAACAGGGTGTGGGGGGAGGGGGCTGTGCGTCACGCCCAGGGCCTCAATGGAGAGTAACTCGGCCTGTCAACTGGCTCAGAACATGGCGTGTCAGCCCCAACCGGCGCAGGCGGCGGCGACCCGTGAGAAGAAGGGGCCTACGGTGACCCACTCCTCGTCGTCGAAACGCAGGCCCGCCCAGTAGACGGATATATTGGCGTCAGGATCGACCCCAGGATCACCCAGGTGGACTTCGTTTTCCGCGAGAGCTTGGAAACTCTATCACAACCCCAGATTTTGCAGGTGGAAGCGCTGGGACTCGTGAGGCTTCTCGAGTTGGGCGGCGAGGGCGTCGATGAGGCGGGCACCCGAGTCGACCTGAAAGTGAATTTTGTAGAAGATCTCCAGAATCCGCCCGTCGAACGCCAGAAGATAGTCACGGGTGCGGATCTCTTCCCATCCCGACGTCGTGGGCGCAGTACCGTAGATGGGCACTCCGGTTTCCGGGTCGGTCACTTGGCTCATCATAAGGGCGTGGTCGGCCTCGGACGAGAAGGCAAAAGACGGCACGACGCTGCGGTACCATCGCGACCATGAGCGCAGACGTGCTGGTGGCAGCAGCTGGGGGCCGCACCGCCGACGTGGTTGCGTACCTAGACGCAGGTGGGGATATCGAGGCGTGTGACGTGGGCACCGGTCGCACCGTGCTGCTGGAGGCGGTCGCGGCGGGGCGCAGCGAGGTCGTCCAGGTGCTGTGCGAGCGCGGTGCTGACGTCGAGGCCGCAGCTGGTGGGCGCACTGCACTGTCGTGGGCTGTGGGTGCTGGTATTCCTGACGCGGTGGCGGTGGTTGACATCTTGCTCGCGCACGGGGCCGAACCGAACCGGACGGTGCACGACGGTGGGGTGACGACGCTGATGCACGCAGCCGAAACCGGGGATGAGGCACTTGTGCGCAAGCTCGTCGATGCAGGTGCGGAGATTGATGTGTGCGACCAGGCTGGGCAGACGGTGCTGAGCCGGGCGGTTGCTCATGCGCAGGCCACGCAGAAAAGCACGCCGGAGGCCGGGCGTCGTTTCCGAATGGTTGCCTTGCTCAAGTCTTTGGGTGCTAACATGCCGCCCCCGCCGCCAGAGCCAGCCCCCATTCTCTGGCCCGACGTCCCCTGGGACACCCAGACGCCGACTCCGCAGATTCCGTCAGGGGCAACCCCAGAGCAGGTCCTGCGCGGTTTCATGCTGGCGATGCACTTTTGGGAGGCCGGTGCGTACAACCCTCGGGCACTCACGTCGCTGGAGTCGCTGGAGGGGCACCATGCTTTTCGCGGGTCGGTGGCGGCCGGGACGCAGATCCTGCGGGCGTATGTCACCGACAGGAAGCGGACTTACGGCGGCCAGGTTGCGGGTGCCGGGTGGCCACCTCGCTACTCCCCGGATTTCGTGCTGCTCAGCGTGGAGGCCCCGACGACGTCGCGACGGCTCATGCACACGCGGCACGTCAACTGCCGCTGGCGCCAACGACAAGGCCGTCCGCCACAGCCCCGCTCGCCCAATGGCTATATGAATGAGTGCCTGTACGTCGTGCTGAAGAAACACGGGCAGTGGCGCGTCGACTCGGTCAAGACCCGGGTGTTCGGCACCGAGAAATGGGAGGTCGGGATCCTGTGAGCCCGGCACGCCGACGGGTCTCAGCAGGAGCGGTAGGGCTCTGAGCCTGGGCCGCAGATCGGGGTCGGGGTCTGGGGCGCTGTCGCTCCAGCCGGACTCCACCAGGGTGTAGCGGTACGGGACCTCCCCTGCGGAGGAGCTGCGGTTCTCGATCTGCAGCACAGTGCCGTTCGACGGGTCGAGGAGGATCACGTAGTGGCCCTGGCGCTCGGCGCTGAAGTCGATCTGCACCCCGGTGGCGGGTCGGCCGAGACTGTCGGTGGTCGGCCCGAGCAGCTCGATGCCGGAGACCGTCGCGGCGACCTCGCACCGCCGTGCGTGCTCGTTCGCCTCTTCGGAGCTCTCCGCACCCGAGCATCGCACCAAGGGGCTGAAGTGCGACATCACGGTCTGGTCACAGCGAAGCCCGCCCGTACGCGGGCATCCTTGCGTGAGGCACGGGAGCGGGCAGTCGGCGTGAGTCTCGCCGGTTGGTTGACTGATCGCGCTCAATGAGTATGCTCAACGACATGAGACGTGCTGAGCGCAAGGAACGCACCCGCCAGGAGGTGCTGGACGCGGCCCGGGAGGTGATCGTCGCGCAAGGGTTCGCTGCGACCACGGCGCGGGACGTGGCCCAGCGTGCCGGGGTCGCCGTCGGGACGGTGTTCGCACACTTCGCGACCATGGCCCGGCTGGCTGAGACGCTGCTGGACGAGACCGTCGGGCAGGCGCTGGCCGCGGTGGGCGACGAGCCGGACGGGGACGACCTGGTTGCCCAGCTGGTGCACGTCAGCGCCGCCCTGTACGACGCGTACCGGGCGGACCCGGAGCTGTCTCGGCAGGTGCTGTCCGGTTCTCTGTTCGAGGCCGACCCGGACGGGCCGTCCCGGCGCCGGATGGGCGAGTTCGCCGCGTGGGTCGGCACCCGGGTGCACGCCGCGGTGACCGCAGGGCAGATCGAGCCGATCGACCCGCAGGAGGCCTTCTTGATCTACTTCGCGCTGTACTTCGGCGTGCTGGGCCTCGGGCTGCGCGGCGAGCTCGACGCCGCCGGGCAGACCGAGATGCTCGACCGGATGCTGCGCCGCGTCTTTCGGTCGGCGGTGCGCCTGTGAGTGCCGTGGCCGTCGTCGGGGCGGGCGTCGGCGGGCTGTGCGCGGCGCTGGGGCTGGCCGCCGACGGGCACGAGGTCACCGTGCTGGAACGAGCGTCGGGCCTGGAGGCCGTCGGTGCTGGCCTGGTCCTCGCGCCGAACGCGGTGCTGGCGCTGGCCCGGCTTGGGGTGCACCTGGACGGCGAGGGCCAGGTGCTCTCCCGGATCGAGGTGTGCGGGCGCGGCGGCGACCCGCTCAGCACGATCGACCTGACCCGGCTCGCTGGTGCGCACGGTCCCACCTACGCGATCACCCGGCCCCGGTTGCACGCCCTGCTCGCCGCGGCCCTGCCGCCGTCGGTGGAGGTCCTGCTCGACGCGCCGGTCACCGCGGTCGAAGCCTCGGGCCGGACGGTGACCGTGGCATGGTCGGGTTCCCGCCGTGAGGTGGACGTGGTGGTGGCCGCGGACGGTCTGCGCTCGGCCGTGCGGACCATGGTCGGCGGCCCGGCGCGGCTGCGGTACTCGCGCAACACGTGCTGGCGCGGCGTCGCTCCGCTGGACGTGGGCGATGCCGCGGTCGAGTCGTGGGGCGACGGCCACCGGGTCGGGGTGGTCCCCGTCGGCGCCGGGCAGGTGTACTACTACCTGGTCCAGGTCGCGCCGGCCGGGGTCGAGACCCCAACCTCGGTCACGCAGCTGCGGGCCATGTTCCCCGGGCACGCGAAGACGGCCGGGCACCTGCTGGACTCCCTGGTCGCGATGCCACCGTTGCACCACGACCTGTACGAGCTGGGCAGGCCGTACTGGGGGCGGGGCCGGGTGCTGCTGCTCGGCGACGCCGCCCACGCCATGACCCCGAACCAGGGGCAGGGAGCGGCGATGGCGATCGAAGACGCCCTCGCCGTCACGGCCGCCCTGCGCACCGGACCGGACGGGGCGCTGGACCGCTACCGCGCCGCACGCCACCGACGGGTCCGCCAGGTGCAGCTGACCTCGCGTCGGATCGGGACGGTGGCGAACCTGCGCGGGCCCGGCGTCACCCGGGTGCGCCAGACCATGATGCGGCTGGCCCCGCCCTACTCCGCCACGGCGGCGATGCGAAGGCTCGTGACCTGCGGGCCGGTGACGACGAACCCCTGACCCAGGGCCCCTAGGGTCCAGCACCTCACCCTTTCCCCTGACCGACAAGGAACACCATGACAGCTCTGAAGCCGACCCCAGCCGCCACCGTCCGCACGCCACGACTTGCTGTGCGTACCGGGGGCTGGACCCTGGTCGTGCTCGGCATCGTCCACCTGGCGACCGAGGTGGCTACCGCCGGTAACCACGACGACGCCACCCGTCAGGCGCTGGACGGGCTGGCACAGGTCCGGCTCACCACGCCCGGCCCCCAGCCGACGCTGGCCGACCTGTTCTTCGGGTTCAGCCTGATGGTGGGGTTGACGCTGCTGGCCGTCGGGACGTTGGTGGTGCTGATGGCCCGGTACGGCGAACAGGCCCCGGGTCTGGTCACCGCCGCCTCGTGGGTGCTGGTGGTCTTCACCGCGGCGGGGCTGGTCCTGTCGTGGCTGTTCCTGCCGCTGCCACCCCTGGTCGGGCTGGGCGTCGCGCTGGTTGCCGCCCTGACCGGGCTGGTCGCGACGCGACGCACGACCGTCCGGGCCTGACCAGACGATCCCGCGCCTGGCTCTCCGCCCTCGTCGCACCTCGGTAGGTCGTGCACCTCGCCGTGATTGCCGCCCTGACTGCCACCGACAACCCACTTCCCATGCCACAGGATGCCGCCCGTACGCGGGCATCCTTGTGTGAGGCACGGGATCGGCCTCGCTGGCTCCTTTCGTGAGTGTCGTCGGTTGGTTGACAGGGCCGCCGCCGGTCGATAGCGTTTGTTATATATCAAGTGTTGTCCAAGGAGGTCCTGTGTCACCACCACCGGTGAAGGTCACACGCGAAGACATCTCGGAGGCTGCGCTGCGTCTGGTGCGCCAGTGCGGGGCTGAGTCGCTCAACGCACGGAACCTGGCCGTCGCGCTGGGGTGCTCGACCCAGCCGATCTTCACGCAGTTCGCGACGATGGAAGAGCTGCGTTCGGCTGTCCACGCCCGTGCCGATGCGTACCAGAGCGCGTACCTGACCGAGCGCACGGTGCTCGACCACGACGTGATGGCGAGCTTCGGCCTGGCCTTTGTCGACTTCGCACTGGCCGAGCCCAACCTGTTCCGCTTCCTGACCAGCTACAGCAACGTCGAGGACATGGCGCAGGTGGCCACCAGCCAGGACTGCAACGGCCAAGACGTCGACGTCATCCGGGCCCTGGTCGCCACCGACGACGAGAGCGCCAACGCCGTTTTCCTCGACATGTGGCTGTACGTCAGCGGCCTTGCTGCGGCCCTGGTCGCCAACCAGATCGAGCTGGACCGTGACCAGGTGACAGCGATGGTCACCCGCATCGGCAGGCTCTTGACCACCACCGAACCCACAACCTGACCACACGTCCAACCCCGCCAGCCGCCCAGCCGGCGGCCACCTCGTCGTGCCCACGCGACCTCACCTCGAAGGAGCCATCATGGCCACCGTCCCACGCCCGGTCCTGCTGCAGTCCCTGTGGGTGTTCTTGCTGCTGTGCTTTGCCTACTGCGACATCGTCACCGTGATGGACACCGACCCCCGGTCGGTCGACGCGGTCGCTGACATGACCGGCCCGTTGCTGCTGCTCGCCTCGGTCTGGATGACGATGGGCATCGCCATGACCTTGTTCTCGCGGGTGCTGCGGCGGCGGGTAGGCCGTCCCCTGGGCATCGTGGTGGCCAGCGCGATGTTGCTCGCGCAGATCGGAACCTTGTTCGTGCCACCGCTCCAGGCGTACTACGTGTTCTTCAGCGTCGTCGAAGTGGCCGCGATGGTCGCTCTGATCGTGTTCGCGTGGACCTGGCCCGCCGACCAGCCAGAGCACGCTGGGTAGCTCACCGGCGAGTTGTTGGGCCCCCGGGATTGTGCGCTGCCTGTCGCGGCTGTGGTCGGTCCAGACCCCTCCGGCCGACCACCGACACGGTTCGCCCGGGAAGGTGACGATGTTTCGGGCTGAAACATATGTTTCAGGATCAGTACACGAAACCGGGTCTTGTGGGTGTTCGCCCGTGGCATCCTGGCTGTGGCCGGACGGTGGATAGGAGCGACGTGGCGTTTCGGAAGAACAAGAGCAACAGCAACAAGGGACCGTCGGTCTCCCTGTCGGACGTGCTCGCCCAGACGGTGGCGAACCACTACCCGGGGGCGAGCATCGACGGGACCGTCGTGACGCTGGCCGCCACCGGTATCCAGGTCGACTGCGAGGCCGACGACCCGCAAGAGCTGGGCAACCTGATGTCGGTGTCGCTGTACATGCGGGTCAGCGGGGGGCCGTTCGGTCCTGAACCGTCGTTCGCTTCGATCTCCGGTTATGCCATGTGCGGCGCCGGGTGCGACCCGGTCGGGCAGTCCGTCGTCGCTGTCACCGAGGCTGGGTGTTTTTGGACGTGCACGTTCCTGGAGACTCTCGAGTCGGCCGGGTTGATACCTGTGCGTGAGGCCCGTGAGGAGCGCCACGACGTGACGCTGCGGGGGGCGCGGATCGGTGGCCGGGGGTACCAGGTGTGGTCCGGCAAGATCGACCGGACGTTGTCGTTCGACAACCCGTCCGATCCGCAGGCGATCCTGGCTGCCACACGGTCGCGCTTCGGCGCCGACGCCACCATGACCAGCGCGGTGCTCGCCACCGACACCTTGCCGGTGCTGGCGTCGAACCACGCGGTGCTGCTGAGCACCTTCGCCATGGTGATCGGGGATGGCGAACCCACCACTGAGGTGAAGGTGCACGGCGGCGACTGGCCCCCGTCGTGGGGACCGCTCGTGGCGGTCTCGCCCGGCGCCCCAGGTGCCATCACCTTGCTGCGAGAGCTGGCGGTCGCCGTCCCCGTCGAAGCGTCCCGCTGGGACCGTAACCGGCTGGCCTGGACCCTCGGCACGATCGGCCAGACCCGCACCGAAGCGCACCAGGCCGCTGGCTGGCGCGGCTGGCACCGCCACGGCGGGGTGCTGCAAGCCCCCCTGACCGACGGCCAGATCGCCGCCGCGAACGTCAACCCCGCAGCTCTGCCTGCCGACCACCACCACTTCATCACCCAGGTCGGTTGGGGCGCTGGCCCCGGCTACGGCCTGCAACCACCGACATTGTTCGACCTTGGTGTCGTCCTGGCCACAGCCGGCGACCAGGTCACCTGGTACCTGTCAGCCGCCGGAGGCGTGTGGGCTGACACCCGCACTTTCGGCACCGACCCCGTCAAAACCCACGACTCCTTCGACCTCTGGTACGCCGACTGGCTCGACAACGCCCTGGCCGGCCTGCGTCCTTGGAACCAGTGGGACGGCACGTGTTCTTCGTTGGGCGCCCTCTCTCAGATGCTCGAGGACCGTGACAGACGTGGCATCGAAGGCAGTTTTGAAGGTGTCAAGGTCACTCTGGCCGGTGACGACGGCCAGCCCACCGATCCGTGCCATCACTGCCAGGCGACCTTCGCCAGGTTCGGGATGGGTGACGAGGTCTGGGTGGGATGACCAGAGCCCAATCTCGCCACGGGCGGACGAGAGCTGGCTTACGATACAAGGCGTTCGTGTCACATCGGGGTGGGGACCGCACGGGGCAGCCCTGTGCCAAAACCCTGCTGCGGGTGGCTTGTCTATGTCCCACAGGGGCGACCCGCTGAAGGAAGATCGAGGTGCGTATGCGTCTGAGGGTCAAGCACCTGGTGGACAACCCGTGGTTCGACCGTGCCATTCTCACGGTGATCGTGATCAACGCTGTGGTTCTCGGCGTCGAGACGGTACCTGCGGTGATGGACCACCACGAGGGCACCTTGACGACGGCGAACCATGTGTTCATCGGGATCTACGTCGTCGAGATGGTCTTGAAGCTCATCGCGTTCCGCGGCTCCTACTTCCGCTCGGGGTGGAACCTCTTCGACTTCGTCATCGTCATGACTTCTCTGGCTCCGACCGGAGGGGTGTTCTCGGGGCTGAGGATCTTGCGTATCCTGCGTGTGCTGAGGATTCTCAGGCTCGTGTCAGGGCTCAAGCCCCTGCGGAAGATCGTCTCGTCCATCTCGCGCTCCTTGCCAGGGATTAGCTGGACGGTCCTGCTCATGATGATCGTCTACTACGTGTTCGCCATCGTCGGGATCCACCTGTTCCGTGCTGAGAACCCCGAGAGGTTCGACAGCATTCCGACAGCGTTCGTCACCTTGTTCCAGCTCACCACCCTGGACAACTGGGAGTCTGTCGTTTTCCCGCTCACCGAAGCCCACAGCTGGGCCTGGGCGTACTTCTTGTTGTTCATCGTCGTGACGTCGTTCGTCCTCATCAACGTCATCTTGGGGATCGTGGTGGACTCGCTCAACCTCCAGACCAAGGAGGACGAGATCGAGACTTGCGAGGCTGCGGCCGAAGACGACGCCTGCGCCGCTGACCGCCTGCGCTGCGAGGTCCTCACCCTCAAGGCCCAGGTCGACCGCATCGCGGCCCTCGTGGAACAGACCGTCGAGCCCCCAGAGCCCGCGCAATAGCTCTGAGGCGTCGGCGGCGATCGCGCCAGCGCCCCGGCGGGCCAGCAAGTTGCGGTGCCCCGTCCGAGGATTCCGTGATTGCTCCACCAGACAATCCCACCACCCCCAAACTGCGCGACGATCGTGTCGCCTCGTTTGCTTTCACCCTTTCGTGATGGGCCGGTCACCGCGGTGCGAACACGAACACGTGGTGCGAACCTAGACGTTCGCACCACGCATTCGTGTTCGCACCGTGCGTGGGCGTGGTGGGCCCTCGTGTCCGGCCCGCCGGCCTGCGCGGGTACAACACTGGCTGATCCGCAGTCACCCAGGGCCAGGGGCGAGGGTGGCACCTGGCTCCGGCTGTGTCGTCTGGGCTTGCAGGGCTGAGACGACCAGGACGTCTGCGGGCAGCCACTGGACGGACAACCAGTCCCCACGGGGCAGCAGCTGGATGTCGTCGTGCCCGTCGCCGGGGGTCGGTGTGCCGCTGGCCAGCTCGGCCCACCACACCTGCATGAGGTGGCCACCGACGGGCCAGCGGCCATCATGCGGGCCAGGGACCAGCTGGCCAAGGTGAAGGCGCACACCCAGCTCTTCGAACAGCTCACGGTGGACTGCCTCCTCCGGCGTCTCGCCCGGTTCCACCTTGCCGCCAGGCAGCTCCCACCAGCCAGCCTCGTGGGCAGGACGGCTCCGCCGCGCCGACAGCAGCCAGCGTGGGTCGGTCAGGTTGTCGACCACAGCGGCGGCGACGAGGGTTGGCACGGTTGCGGATCCCACGGGGCCTATCTTCGCAGGGGTGCCGCAGTTGCTCACTGCGTGTCTGCGGCGAGGGTGGCAACGCGGTCGGAGAGGTGGTGGGTGCGCAGGAGGGCTTCGAGGCGGTCGGGGGTGGTTGGTGCGCGTGCCAGGTCGCGCAGGGATGTGGCGAGGGTGGCCAGGGCCAGGTCGTCGCTGCGGCGGGCGAGGTCCAGGCAGCGTTGGTGCTGGTGGGAGGACAGGGACAGGCGTCCGGTGGCGGTCGCGGCGACGACCAGCTCCCGCACGTCGTCGCAGAGGACGGCTGGGGCAGGGCGGGGGAGTGCTGGGACGTTGGGGGTGGTGGACCAGCGGCGTGCGAGCATCTGCCAGCGGCGCTGCAGGACGCTGGGGACCTGCGGGCGCGGCGCGGCGGTGAAGTCCAACGAGAACAGCTCGAGGTGGCCGGCTTTGCGCACGACGAGCGTCACCGGTTCCCACACGGTGCGCGAACCGGTGACAGTGCGGCGGGCCAGGACGTACTCGATGGAGGAGCGCACGTCACGGGAGACTTCCAGGGCGAGCAGCGCGTCGACGCGGTGGGTGGTCGCGGCGGCGATCTCCTGGCGCAGGACCAGCTCGTCGTCGGAGCCTGGGACCGGCACGGACCAGACCAGCTGCTGGGCTGGTTCGTCGATGACGATGGTGCCGAACCGGCTCACGGGGACCAGCGCGACCGGGCGGTCCGGGCCGGCGAACCCGGCCTGTGGGGCGGCCGGAGGCAGGGCGGTGCTGACCTGGGCGAGGACGGTCTCGTCGACACCGTCGGGCAGGCACGTCACCGACCGGGCGGTCGCCGACAGCGTGCCGTCTGCGGCGACCCGCGGGCCGTCCACCCGGAACGGTCCTGCGAGCAGCCTCGGCACCGCGGCACCCCAGAACGCGATCGTCTCGCCGCTGCGGGAGAACCGTGGGTCGGTACCGGCCGGACGCGCGGTGGTCGCGGTGCGGACTGTTTCGGCCTCGGCGTCCCACATGGTCAGGGTGATACCCCGGGCGCCTGTGGGTGTCACCCACCAGGTCGCGCCCAGCGGGTGCAACGTCAACGCGTCACCAGACTCCTCGAACGTCCGGCGGGCCTCGCCGCGCAGCTGTGGCCACCGGTCCGGGTCGGCCTCGTCCAACGCCCGAGACAAGGCCCAGACCTGTGCCAGGGCGCTGGTCGCCTTGGACTCGTCCACCTCGTCGTGGTGCTCAGCCAGGTGCTCGACCAGCGCCGCGGCGGCACCAAGATGACGGCCCAGCAGCGCCAGCCCACCAAGGCGGACCTCCAGCGCGAGGTCACCCAGACGTTCGCCAGCGTCCGGCCCGAGGTGCGACAGACCCGCGGTGATCGCTGCGGTGACCTCTTCGCGTACTGATCCGGTCAACGCCCTGGTCGCAGGCGTCGGGCCGTCCGGGACGGCCTGGTCCTCGGCTTCGGCGACGACCGCTGCAGGCCACGTCCACGTCGCGCCGTGCACGGCGAACAGCCCGGCCAGTGCGCGCAGCTGCGCCGCGGCACGGTCTGGGGCGTCGGCACCGCACACCATCCCGTCCCACCCGGCCCCGGCGACGTACCGGACCGACGGCTGACCCGGGCAGCTGATATCGACCCAACGGGCGGTCCCGGTGACCGACACCGGTTCGCGCGTTCCCGCCTGGGAGTATGCGCGGCGCACCGCTGCGATCCCGGCCCGGCGGCACACACGCGCAGGGTCCAGGGCGAGGATCTCGGCCACCACGGGCTGGAGAGCAGAGCCCTCAGCAGGTTGGCCAACGAAGGGCCCGTCGTCTGGCTGGTCGGGGCGTCCAGGCGGCGCGCTGGGTGGGGCTGGGCTCTTAGGCTGGGGTGGGAGATCGGGTGTGGGTGGGTCGGGCGTGCCGGGGTCGGTGCCTGGGTGGGCGTCGGGCTCGGGAGCCTTGGGTCGGGGTAGCGCGTCGGGCTGGGTGGTGGGCTCAGGCGTCCCGGGCTGGGACGGTGCGCCAGGCTGGGGTCCGGACGCGCCGGGCTGCGCCGGGGGAGCAGCCTCGGACGGGCCGGGTTCTGCCGCTTCGGCCAACGTCCGCACCACGATGGCTGCGGCCAGGACGTGGACGCACACACCTGCGATCCGGCACGGGCAACGGCCGTGCGCTGGGCCTTTGGCGTCCAGCTGCACGGTGAACTCGGCGACGTCGACCGAGCCGGACTCCGCGTTGCTGTCGGCGAGGGTTGCCGCAGCGGCGAGCTTGGCTGCGCGGCGCACCAGCCCGGGGTTGGCCAATGTCGCCAACGCCTGGTCGTCATACCCGGCGTACACCGTTGTCCAGGTGTTCACGAGATCACCCCGGCGAGCCACTGCGCGAAACGGTCGGGGGTGAACGCACCGATAGGCATACCGCGGTCGGCCAGCATCTGGCCCACGTGGGCGTCGTAGGAGGGGTTGGCTTCGTCGTCGAGGGCGGCCACACCCAGCAGCGTCACCCCAGCTTCGCGCAGTCGGGTCACGCTCGCCATCAACGAGGCGACGGAACCTCCTTCTTCGAAGTCGCTGACCAGGGCAAGGACGGTCCGTGTCGGGGTGCGCACGAGGGTTTCGCAAAAGGCCATGGCCCGGGCAATATCTGTTCCGCCGCCGAGCTGGGCGGTCATGAGGACGCCGACGGGGTCGTCGGCCATGTGGGTCATGTCGACCACGGAGGTGTCGAACAGGACCAGGCGCACGTTGACGCCGGGCAGCCCAGCCAGGATCGAGGCGCACACCGCCGAGTGCAGCACCGACGCGGCCATGGACGCCGACTGGTCGACGAGCAGCACCACGTCCCACGGCAGGCGGCGCTTGACACGTGAGACG
>Ga0123354_10009271_pt1 | contig 15050 bp, 8 predicted proteins | sample TergutLab28metaG_2_FD_97872 | JGI IMG/M metagenome (GOLD analysis project Ga0123354, IMG submission 97872) | Labiotermes labralis P4 segment gut microbial communities from Petit-Saut dam, French Guiana - Lab288 P4 | ecosystem: Host-associated > Arthropoda: Insects > Digestive system > Gut ...
ACACACACACACACACAAGACATATACACATACACACACACTTACACACACATGTACACACACACTTACACACATACACACACACACACAAGACACATACACAAACACACATACACACACACTTACACACACATGTACACACACACTTACACACACACACACTCATACACACACACTTACACACACATGTACAAACACACTTACACACACACACACACATATACAAACACACACACACACACATATACACACATGTACACACACACACATACAAACACACAAAGACACATACACAAACAGACATACACACATACAAACACATACACACAAACAAACACACACACACACACATACACACACAAACACACATAAACACACAAACACCAATACACACACCAACACACGAAGATACACACACACACACACACACACACACATACACACAGAAACAAACACACAAAGATACATACACACACAAACAAACTCACAAAGACACATACACAAACACACGTACACACACAAACACACACAGTCCCAATCATAGACGGTATGTGACGCAATATGTACATTAGGCCGTTCTCACGCATTTCTACGGAAAAACGTAATTTTGACTCGTTTACTCAGATGGCAGCTCTATGTTTCCAATTGTGCGCCTAAGGAATATAAATTTAACTTCTCTGTTTATTTTAACAAAAAACGGAAGGGAAGGAGACAACGGTACGAAAGGGATATAGAAAAAGATGGAAGGAACGGAGGAGAAAGATAGATGGAAATGGCTCCCCTTTGAATTTCAATGCACCTTTTCCACCAGTTAATTACAATTTCTGTAAATGAATGCATCAGTGTCAACCTGAAATATTTACGTGGGTTAAATAAATTTGTTTGCCTCTAAGTGGGCGATTCGTACGTTCCACTGTCACAATTTACAGCCGTTAAAGTAAGTGATTTCGATTGAAGTGATAGTCCGTAGTTCTGGAATCAACAAATTTCGTATTAAATTGTGAAAACCGCTAGAGAATATCAAGCTGATTGGTGTGACGGTGGATCACGTGATATGCCCTCTTGTTCGAATCTGTGAGCAGGCAGTAAACTGCGTTTCTCAATAAAGCGGATGCAAAACTAAACACTAGAACAATGGACGTGTGTTAACACGCTACCTGCCACCGTGTAATACAAGTGGCGCTGAATGCGGCTGTCTTCGAAATCACTTCTCACGTCAGCTTTTGGCCAGCATTTCTCCCCAATTTCTCGCCGTATCCTCCCCCCCCCACCCCAATCTCTGCGGTGCCAGTTACGAGGCCGCCTGGGACCCTTGGAAGGGGTGGAGACCACTGGAGCCTCAGTGAATACAGGACAGTGGGCAAGAAATGGTGTGTTTGCAGAATGAAGATTCAAGTGTTGTGGCTTAGTATGCCAATGTCGACTGGCAACTAGTTACCGACGTTTCGAACATCAGTATTACTGTCATCGTTAGGGTCAAGCACTGCAAGTCACTCTTCCTGTACTTAACTTTCTAAGGAACATCCCCGCTGGCGTATCAGTCACAAAGCTCTAAAAAAATTTCCAATCACAAGCCAATTTTTTAATGTGTTTATTTTGGCCCCAAGCTTGGGCCATCATCAGGTCAGAACAACAAAGAAATTGAATACATGCAGGAACTAAAAATCATTCAGCACGATATCTCACATTTCACATCAAGGTACATTAAAATTGTTTTGTAACAAAATTGTGTTATAACAAAATAGTTATTTTGAACACGTCTTTGGGCTTTTTATCTTTATACTGTTGTCATCTTGCATTCTTCACATATATTACTAATGTGTCTTGAGGTAAAATGGGAGATCTCCTGCTTAATGTCGTAAATGAAACCAACTTGGTGCACTATTTATTCTTAGTGTATTTCATCAATTTTACTTATAACCTCTATACGTTTCGGACCTCTCCAAGCCCATCATCAGGAGGAACGACTGTATTTATGCGACACTTGGTACTTGCTGTTCTGTACAGCTGACTGTCTGTTATGAATCCTGCATACGAGACAGTCAGCTGTACAGAATAACAATTACCAAGTGCCGCATAAATACAGTGGTTCCTCCTGATGATTTGACCTGGAAAGGTCCGAAACATGTAGTAGAGGTTATAAATAAAATTTACGAAATAAACTAAGAGTAAATAGTGCACCAAGTTGGTTTCATTTACGATATTATATAGAGATTCACGGCCAACAGAACATAAAACGCCTACTTAGTGTTTTTCAGTTTCTGGATGTATTCAATTTCATGCATCATTATGGCCTGATGACCCAAGCTTGGGGCCGAAAATATTCGCCGTTTAATAAGCATATTTTTTAGGTCTTTGCTTCTTGTACTACTTGAACCTGAATTTGAAGGTACTATTTTCCCCTCAAATCATCTTTAGTTATTCATCCGTCAACACGAACTAACATTTCAGAAGATAAGAATCTTCATCAACGCCGCCAACAGCACTCTATATTCCGAATTCTACGTAGCAAAACACTCCTATTCCAGTAGCAGGTCTGGCTGACAGAAGGGGATGCTTTAATTCGTATCCATAGCTTAGTCAGTATAGTGACCATGCCACGGGAGGGATGATCGGGGGATCAATATTTGATTCCTGTCAGGGGCAGAGACTTTTCTCTTCTCCGGAACATCAAGACCGGCTGTGGGTGTAACCAGCTGGTAAATGGTGGCCCAGTTCCCAGGCTTAAAATGGCCGGAACGTGAAGCTGACTATTCATTTCGAACCGGTACTGAGAATAATAATTTGTGGAACTGTACGTGGCTTGTCCGGAAAGTATCCAGCCATTTTGAATATCTCGAGAACCGGTCGCGTGGCCTTGCTGTAACTTGGCAGCCAGTCAGAGGAGACCTTACTGTCCATCCGTGAACAGTCACTCTCCCGTGGGGCTAGTCAGTCGGCAGTGAGAGGCCGTTGACTGAGATTGTGTACTGTGTGACTGTCGCATTCACAAATCTCCTCATTTTCTAGGGCGATTTTAGCTTTGGCAAAACCTAGAAGTCGCAGGGAGTCAAATCTGGGCTATACGGGTGCTGGCAGACCTGGGTGATGCAATGTTTTGCCAAAAAAAGAAGGCTGCACGTGAGCTGTAGAATGGACAGGCTCATTGTCGTGATGAAGCTGACCTTCTCGCTCGGTCAGTGTGAATGTGACGGTCACACAGCACACAAGTTTGGTCAACGGCGTCTCACTGCCGACTTACTAGTCCCACGGGAGAGTGACTGTTCACGAAGACGCAGTAAGGTTTCCTCTGACTGGCTGCCAAGTTACATCAAGGTCACTCTACCGGTTCTCGAGATATTCAAAATGGCGGGATACTTTCCGGACAGCCCTCGTACTATCTCCCATACCCCGTGGGTCTTTACAGCGTGGTACGTGATTAGATACAGGAAGAAGAAAACACGACTTCGTTTTAGTATTATTGTGGGCCAGACCAGAAGTGAGCATGCCGAAACACGTCGCGCGTTTCATTCTGTATATTTGTGATACAGGAGTGAAAAGTAGTGTCAGACTGGAATTTGCTCGTTTAATAACACTGGAGGCCGAATACTGGCGATAGAGCTCCATGCATTGTAATTCTCGCCGTTTCCCGCCAAGGCCGATTTCTGTCACGGTAAGGGCCTCCGGTAACCGTTGGATGGTAGGCTGGGTCGGCCCTAGAGCCAGTCCGGACACTGTGGGGAGAAAAGTTCTTGCATCCACTGTGGATTAAGCCCTCGACTGCTCGATTGTACAGATCGTACCTTAGTCTCTGTATCATCTGTGCTATTGAGGTGACAATAGTCATTGGACAAAGCCAAAGGACATTTCTCGGAGGGACTGCCAGTGATTGTTGAAATAATTTCGTGGTAAGAAGTGGACCTTAATAAGATGTCTTATCCTCAGCTTTAGTGGTCTTGTAGAAATCATGACTTAATGATTAGAAAGTTATTCAAGAGTCCTTGAGGCCAACGTCCTGTCTTGAACAAACTTAGAAGTGTTCTGGTCGAGAAAGAAGAAGAGTGGAATCATTTTACCGTCAGAGGCTTGTGAAGGCGTTAGAAAAGGGTAGTGAAAATCTGTGAAACACTGTTAAGAGCCGGGCGAGTCATTTCAGACTCTCGCAACTTGTCTTTCAATCCCACAACCGCTTTTTTTGTTCATTTTTTCCATCTTTACCTTTCGTTACAATCTGTTCTTTATATCTAATTAACCGTATATATTTTTTCAATGTATAAAATCTTGAAATGGGATGATCGATGCAAATCAAAAGCAAAATATATTGCTATTTCTGTTTCTATTACTTTCTTTTTTTACATTCAGGAATATTTATGATATTGTTATTGCTAATGATTTTAGATAATTGTGGAAAAAGCAAGTTGCGAGTCTGAGTACGACATTTATCACTTCTGTCCTGTGTAAAACGAGGATATGATTTTAAGCTACTGACTACGGGCTGGACGGTCCGGGATCGAATCCCGGTGGGGACGAGATTTTCCGCCCGTCCAGACCGGCCCTGGGGCCCACCCAGCCTCCTCTAAAATGGATACCGTGTCTTTTCCAGGAGTAAAGTGCGGCCGGGGCGTGCTGCTAACCACTCACCCCTTTCTAATGCCGCGGCCATGGAAGAGTAGAGCTATACCTCTACCCACCCTCTGGGCCACACCGGGTCTGTAACGGGATCACTTTACCTTTATATGTTATTGCTAATAGTTTTAGAAAATTGTGGAAAAAGCAAGTTGCGAGTCTAAATACGACATTTGTCACTTCAGTCCTGTATAAAGTGAGTACTGATTTTAGGCTGTTTTGTTTCAGTCATGTATTGGATACTTTACCAGTTTAATTTCCAATGTTATTGCTTGTGTGTGGTGACGGTCAGTCTGATTTGCAGTTTCGATCTTTTGTTGCAGTGACGGTGAGCCTGGTTTCCAGTTGTAACATTTCCACCATTCCCAGGCAGATTGTGTCTGATTTCCAGCTTTTAACTTAATTATAATTAACAGCCGAAGTCAGAAAGGGAGCAGAAGTGTAGGCTTGTAGCGCCCTGTCACAAAACTTTTCAGTGTCGAGTCGCTCGTATCCACTGCGCGGTCCGCAATCGTGACAACATTTTCAGCAAATCCGTGAAAAAATAATGAAATACTTCGTCGACTGAACCACGACCATGTACTGTACGAACCATTTAATGGAAAGATTTTTACATTTTTAAAAACATCGGAGTTCGTGGGGTTCTGTCTGTCTGTCTGTCTGTCGTTTTAATACAATGATGGCGTTATTTTGAAGCCTCGTGTGCAGTCTTGTAAGCCGTGATTAAATTGTTTTGTTTAAAATATGATCTTTCGTTTAACATTCTGTTTAAATACTCATGACGGTGGACATAAGCCTGGACGGGTAAACCGAGCCGTGTTCAACAGCTTTTTATCCTTTGTCCTGGTTCGAATGCCGGTGTTTGGTATCACGATTAATGATAAAAAAATGGGCTACGTCTGACGTATATTTAAATGAATTGGAGCTTGTGCAAACAAGTTAGGAATTATCGTCGGGGCGTAACACTTTACCGCGTTCACTGTAGTATTGTCCCTAGGATTGTGTTCTTGAATAATCTTTAGAGATCACAACATGCACTATAATTTATTTAAGTAACACACCAACAAATGCATATAGATAGTCTTTAATAACCTAAAATTTACATTAAAACACTTAAAAGGCTCCTACACGTTTCGATCATACGATCATTCTCAGGGAGCATACTTTGTTCCTTGCTAAAGTTACAGTTTAAAACACTCAGTTATTTACAAATAAATAACAGAGTGTTGTAAACTGTAACTTCAGCAAGGAACAAAGTATGCTCCCTGAGGATGATCGTATGATCGAAACGTGTAGGAGCCTTTTAAGTGTTTTAATGTAAATTTTAGATTATTAAAGACTATCTATGTGCATTTGTTGGTGTGTTACTTAAATAAACTACAAAATGCACGGTGCAACGTTAAAGATACGCACTATAATTTATTTCAGTGCTCTCCTTCCTCACATATCGCTCAGTATGTGTCAGTTGCTCGGATCTTCATCTATTTCTTGACTCTCAATTCGAAACTTACAGAGGTACAAACTCGATTATAAAATTAGTGCACTGCATTCCGTATGGCTATATAAAATGCATTCTGTCTCTAGGATACCAGCAAACATGTCATTTGTTATGTCAGAGAAAAAATGCTGTCAGTTATAAAGACGCTAATTGCAGAATATTGTAAAAATGTGAAAAAGTCTGCATGCTAAGTGTCCGTCGTTTTTACTCCATGTTCGGTAAAATCGGAATGTTTCTGAAAAGACGTGGGGGAAAAAATTTTTACAAAAATGTTTCCGCTGGGAGTCGCGCCGTTCAATAAAGACAGACGGACAAACGCACAGATTGACGAGGCCAAGGGCCCCTTTCCGCGATCGTGTTTATAGCGACACCAATACAGTAGTGCGGCTTAACGTTCAACCAGTTAACAATGGGAGCGATTCCATATAGTAGCGCTTGAGATACTGAAGCGCTACAAACCTAAACGTAGATGTACAAAATTGTATATATTTGTTTTTTTAAATAACCCAACAATATGTGATTTTATACATTTTATTCCCAAGACCATCTATCAGAAGTATATTTTTTGTATAACACATTTGTGTGAAATTTTGAGGTCTCATTCCTATACAACTGTGGGCTTTTCGTTTTTATAAACAGCCTGCTGCTGATCCGTCCGTCTGTCTGTCTGCCCGTCCGTGTATTTGTTTACAGGGTGTTCCAGGATTTAAAGTCACTACTTTGGGATTTAATTTTAGAGCTGATTCTGAGACAAAAAGTCACATACACGCGGGTACAATTGGCAACGGTTCAGGAGTTACAAGTTTTTAAATTACAGTAAATTAGAAAGGAAAGAGGAGCATTGTGCATTTATTGAGCTATATTGTTAAATGTACAGTTACAGATTGGCCGTTCAATACTCAGCAAATTATTCGAGGCGTCCTCCATCTGCTTGGATGCATTTTCTGACTTGTGTGGCCAGAGAACTTGTAACCTTACGAAGCACTGCAGCGTTGTTGATGCTTCTTGCAGCGCTGAGAATTCGCTTGAATAGTTCTTCTCTCGTGTTCACCTTGTGTGCATACACCATAGCTTTCATGTTACCCCACACATGGTAATCTAATGGGTTCAGAACCGGTGACCGTGGCGGTCAATTCTGTGCACCGCCACGACCAATCCATCGATTTGGGAATTTATGATTCAGATACTGTCTTACTGAAATGAGGCGGCGCTCCGTCATGCTGGCAATACATTTGTCGTCGTGTTTGTAGAGGAACATTCTCTAAACGTGCTGGTAGTTCATCTTGCAAATGTTGGCGTAAATATCACCTGTCACATGTTGCGGAAAAATGTGCGGACCAATCAGTTGGTCACCAATGACACCACGCCACACGTTTACGGAAAAGCGATGTTGGTAATTGCTTTCGACAGTTCATTGAGGATTATCACGATCCCATAAATGGGAGTTCCTTGTATTGTTGACTACATCGCTGGTAAAGTGGGTCTCCTCGGTGAACAAAATGTTACGAATCATATGGGAGTTATAATTAATCCAACGGCACAATTACAACCAGCTACACATGTCCGCAAGTTCAAGATGCTGAAAATGTGCTGGATGTGGTACTGATACAATCCTTCTCTGTTTAATGTTCGTTAGACTCTCACAGTTGAGGTCAGTACTGCAGGGTTTAATAACAGAGCTAATTCTGAGTCGGAAATATCATACTGTATACGTACACATGGGTCCGATTTGTAACGGTTGCTGAGTTTGGAGCAGTTAAAGTGTAGCGGGTGCGCACTGGGCGGGCTAACTCATGATACAAGACCAGGAGTGCTTCAGATAGCAAACTGAGCTTTCATGTCGTGCTGTGGCAACTGTTCAGTGAACAGTAACTGTAAAAATGCCATTTTCCTATGAAGAATACACCGATATGCATTTTGTTTACGGGTTTTGCAACGGTAACACCACTGCTGCTGTCAAAGGACTTCGGCTAGGGTATCCTCGACGACGAATCCCCGACAGACGTGTGTTCACTCGCGTTCACTAAGTTGTGCGAGTAAAAGTTTCCATTCCAGGTGTAAGCCGCCGTGCTGAACGTCAAGTATAGCGAAATGTGGAGGAAGATTAAAACATTATTTACATGGTCCAGTGTAGTCCACGCACTAGTACAAGAAGAATTTCTGCCCGCTTCTGTGTTCCGCGCATGAGAGTCTGGCGAACACCACACGCTGAGTGAATGTATCCGCACCACATCATAATTCCTGAATCGTTGTCAAATGTACCCCTGAGTATACGAAGTTTTTTTGACTCAGAATCAACTCTGGAATTAAATCCCGAAGTACTGACTTCAACTCCTGCGACACCCTGTATTTTAGCGCCGCTCCTACTGGAGACATTTTCATGAAATTTGACGTTGGAGAGTGTTACGAAAATACGTTGGGGAAAATGCACATTTGGTTAAAATCGGGCAAAAATTTTTGGTTCCTTTACGTTAAGTGCTTGTCGGCCATATACAATCACCACAAACCATCTCTTGGAGTGAAATGTGTTAGACTCTTAAGAGAGCCGCGGGGGTATGAACATTAAACGAACGCCACACAGTGTTACGTTATATTGTACAGTGCCTTTTTTTTTTCTAAGAGTTTTGCTTCGAAGTTTCGAAAGTCTTTGAACTACTTGAGAAGAAATTATTATGAACATGTGCTTATAGAGGAATGCACGCTTGCGTATAAATTGTTCAAAAATACGTACGCAAGCAAGCGTACGCCTAGGTACTTCTTACATGCGTGCGTGCCTATACAAACCCATTACTTATCTGCATAGATTTTTTTGAGACACATAGAGGGGTTTGTCACAAAAAAATTTAATTTTTTTTTGGTTCTTTATTGTAAGAGCAGTTTAGCTGTAATTTTATTCAAAGTTCTACTACAGTTGATGCATTTGTAAAACCGTGGGGCGATCTCTCCTACTGCTTGCATTCAGGCCTTAAGGTCGTGTGTTACCAGCCATCGTATCTTAGTATCGTCTTCTTGCGTTCGTCTTTAAATCTGTATAAGCCAGTGCTTTACTTTAATCCTGGAACGATGTGGTAATGATCGGTAGGTAGCGACTCGCCCAGATTCGATCTCGCGATCACAGTCAGTGTAGCTTGTTCAGTTAAAAAAAATTGTGACTAAGTCCACCTCCAAAACGTAGTCCTTCTTGACACACTAACAGTTCCTCAGCCAGTCGCGAAATTCCTCGACGTTTATGGAAGAGTATCGTATGAATAGCATGACAGTAATAACAAAGGATTCGACACTAGTGAAATAGATTGGTTATAAAACATATTTCACTAGTGTACATATTGTTGGTAATAATGTTATATTACATATATTCAATCAACCTTTAAAACCTTTATGGATAGGTGGTGCACCGACAGGTTTAGCATTCAACAACAGTACGCTCTGCCCACACTGTATTTACGTGTTTTGTATTTATCTGAGAACAAACAGCGACTTATGCCACTTACAGCATAAACTGATTGGTTTTTATAACCGAGATGAAGTGTTTACTGCGCGGTACGGTCTGGACCTTTTAAATAAAGCAGCTTGCGCTTCGTCTTTAAAGTGTTAATGCACGGAATATGGATAACGCGAAGTTCATTACCGTATTCATAAAAATTCTATGAACTTATTTCCTTAACTACGGGTGTAGACACACGCAAGCACACACACGCACGCGCACACGCACACCCAAAAGGGTGAAAGCATATTGTAAAGTGCGAACAAATAATATGTGTTTTGAGACTTCCACCGCGAAGCAGGTGAGAACTGCGTCCTTATTACGCAGTGATTAGTGTCTTTTGAATTCTTGATCCTTGAGAATGGGGTCGATAGGTTGTTCCGAAACGTCCGTAAGAAATTACCACTACTCGCCGCGTAAGAACGCAGAAGAGCGCAGTTCTCTTGTACACCAACAAGTTTACAAAAGCACTTGATTTGTTGTGCTCTGAGTACATTCAACTACATCTCGGAACCGGTGACGCCACTCACTGTAACGTGTGATATACCTGCTGCAGGCCGTTGTTAGCCTTCCTATGTTTTCTTGGAACATGCTGCCTATAACATTTCTTCTCTAAGTCTAATCGATTACAGCTCGGCTCCTTACAATGTCCGGTCCAGAAATAGAAGCTCCGCCAAGATAATCAAAATGTGGTGCACGGAACGGATGCGGCATGAGACACTTTCTTCCTTATGTCTTAAATGGAAATATCTTGATTAGTACAGTGGAATTCGATACTGAGTTTGCTTTGATGTAAAATTTATTTGACTTCCAATTCTATTGACCTAGGTGAAGTGTGTGGCACCGAATTAATCACTCTGCAGAATTACGATAAATTTTAAAGAATGCTGCATTCAGGGGACGTCATGTGGTTTGGTAAATAGGTAAAAGCATGTCTGAGAAAGCTGCTACCTCGATCTTCGGGAAAGAAGAGTTATTTTTGGAACGTGTCAGACCTCGTGCCATGTTGCTTCAAGTTGACCGACTGAATTCGATACGGCTGTGTGCTTATTACAGGAAAGTGTGTCAGAATGATTAGTAGAGTCCTACAGCTTTATCTCCTGTTGCAGGGTCTTATTAGTACCCAGGGACAGGCTCGAAAACGGATTTCGGGTCATGTAAATACCAAGCTACTGTATTTTAACAGGACACAATCCAGGGTTTTTACCGGCCTCCTTATAGGACGTAACACTCTGCGAAGATATCCATATGGGGCTGATTAGTAGTCCCTTATGTGGGAGGTGTGGGACAGAGAGGAAACCTCAGCCCACGTTCTGTGTGACTGGGAAGCCTTGGTTTCACTCAGATGTACCTATTTGGGCTCCTTTTTCTTGGACCCAGAAGATTTCAGAAACCTGAGTCTGAGGGCAACATGGAACTTCAGAAATGGAACAGGAGTCCCTAGACTTGATATCAGATTATGGGACACGAAGGGCCCGTTTAAAAGACCAAGGTGCATCGGGACCAAAAGGGCTCGAATTCAATCACTATTCTATTCTATTCTATTCTGTTCCACTCTATTCTATTCTATTCTATTCTATTCTATTCTATTCTACTCTATTCTATTCTATTCTATTCTGTTCCACTCTATTCTATTCTGTTCCACTCTATTCTATTCTGTTCTATTCTATTCTGTTCCACTCTATTCTATTCTATTCTATTCTATTCTATTCTATTCTATTCTATTCTATTCTATTCTATTCTATTCTATTCCACTCTATTTAATTCAATTTAATTCTATTCTATTCCATTCTATTCTATTCTATTCCACTCTATTTAATTCAATTTAATTCTATTCTATTCTATTCTATTCTATTCTATTCCACTCTATTCAATTCAATTCAATCCAATTCTATTCTATTCTGTCTTCTGTTGCAGGAGATACTGCCACGTTGTTGATCAGTAGGCCTATAATACTGTCTCTTGTTACAGGAAAGAGTTTCACCCTGACAATCACGGTGAGTTCTTCACCCCCGCAGATGGCGACGTACAACAAGGCAATCAAGGTGACAGTGGACGGACCCCGTGAACCGCGTTCCAAAACAAGTAAGCACTCATCCGCACTTTCAGATCCGTGGCTTCAGATTCACTCCGTTGTTTCAGAGTAATTCTTGTGACCCTTAGCTATCGCAGTCCATGCAGTTAATTCACAGACTACAGGCTACGTTATGTGAATTGGCGTGGCCAGTTTTGTTCTTAAAACGGCAACAAGATAGAAGATTTTGTTTGCCCAAGCATCACAGCGACAGAACTTTTAGAAAACGTGTAAATGATTAAAATCTTGATAAGGCATGAGATGAATGCTTGGCCCTGAGTTTAAGCCGACTTTAGTGTGTAAATTAACAGTTCTTTGCTCAACAGAGTCTCATTCTTTTGATAGACTATATATTGGACCTAATTATTACGTTTGGGATTTCCTGTACTTGTGTGTAAGAAGTCATAAATATAGCGCTGAATGTACTGCTGTCTGACTGTGGTGTGCAGAGCACCTCACTGTTTTACTGCGATGCACCAGCCAAGATTAGGCCAAGACAGCACAAACACACACACACACACACGCACATGCACACACACACACATAAAACGAAAATCTGTGCCTTCATCGGGATTCAAATCCGCGATTTCAGTAAACGAGCAGTTCAAGACCCACGCCTTAGACCGCACGGCCAACGGGATCGGTGTAGAGCGTAATTACTGCTGTCACATTTAATGCAAGTGTGACCTACTTACTGATGCTGTATTGCATTTTGAATCAAGCCGATTTAAAATAATTTATTTCCTTATTTTTCTTAATTTTTGCTTGTTTTCCACCATTCATTATTTTCTTTTCCAGTAGCTAGCTAACTAACTAACTAACTAACCAGCCAACTAACCAGCCAACTAACTAATTAACTAACTAACTCATTCACTCACACACTCGCTTAGTCATTCAGTGCATGCTACTGGACTTACTGTCCAAAGTTCATATTCATTCACCTGGCCAAGAAATCTCCTGTTTTTCGAACATTGTCTCTTCGTCTCCCTTTTTGTAGATATTCGCCTTTTGCCCTATTTGGACCTATTCTAAAACATCACTCCTCTTTACACTCAGTTTCTCCAGCTTATCCTAAAGTTGCTTGACACTGTGCGCCCAGCACACAAGTGTTATGGATTGCTTGACGTTTACCCATTGCAAGGTTAACGACAATTTCTCAGTCAAATACTACTTACACATTTTTTCCTCTAGTGGCTAAATGTTTCGCATTGATCAATCCGAAACATTTAGCCACGGAAAAATTGTAAGTTTGACTGAGTATTTGTCGTTTACCTTGTATTGAGTTTATGACACAGCGCTTTGTTTTCTATTGATTTTCTTGTTCGGTGTTATGTGACACGTTTATCTCTTGCGTATGTCATACACAACTTTAAACGTTGTAATTAGCTTTATGCCTCTGTTTCATAGACCGTTACGTGTTTGATCAATCAGCTAGTTTACAGTAAATATGGGAAAGGAAGTTGGTCTCCTACGGTATTCAAATGTAACGCGATTTATGTGACGCGGAAAGAGAATTGGAGGCCTAAATGCTGTAGCTCTAACAGGAGGAAAATTTTGGTGTAATGAAGTTAGGAAGGAAGAGTTGTGAGGAGCAGGTGAAATATTAGTTTGCTGCCTGAACACTTGGGTGTCGCAGACCTGCGTGGCCAGACAATTGAATGGGTATTTTAGCAATAAGCCGAGAAGATGCGTTACTCGATTTCCGTTATTGAAGACAGACACAGTTTAGGACTTCCTGAATACAGAGCTGAATGTCTATTTCAATGAAAGAACAAAAATCTAATGACCAGCCGACCCACCTTCAGCTTCTCAGTAAAGACTGTGTTTCATAGAGTCAGCTGGAAAACAGGAATTTCTGTTGCACAGTTCAAATTAATTTACGTGTTATCCATCTCGTATCCAATTCCGAGTTTGGCTCCAGACGTTTGTGAAAGGAACCATCTGTACCAAGTGTCTGAAAAAGAAACTGTAGTCTGTAATGCAACATGCATTCAGTAGGCTATGGCGGTGTATCTCAAAGCCCTCTAGTAACAAGTATAGAGAAGATTTGTTTGTGGAATCTAAGTCTTGTGCAAACAAATATAGCTGTGCATACAACTTACCCCTCTTTTCTCTGAGCCGACAAGGGTGTCTTCTCCTTTATACAAGGGTTGCATCCACTTTTATGTCTTTAGAAAGAGAGAGGTTTGTGTTTTTGTAGAAAGTCGAGGTGTTTTCGTCTCGTCGGAAGAAATGACGGAGTCGTAGGTCTGGCTGATGTGTCTCGGAAAGAGATCAACTGGTTGAACTTGTTTGATATTTGGGCACACGGGGGCGGTTCTTTTGTGATTTTATGTGTTAAGAAATTATTATGTAGCCTATTTAAGGAAGGAAGGAAGGAAGGGTGGAGGCCGATGGGGCGTTTTATTGAGTCATAACTTTGAAGAGATTCGTTGCCGGTAATGTAGGGTTCTGTCTATTAAGCAGTTGTCGGCGGTAGCGGTTTGTGTACCGCTGGCACTGGATTGGGAGCCGGATGAGGAGCATGGCGGATGGTGACGACGTTAAAGGTTAATTGGTGGCAAATACGAGACAAGATATAACGCAACAATGCATGCTTTGAATTAGGGAACAGACAGGATATCATGTAACAATGCACTCTTTGGACGTAAGGAACAGACGGGATGTGACGTAACAATGCACGCTTTGGACATAAGGAACAGACGGGATGTGACATAACAATGCACGCTTTGAACGTAAGGAACAGACGGGATGTGACGTAACAATGCACGCTTTGAACGTAAGGAACAGACGGGATGTGACGTAACAATGCACGCTCTGGACGTCAGGAACAGACAAGATATCATGTAACAATGCACGCTTTGGACGTCAGGAACAGACAAGATATCACGTAACAATGCACTCTTTGGGCGTAAGGAACAGACAGGATGCGACGTAACAATGCACATTTTGGACGTAAGGAACAGACGGGATGTGACGTAACAATGCACACTTTGGACGTCAGGAACAGACAAGATATCATGTAATAATGCACGCTTTGGAGGTAAGGAACAGACAGGATGTGACGTAACAATGCACTCTTTGGACATAAGGAACAGACGGGATGTGACGTTACAATGCACGTTTTGGACATAAGGAACAGACGGGATGTGACGTTACAATGCACGTTTTGGGCGTCACGAACAAGTGGAATGTGTGATTACAGTCTTCCTCCTCGGTGTAAATTGAGATCCTTGCTCTTCTGAGATGTTACGCGTCGTAGATTGGTAGCTAGTTGCCGAAGATTGGTAGCTAGTTGCCGTAGATTGGTAGCTAGTTGCCGTAGATTGGTAGCTAGTTGCCGTAGATTGGTAGCTAGTTGCCGTAGATTGGTAGCTAGTTGCCGAAGA
>Ga0123354_10009274_pt1 | contig 15048 bp, 6 predicted proteins | sample TergutLab28metaG_2_FD_97872 | JGI IMG/M metagenome (GOLD analysis project Ga0123354, IMG submission 97872) | Labiotermes labralis P4 segment gut microbial communities from Petit-Saut dam, French Guiana - Lab288 P4 | ecosystem: Host-associated > Arthropoda: Insects > Digestive system > Gut ...
ACCCAGCCACACCCAAACTCCAAACACACATCGAAACAAGAACACATGACCAATGTGGTGATACAATAGAAAAGTCGCTGGCTCCTGATGATGGATGTATTAATGTCCGAAACATGTTGAGCACAGAAGAAGTGAAATAAAACTTAATAACTAGTGACATAAAGTTGGTCTCTTATTCTTTAACCATCAATAAAATATTTATATTATTTTCACCATAATCAATATCACCAGTACCACCTTCGCACAGGGTACTTACAATTATATACCTGAAACAAACCATTTCTCTAGGGTATGTAATGTTACAGCTCTTCTGTGCTTACAAGATATCATACGTACATGTAATGTTACTTCCCATGATAAACGTTTTGTACTTTTACAATAGTACGTTCCGAAATATGTACATAGCTCCAAGTATGGATGTTTTCTGAAGTTTCTTGGTATCTTCCTTTACATATATGTATATCAGGTATTGTGTGAATGATTTTGATATGGTACTAGTTGTCCTTATTATTACTGGAATAACTTTTGTTTTTACATTCCGTATAATTTGTATTTCTTTTTCAAGCTCTTTGTCTTTTAAAATCTTTTTGGCTTCTTTCTTGATCACATTTATATCTCTTTGCAGTATCTACTAAGAGACATTTTACTTTTTCATTATCACAGATTATGATGTCCGGTTTATTGTTAGGGAGGTTTCTGTCGGTTTGCACTTGATTCCACAATATGATGACCTTATTTTCATAACCTGTTTCCGTGATTTTGGTACACGGTCATTCCAGTGTTCCGTATCTGACTGTACCCACGGTTCCTTGCACACACACACACACACACACACACACACACACACAGTCATGTCGCTTTACATAACGTTCTTCTGCCAATATTGGGCACGCTGAAATGTGAACCATTGTCTCGTCGAACGGTTCACAAGGCCTGCATCTGCTACCTGTTTCTGTTTATATTATATTTGTTGCATGATATTAGATTTGTTATGCTTTACCTTTTGCTGCTATTATTCGCTCTCAGTTTCTGCTTTCAGGTCTCCCCTCGACATTAACATGGACGTGTCTTCTTCAATAATAAGCTCTGTACCCATATATCTAATAGGCCTGTAGTATACCGTCTCTGCATAACTTGGCTCTACCTTTATTATTATTATTATTATTATTATTATTATCCTCATCATTATTATTACTTTCCTGATATTTGTGGCAGCGGCGTTGGGGGTGGTGGTGGTTGTGGTAATAGTAGTAGTAGTAGTAGTAGTAGTAGCTTTTCCAGAACTTACCCACGTCAACGGCTTGCATATTTAGCGAACTCTTAATACCAAAGTTCCCTCAAGGGTTATAATGTACATGAGTCGGTGAATGGAAGGCTTACATAAACATACCGTACCTGCACACAGAATTAGGGAATTTTTTCCTTTGGCATACAATTACTCTAAAGAGGGGTGAGGGGTAGTGTGTTACAGTGAATATGAAAGGAAGAGAGCAGGAAGATGTGAACACAACTTATCATGTTTCGGATACAGACCGAAAAAGGGCTCTGGTAAACACGAAAAGCAGGAAATTTCGTGACCAGGTAAAAGACTGTCACCTTCCAAAGAAGGACTCTTCTCAACAGAAAGAGTTATTATCATACACAGTATCAGTACTGTCGGAATAGATCCGTCCAAATTGGAGATGTAAGGTTAATATGCGGGAAACTATCTCCGTGACAAATTCAGAACAAAAGCTATATACAACAACATAGAAGGTTTCTGAAAATTAAGTATACTTGGAATCATGCATGATAGGCAGTTAAATTCACTCAAGTTCAGTAAAATACCACGTTATTTTATATTAATTTTGAACGATTATAAAATTGCTGGTGAGAATTTTGATTGCTGGCATCTGTCTTAGGACACAGTGTATTCACGTATCGGAAAACTCACTACCCTCCACTTTCAGGATAAAAGGAGGCAGCACCTTCCTGTTCAACGTTTGTTACCACCAACCATTCTACACAGCGCTGTGACTCGGACACCACAATCCGAAAGGACAGCGTCTTTTCTACAGCTTCTTTCCCGAATTTATTTATTTTCGGGAGTATTCACTAAATGTCGACATAACTTTGCTGTTTGCACTTCACAGTGCCCAAGCGAGAGGCAGAAAAACACATTGTCCCTTACCAAGAGAATGCGGCTGACCTGCACAGCGAGGGTACAGTCCCTTGACACTCGAAATGACTGGCCGGAGAAAACATACGGACCTTGTAAAAGCATGACTGTCTAACACTGTATGTCCTAGATTCTTTTTCCGTTTATAACAAGCCTGAAGTCAAATTTATGCACAGCTGAAATCACACAAAACACTAAAGAAAATGACTCTTTTCTCATACGCACAAAATGCGACTGTGCTTCAGCCCAATAATGAAACAACAACGACTATTAATTGTTTGAAAGGAAACGGAACCCATAAAAGTACGTATCTCCAATTACTTGAGGTTGATACAGGTGCAGACACTAGGTTCGTCTATCCAATAAATATTCGCACTTGCAAATTACATCCCACGGACCTGAAGTACTGAAAACAACTACTTTATAAGGAGGTTATATCTAATTACGCCAAAGGTGCGCCAGTACATCAACGTGGAGAAAACAAACATTTCAGTACAAAACAAGTTTTCAATCCAATCTCACTAACTGTAGAAATCCTCTCTTATCCCAGTACAACCCTACCGCTTGTTGCATGTACAGATAAAAGTAATACGGTCTGATTATGTGTTTCTTGCTTTATTTACAACCTGTTAACTCTATAGGTAGTCTACGGTCACAGATACAGTAATTGTAAAATGTGGACCGGGAAAAGAATAAAGGAAGCCCGTTACCCTTTATACCCGGTCTCTTCAGCATAAAGATGAGATATTACCATGACCAATTCCTTCTAAATCTTTACCTAATCTACAGACATAAATACCTTCTCAATTCCTTCGGTGCTGTGACAAGAAAATATAAGAATTAATGAATCAGATATCTGGAGTCGATTAGTAAAGTATTTGTTATTAGTTACTGGATTGCAGCGCGTTCTTTACAGAGTAAAAAGAATGGCTGTCGTGCCTGTGCGTCCGTACGTCCGTTCCTATGTAACCTAACACGAGCTCCTAAACCATCGGACAGATAATGGTAACCCGACAGGCAGTCTTTAACTAAAACGTGATGCGAATTATGATTTTCAGTCTTACACAAAACAAATCCCAATGTATTTACGGAAATAAAAGCACAAACAGGGAGTAAAATAAGCAGGACTAACAAGGTTCCTTATGAAGAACATCTTCTCGCAGCTTATCTAGTCATTATTTGGCCAATCAGAGAGTTGATACAGCTTTGGACGCACGAATGCAATAACTCCACTGAACTCCACGAAAAGCATTATTCCTGAGAAGGTAAAAGTTCCTCAGCTGGTCAAGAAATGCCCCACACTGCGTGGAATCTGGAGACTCATTGCCGTTTTTGATAGAGCCTACCACCTCAGTCTATCCGGTATCAGATTAATACAATTCACCCCCTCCCATCCTATTTCTTTACGACCCCTTTAATATTATCTTCTCATGCACGTCTACAACTTCCCCCTTGTCTTTTCTGTGTTTCCCCGCCATAATTCTGTATGCATCTCTCCTCTCCACTATACGTGCCCCATGTCCCTGTCATATGAATCTCCTCCTACATTTCATCACCCGAATAATATTTCGTGAGGAGTACGAAACACGAAGCTCCTAATGAGAAAATAAATGCAGCTCATTTGGTTCTTGAGCGAAATAATACTGGAGGTCTCTTTAGTAATGAAAGAGATATTATGGTAACACGCCTTTAGAAATTAAATTACGATCTAAATTTAGAAAAAAAAAGTTTATAATCTGTGTATCTACTAAAGGTAAATAATGACCTAACTTCAGAGGCGTTGTCAGTTGCTTACAGCTGAGTTCAACTCACGATACATCCAACTGTAACACTCTCACTTTTCCCTGTTTCGGCTGACACGTCAAGGATACAAACCATTCTCCCCCCTCCTCCCCCCCCTCTCTCTCTGGCGTACCCAATAGAACTGAATACCGAATTTCGCAATTTCTCAAATGGCTGTTCGCTTACAAGTAACTACGAAATTAACTGCTGTTCTAATCTCTACTGAAGTGCGAGGACTTGACAAGCTACAACTAGACAATATATAACGTCATGCATACGTCATTATTATCATGACCAAAACAAAGGCACCAACTATAAATCACAGGAGATGGCCAAACCAAATCTAATAACCATGTCGAAAAATGCAAAGTTTCCCTTGTTCAGGTCACGCAGACATGTAACGGAATGAGAATGAGATCAGTAGTCAGCTACAAGTCCGGCCACTCTTCCCCCCGGGGGGGGGGGAAAGCCTCCGGTCCTCTTTGTATAAGAGGCTGAATGGACCCCGGAGTAGGTCCCAATGTTTTGGAGAAGAGAAAAATTGTTTGCACTTGTCGGTAACCGAACGCTGCATCGTCCAGTCCGTAGCCAAGGCGCTATACCAACTACGCTATGTAGGCACCGAATTAATTAAGTTATCTGTTACTCCGTATTCATTCAACAGTTCATTCAACGTTTCAAAAAGGAAGCTGTTGATGATAAATCTGTTGTTCATCGCCAATTCGATTACTTTAAATCTTCCTCCAAACCTTAAGAGTCATTCAGCCGGTCAATAAATTTAATAATTTTGTATAATCAGAAGACATATCACCGCTTTTATTAATTTCCTCAATCAACCAATCCGGAGACAGATAAACTCCGTAGGGAGGTCTATCTATTGCCATAATATCCCCCAATCTATGCCTATGTCTCCAAAGGTGACACGTTACCTGCGCGTTTTCACCTCAGAAATTTTGTATGTAATTGTCACCTCCCACTGGTACGCTACATGTTTCATTTGTCTCATCCTCCTTGACAAAGTGATCTTAATAATACAGGGTGAATACGTGTGGCTGTGATAACCAGATGTGCCCCTCAGCTATTCGTTCTTAGCCGCTGTCAATTTACGGCCATGCCCAGTACACGCAAAACGTTGGGCCCACAAGTTTATAACCTGAGTACCTCAATACATTGGTTAGGTTCGGGCAAAATAACCTATCGAATTTCGTGGCCACAGCGCCTTCCTTCCGCAGCCCTGCCTATTCCCTTTTCACTAATTATCGTAACATTCCACGTTATACAGTACGAACTAATGAGAACATCGCTGTATAAATCCCACAGAGATGAGACTCGATACTTACAGGCCCGAAGTCGAAATATAAGAAATGATACTGAAAAAATTCTTTCGTGTCCAGACCCTTCCTGACTAACGCAATTGTTACGTTTTGGTAGGTCTGGCGCAAGTAGAAATTTGTGCAAGTCGGAAATGAGTGGTCACATGATCACATATACATATATGTAAACACAAGCACACGCGCGCGCGCACACACACACACACACACACACACACACACACAAGGGAGTTCAATTATAATCCAAAGTCCAAAAAGCTGGATCCTGATCGGCCGCAGATTCGCTACACCGACGCCTGAGTTATCACCCAGCGGTATTCTTCCGTTACCTTCGTCTCACTGCTTTTTCTTTCCCGCAAGGAAAAATCCGTCCTGCGTTGCAAAAAGTTTACTTGTGTAAAAATTGCGTCACGGAAAATTGTCTGTATTCCATACAGTATACTTAACCCTTTTAAAATATCTGAATTCAGATGTCTGAGAAAAACCATGGAAATATTCAGAAGGATAACCGATTTCCGGACCAAGCTTCCTTTAAACCGGACCAAGAGCGATAATACCGCTAACAAGAGGAACGTACATGCAGTTGCTATCGACACAGTACGACAAAATCCGAATCTCTTCACACTGCGATATGCCCTGTTAACCTGTAACCTCTGCCTTACCCTTCCACCATCGTGAGAAGCAGTTCATTTCCAAGCATAACAAATGCACCCTTAATCTCCGAAATGGGGTCATTTTATGCGGACTCACTGCAGTATTACTCAAAACTGGGGCAACCTTAAGCTTTTACTCCAGCGTCTGGCGGCATTTACCTCCATCCACATACTCACCGTATCTTCCACACCTCCACTACTTCATTCAATCCTGCCATAGCTTCCCGTGATCAACTTTCCGACATTCATCCATATATCAGTTAATTCAGTAAGTATTCTTCTGTAAATTTGTTCATTATCAGATGACAATAGTTTGAATTGAACTAGGTGTTACGAAACCATCGTGACTTTAAGTACTATGCTGACAGGTACGTGCAGGGACTGTGGAAAACAAAGAAACATGAAAAAATTTTCCTCCGAAAATTTCCTATCTACCAACACGAAATCAGAATACGAACCGGCCTAAAATGCTTGAAACGGCAGGAGAAACTCGTTTAATATTATTTTACAAATCATGATTTTTTTTTGCACTTTTTTCTGATTTGAAAAGGGTTCCTCCAGAACCCGTTCTCAGATGCAGAACTAGTGGGACAACTTTATTTCATGCCTCACAAAACGTGCCTCTGATTGGAATTTATACAGCAATGGTTTTTCTTTTCTGTGAATCGACCGTCAGTCACTGGTCCCATGTGCGACGTCCACTTTTACACGTATTTACATAATAAAATTTAAAAACCTAAATTTGTAAATGTTAAATGTTACGTAATGTACACATAAGACAAACGAACGTATTTCTGACTCCTGTGGTATTTTATTTTCAAAACACATTATAGTGACACCACAGATACAAACTCGGTACTGCCATGTCCCATTTGGGTAACAAGCTTATCATTTACGCTGCATGGTTTTATGCAGTTCTTATGCAAAAGAAATTTTTGTCCAAAAAATAATTGTGCCGTAATGTTACTTGTGGGTTAGTGTTCATTTGTACGTATGGAAGTGTGTTACCTGTGTACATACATACCTACAGAGAAAGAGAGAGTGTGTACATACCTACAGAGAAAGAGAGAGAGGGGAGACACATCAACTGAGATTATTACGTACAAAGCAACAAGGTTTACCAGTGTGACGTTACGTGAAAATTAATTATTTAAAAAATAAAACTAAATTTGTTTTCCCAGCAGACAAAGCGAATATTTCAAGAATAAAGGACGAACCAGTTTTCACGTTTTGCCAACATGTATCCCTTAAAATATGTAGCTGTACCTTGTGGAAAATAGGATAATAGGGTAGACTAGCAGTAAAGTAAGGGGTCTAAATGGACTCTACATTAGACACTGCCCAAGAGTGAAAGAAAAGACATCGTCTCCAAGGGTGGATTTCTTGCGTAAAAGGTACTCATAGAAATCCTAGTAGGGTAGTGCAATTAAAGATTCCGCAAATCTAACCTTTGGTAAATTAATACCGTAGGAGAGAATAGATGTTGGTAAATTTTGGTAGAATGAAACAGAAAAGTCAACGTGAGAGATGTAGCCTACGTGGCAGTATGATGGCAAATTGATCTTACAGAAAGAGTATTTAAAATAAACACCGACGAATGCACTCATATATTATTAAATCACCATTTCACTGACATTGTACCTAACTCTGACATGTTTCAACCCTTAAACGGCCATCTTAAGGGGTATAACTGATACATTCTAACAGTGTGTGTCAACAACATAGTGACTCATTTTGTTGACCCACGATGCTAGAATGCATCAATTATACTCCCTGAAGATGGCTCTTTGAGGGTTACGTACAGTGTTAACAAACTGTTTATTTAAAAATACATGAGTGCAGTCGTCGGTGTTTATTTGATATTGCGATATTAGTGCAAGGATATCAACAAGATGGGGTTTATAGAAACAGACTAGTGTCGGAGGAGTATTTTGGCTCAACACGCGGCCGGTATAGGGCTCGCTTGGACACGGTCATCGGCACTCACTTCTAGAAAGAGGAAATTTCTTGCCTCTCTCGTGACGAACAGCTGCTAAATGGCTGCTAAATGGAGGTGAAGCTAGTTAGATATCAAACTGCTACTTTCACTAGAATTCAGAGTGTTTCATCAATTACTGTAATCAAAGTAAAGTACTGCATTTGATTACTGTGTTAAAATAATTCCGCTTTCTTAATTTAAAACAATACGTTTATAAGGTATTTTTGGGTGGAATTATAAATGTGGAATTTAGTTCCATGTAAAGTATTAGTACGGCAGCCTAAAGATAAAGTTGTTCCTGTGCTTAATTACGCGATGCACTATTTACATCTACACGTCCATACATTCTTCGTCACTAAATCCAGATGGGTGCCTAGCCTCACATAGCAGGAAGACGTCCCAGTACCCACTGTATGAGACAGTGAGTAGGCCTCAGATCTTCTGTGGACGCTGTAAACAAAATATAAAATTCCCATACTGCCCGTAATCGGCCCCAGATTCTCCGGTCATCCAGCCCGGTAATTAAATTTTCCTGCAAAATTTTTATATACCGACATCGTAGTCCTCTGTGTTGTAACATGGTTTAAGGAAAATGGACAGCGATTTGTTCCTCCAAAACGCCGGTAACCACCTACCGAGCTACAATACGTTGTCATAACCCAGAAGACCACAATAAGAAACGTTACTACTGCACAAGAACTCGTATCTTATAACATGTGTAATTACATCACAAAGCGCTACTAAACTCCATTCACCGCTTTCAGTGATAATATTTGAAGTTATTGTATGTACAGAAACGTAGACGCGACCTTTTCAGTATTCTTCCAGTTTATCCAGGTTACCTCTTCCAAATAACAAATACAATCGTAAAGGTGCATAAAAGTTGGCACATCAGTATTAACAGCTCCTATTACATATCACCAACGCTGGCCTTCAAACATTCGCTCTAGCTTATAATATTTAGTCATCTAGATATCCATGTCACATGCACGCGGCTACATTCCTGCGTCTCTATTCGACGTTGCGCTCATATTCAGCTAGAAATGACAGCAACCAGGCATTGTTTTCAGATACCGTAACTATAAAAGCCGAATGCTGACATCCGTACTGTCACGTATCATACCAAATGAAAACATATTCAGCGCTTACCAATGGAACTGTGTGCAGATTCATTCTGTTCACACTACGACTACAGCCAAACACGAGTGAAAACATGTACCACCACAGTTTCAAGTAAGTCTACACAAGGATAAAGTAAGTTATTTTCTTTCTTCTCTGTTCTAAGAATCAGAACGGCTCTGACAGTAACGTGTCTGAATAAGGAAACGGAGATTTTCGTTTGAAACCACGTAGGAGAAGCTGATAGTTTCTTCGCCAACGTAGGCCCAGAACGTCATCTTCCAATGCACAGAGGAGATATGGATAGTGTGTTGGAAGATAAAAGAGGTGGAGCTTGAGCCTGAAAAGTTATATTCATAATTCCAAGACTAGGTGGGTAACTCTGTCTACGCCCCCCCCCCCCCTCTGCAATGATTTGTGCTAATACCGACACGATGCCCTGGCTCAATTACCCAATCGACAGAGGACATACGTTGTAAATATAGTTGCCAATCAACAGGTACACCCGTGCAGATAGCAGTCTACAAAGTAGGCTCATACAGTGTGACTCAGATTCCTTACACTACGACATCGGTCAGAAGTTCTATTAAAAAATTAAAGGTATAAAGTATGTGTGTATTGGATTTCCATGTAATTCAGTTGCATTCCTGTAGGATCACCAGTTTGTTTCAAATTTCTGATTTCGATCTGCTTTTCAAACGAATTTGGAGCTATATTGCTTATCCCACAAACAATAAAAAGACGGAAGGCCAACTGGTTTGGTCACATCTTGCGTAGGAACGGCGTTCTAAAACACATTATCGAAGGAAAGATAGAGGGAACGATAAAAGTGACTAGAGAATTAGGAAGATGACGTAAACAGCTACTGGATACCCTTAAGGAAAAGAGAGGATACCGTAAATTTAAAGACGAAGCACTAGATCGCTCTCTGTGGAGCACTCGCTTTGGAAGAGGCTGTGGAGCTGTCGTAAGACAGACAAGAGGATGAATGAATATCATCCACGTGAGATAAAAGAAATGCGTTAAAAAATATATTTCAAAGTCTGATTAAATGATGTCATCACTTCCGAGTCCTGGCCGTAGACGGAATGGTAAGAAGGTGTAGGTAGGTTTCCACCCTTTTTATAGGCCACGCAAGCCCTTAGGGTGAGTAGATGCATAGCTCTACTCTTTTCTAGGACCTTCAGCACTAGATGGGAGTGGGGGGGGGGTCAGCCCCACGCCCCGACCGCCAGTAGGAAGGCGTAATTTATTTAAATCGTATTGCCATTATACGAGTGTTATACCAATTTATGTGTCAGAAACGCACTCAAATACAGAGCTCTAAACATAATAATACTGTCAGCTCTAAACATAATAATACTGTCAGCTCTAAACATAATAATACTGTCAGCTCTAAACGTTCCAGTCCTTCACAAGTTGAAAAACTCACCTCTAAAAATTGTCATGTGACAACGCATTGGAACACGTGGGTCTGAGAATAAGTCATTTTTAGGTTTCTGAGCCTTGACGGTGTTATTAACAAATCAATTCCAAGGAAGCGTCATGAAACTGAATATGAGAACGTAGGCTAGATTCGTCGGACGTAGGACTGGCTCGAGTGGTGGGGTCCTGTGAACACCACAAGGAACAGCGGTGTACCTTGAAGAGTGGACGTTTCCTGGAGTAGCTGACTGTGTATCGGCGCTTTAAGAATGACTTTTGCTCCACTGAATTAGTACATTTTACCAATACAATTTTATATTATATATTAATGCGAAAGTTTCAAGCTAGGTTTAAACACGATTCTGGCCTGAAGGTTTAAGGGATTATGAGTATTTCATGTATTGCAAATAAAGTCAAAGAGCTCACAGAAAATGTTCATTTACTTTATCTTGTTTACAATGCACGATAAAACGTGGCTGATATAAAAATTATTCGCCACTATACGAGGCGCGTCAAGTCTCTGTCTAAGGTCAAGGGGCACTTTTACCGAAAAACGTTCAGGAAAGCTAAACTGATGTAAGATCATGAACTGCCCCCTACAAATTATTTGCAACCACACCACGTATTTCTGTTACGTACTATCATATACACACAAATGTAAATAATAAGTCGTATCCCTTTATCTAGTCTGCCTTCCCCGAATTAATACTTTCCATTTATTGTTTGGCACGGTCATATATCAAATTTATTTTACCCAATTCCTGATAAAGCCATGGAATTCTCCCAACTCATAAAATACCAATCAACCCCAATACGCCCCTCATGAACACAACAGTGGCCTCTATCGCATACTGGATACATTTGCTTCGCGAAGGTTTTCATAATAAATTTGATTCCTGTCTACAACAAAACACAACTTATGTGTGTTACGAAAATGATTTTAGTGATCGTGAAAGAAAATAAAACATACTGCAGACAGCCTTCAATACTCCGAAAATGTGGGAAATTTAACGTTGACATGAATTTCCCTACGCCTTTCTGGCATGTAATCTGGCAAATGGGCAATTTAACTTTATTTTCCCTCTGCACTTCATTCTACGTCTTTTTGGCGCGTACTTCATTCTTCAACGTCTGACCTTAATTGTCAGTAGCGATTATGACATTTGGCTTACAGAGGAGCTGAATAGGCAGTACCAAGTTTTTCGATTTTAGCCTTCACATAAACTCCAGTATATGGTAAAGAGATAGACTTCTTGTTTGCCGATGAATGTTGTCACCGACTATCCATTGTTACTTGCGGTCTCCCACTTGCCGCGACGACCCAGGTAATGCAAAACCGCTGGTGATTGAATCATCAACATCCAATTATCTGCATTATCAGACACCGCCTTGCCAGCACGTATCTCCAGAGCTGATGGCTATACACATCACGCCCAGAACAATACATTAATCCCCGAGCCATATGGTAGTAATGTGGTGTGCCTAAGTGTCAAGACATATTTGTTCATGTCACAAAACAACACAACTTCGTAAACTTCAGGGTTGTTTGACCGTGCATCTTCCTCATGAAATAAAGTGAAATGCCAACTTGATGCACCTAGGTAATTTTATTGATGTATCTTAGCTCGACATGTTTCGGGTACTTACGCCCATCATCAGGAGCATTAGATGCTCCTCATGATGGGCGTATGTATCCGAAACAGATCGAGCTAAGAACACATCAATAAAATTACCTAGTAGCATCAAGTTGGCATTTCACTTTATTTCACAACTTCGTAAGATCAGCATTTTCACCTTGAAATATTACAAGAAGTTAATTTTTTAAGGCAGATGGGTCTGCAGTATTTGCAAGAAGTGTAAAAAATAAATATAACATGCCGATGTCATGTCTGTCTGTCCTAATGTCACATCCGATAAAATAATTAACGTATTTCATTACATGTTCCCATCCAGGGGCCACACTACAACCTCGTGGGATAATTTTAATTTTGTCCGGTGTTGGTTAAATCTAGCCCACTGCATTAGCAAGTGGAGACACACACATACTACCGCGATTGTGTTCATCAGAACCCTACAGCCTTTGTAGGCTTCAACCCCATCCATGAAATTAAAATACAGCAGAAATTTTCATGGCATCGATATGCATTTTCCACCTTTTATGACCATAATGCAGTACCGCACATCAGAATCAAAGAACGCGCATTAAATTGACGTACAGAAACATTACTTGTGGTTTCCACTGTCTCACTGCTTTTCGTGACCACATTGCCATACCTCCCACGGAAACATCACTGTGCTACAAGCCGGAAGGTCGCGGATTGGATTCCCGATTGGGTAATTGGAATTGTCCACTGATTTAATCCTTTCGGCCGCAGTAAAGCGCTGGAGTCGACTGAGCCTCTAACAGAAGTCAGTTCCAGCAGTATCTCCTGGGAGCCAAAGGCGGTTGGTGCGTAGAGCTGTAACAATTTCACCTTCACGTACCGATTATTTAACACTTCTCCGAGCCTCGAACTCCTACAGCTCTCGGGGCCTTCCCAGGCCTATTACAGAGATAGCTTTACCTTGTTATCGCAACAAAGAAGACTGTATTAAATTAACGTGCACCTGAACTGTTACTTTACGTTATAACAGCACAACCTATTGTGAGTGTGGCAGTCTTTTAATTAGCCCAAAATTAACTCAAATTAATGCAAGTAACAGCAATTCTAACACTTTTTCTGAGTTACTCTTCTTTAAAAACGCTTTCTATTTACACTTATATGCTACTCTCATTAGTTTCACAAATACACAGCGGGACAGACAGTCAGATGCAAACTCTGAATCCTACATAAAATTTTGTACTGAATATGACCCACCCTACGTAACAAATACGGATTCGGGTGGGATGGACGATCATAAAATCCGCCGGGAACAAACAAAATAAAATAAGCATATATTACATTACACATAAATCTAAATGTTAAATATTATTAAAATACGCCTCGCTGTACCTGAGAACACAGTACCTAACAGAAACAATAAATCTCATTCATAACACACAACTTTTATTTCAAATACATTCCCTTATGTTGGGCAAAATATGCGCGGATAAACTGTTCATAAATTTTCCTTGTTACAAATTACCCAAAAATTTTGAAAGAAACATTTATTTGTGTAGAAATGCACTACTTGTGTCTGGAATGAAGTCACAATACAGTTAGATACGTGAAATCACATAGAATGATGTAGTGAAATGTCTCTATCCTTACCCCAAACAGAACATCCCACATTCGTTCTCAATATAGCTCATAATTCCAAACTGATCAGATGTGGTCCCCAAACACGTACCACTTCCAAAGTAACCACGTATCTTTTTTTGTGCGTGCAATATCCTAGCAACAATGAAGCTGATGACTCTAAGCAGTGTATTTCGTGTGTTAATTATTTGATACAAAAATATTGGTTTATACATATACTTATTAAAATCCTCTGTCAACTGTAGGTTATAATATACTGAATCACAGCATGTTCCATAGGCTTGCATAGAAAAGGACAGACCTTCTCTTGTACCATTATGTCATTATGTAGATTGTTTACCTATTTTATGTTGTATAATTATTTACGTACGTTAACAGTTAGAGTTAGTAGTAGTTAAGAATAGTTCTAACCAGAAGACTGTGCAAAACGCACGCTACGTCGTTCTTATGTAACATTATAAGTCGTCAGCAGAAAATTGTAGAGTCGGTAATATTTATGAACTGCAAGGCAAGATGGTGTAAAATACAACCATCACTGGAAGGTAGCCTTGAGTTACATGCATTACAGGAAGTTTAGTATTGGTTGTCTGTATACAGGGATATTATTTTTTCTGAGAGTTCGGGTCACTTTTCACTCAGACCATTTCATATAGCCGCTGACATTCGGGCAATAGCCGCTACTCTTATATGCCGTGAGTCGGGGTCCACGTATTATAGTTCAAAGCACTGCAGTTAATATAAAATTGTTTGCACGCTACATTTAGGGAAGGGGCTGAAAATATTTTCCTTCTGCTGGCAGTGGCGCATCACTTCTAATAAAAATGCAGTTCATTGCATATGGAAATTTTGTAAGTTTAGTGGGCCGACAGAACGCGAGTAGCAAGAGCTGTTAGACAAAATAAAGTCCTATACAGCACAGTATAAATATATATTTGATCTTGAAGCAGAAGTAGTTTATAACGTTTTTACTAACACTAGATACATCTGACGAAGTCCTCTGATCATATTTGTTTTCAAGACAAGAACGAAAAACGTGCGCAGGAACATTTCCTGGACAGATTTTACGTTCAACAAATTCCCACTAAATTTGTGCGGGTTACATACTATTTATCGATTGTAACTTAGGAGAGGTGAACGAAAGACAGGTAGCCTACTGTGTGTACTAATAAACGATAAGGGAAGGCCATCCAGCCGAAATTTGAATTCGGATTTTAAAAGTGCGAACATTATAATATTTTTTTTATGCGTATTGGACCGTGCATCATCTTGATATTTGAATAAAGAGAGACCAATCTTATGCGTATTGGACCGTGCATCATCTTGATATTTGAATAAAGAGAGACCAATCTTATGCGTATTGGAC
>Ga0123354_10009275_pt1 | contig 15046 bp, 16 predicted proteins | sample TergutLab28metaG_2_FD_97872 | JGI IMG/M metagenome (GOLD analysis project Ga0123354, IMG submission 97872) | Labiotermes labralis P4 segment gut microbial communities from Petit-Saut dam, French Guiana - Lab288 P4 | ecosystem: Host-associated > Arthropoda: Insects > Digestive system > Gut ...
CCAACGTTACGCACAGGGAAGCAATGAAACAAGTAAGCTACTGATTATATTAAGAAAGCTCGATAGTGCTCATCAGAGACACTAACGTTTTTACCACCCCATCGCCCGCTTGCGGGAAAGGGGAAAGGGACGTCAGTGCCAGTCTGTGGGATTTGACGCAGTCCGTCTTTTACTCCAAGATGCTTTGTTAAGCCACCGGGTTGAAACAAGAATCAAGGCAGGAAGACCATGGGCATGAACGCAGCCACACAGAAAAAGATTATCGGCATAACCGTTTTGGCCGCAGTGATATTCATTGGCGGCAGTTATTGGACAGGCCAAAGCACTGAACAGACTTTCCGTGACGGCATAGAAGAAATGGCCGGATACGGCGTCAAGGTGTCGTTGCTTGATTACCAACGCAGCTTTTTCAGTGCGACGGCGCGCACCGAATGGTTAACAACACTTTTCGATGATGAACCTGTAACTCTGACCTTCAATCACAGCATCTGGCATGGCCCTTTATTGGCTTTTCTCTCGACGGCAAGTGTCCGTACCGAGTTGATACTGCCGGAGGAACTCACCGGCTTGCTCCGTAAAACTTTCGGCAGTGACCCGTTCAAGGGAAAGCCGCCGCTCACGGTTACTACGGCTTTCGGTTTTGCCGGGGGTAGTTCTTCCCGCATCGTTTCACCCAAATTCGAAGCTACTGCTAAGGAAGGCAAGGTTAAACAATCCTGGGACGGATTTGACGGCAAGATCACAACGAGTTCCGGTTATTCAAAAATAAAGGCAACGATTACGTTGGACGGCTTGACTGTCGGCAGCAATGAAGATCTATTCCGGGCAGGCCGCACCACGTTCCAAAGCGTGATGAAAAGACCCGACGGCTATGAGCTTCTTTACGTCGGCACGTCGAGCCTTACCGTAGACAAGCTATCGTTTCGTGGTGTGGAGAAAGACAGCGGTTCGATCCGCGCCTTCACCGCTGAAAACGTTTACGACGAAAGCAGCACGACAATCAACAACGGAGCGTTGGGTATAGAGATCCGGATCGGCGCGGATACGATCGTCATGGACGACCAATCGGATTCCCCCATCAAAAACCCCAGATTGACGTTCCTGTGCGAGAACCTCGATGCCCGTACATTTGAAGCCTTTTCAAAAGCCATGCGCCATCAGGGCGGTCAACAGGAAACCCTCCCTGTCCTTCAGGAATTGCTGCGATACCAGCCTGTTTTTTCTGTCAAAAATGCCAGCGCAAACTGGCCGGAAGGCGCAATGATGGGAAATGCCCGTATCGCTTACGTGGGCGATGGCAATATCGCCAAGTTTTCGCTTGCCGATCTGGGTGTCGATCTGCAACTCAGCCTGCCTGTAGCGTTGATCAATCGCCTGCTGGCAGAGCAAACTGCCCGGGGGCTCGCCGAAAAATCAAAACAACAGATCGCCATGTTCAACACGATGATCAAAAACGGCGTATTGGTCGAAGAGGATGACGTCCTGACTGTTGACGCAAGCCTCAAAGACGGCGTTCTGGTTTTGAACGGCACGCCGAAACCGCTGGGGGTGTTGGAGGGGGTGCTGGATTTCTGATGGGGCAGGTATTACAATGCTTAATTGAGTATTACCTCAGGATCTGTACATGGCAACCACGATGACCGTCAAGGGGCAAGTCACCATCCCGAAAAGGGTGCGTGAGGCGTTATATTTGACGCCGGGGGACAGGGTGGAGTTCGATGTAGACTCCAACGGACGAGTCCTTGTGCTCAAGGCAGGGGCTGGGAGTACGGCATCAGGCGAGTGCCGCGACCATTTCGGGGCTGCACGTGGCAAAGCACAGGTGAAGTGGCGCACGGATGATCTGATGGCGTTGCTGCGCAGCGAGGATTGTGTGCACAATGCTGTTGGTTGATACCAACGTTCTGTTGGACGTGCTCGAAGATGATCCGGCCTGGGTCGATTGGTCGCTTGCTCAATTACGTGCGCAGGCTCAAGTGCATGAACTCGGTATCAATCCGATCATCTACGCTGAACTATCGCTGGCCTTCGATTCCGTACAGGCGCTTGATGAGGCCATTGAGGACATGGGGCTGCGTTTACTGGAAATCCCCCGCCCGGCACTCTTTCTGGCGGGTCGGGCTTTTGTGAAATACCGACGCGAGGGCGGAACGAAATCCAGTGTGCTGGCCGATTTTTTTATCGGTGCGCACGCTGCCGTATCGGGTTGCAGCATCCTGACCCGTGACGCCCGCCGCTACCGCAATTACTTTCCACGCGTCGTGTTGGTGGCTCCGGGTTAATCGGGGATAGTGACCCCGATTGGGGGAACGGTAGATTTATTTCTTGCGTATCTCTTGCAGGGCTTCATTAATCATGAATAATACCATCCACACTTCGCAACCTACCCGCACAAGCGGAACGCCAACCACGATGCTCACTATTCCCTGCGCGATTCCCCCTGCGAAAATTGTGGAAATGCCTGCCACTAACACGCCCAGTAACCCAACGTAGTAAAGAAGGGTGATGAGTTTCGGGGCATGTAGGGTATCGAATGTCAGTAACGACTTCATCAATGGACTCATCGAATTCTCCTGAAAAAACAGAATATGGAGTTGGTATTATACGCTATGAACATGGATCAAAGAGCATCCGGTTTGAAGGGTAAATGGGATCAGATCTGATCCAGGTCGAGAACCTGGACGTCAGTCTGGAATTGGGCAAAAGCTCCCTGCGCGCCGAGCAGTATGTTCAGCGTGAAAATGATGGCAGTCAGCAGGGCGGTGACGCGGGTTATGATAGTGGTTTCAATATTCGTTCATGCTTTGTGACGCTTCGCGTCAGAGGGTTATGACCGGCGGATGGCGGCCTTCGTCCTTGGCCGCCCTACGATTCACTTCGGGCTACGCTTGCTAAATTTCAAAAATCTCAAACGGGTAAGTTTGCTCAAAATAAGCATCGGCATAAAATATACCATCTACCCTAGATAGTATCCGCGTTTCTCCATTCTCTATTAATAGAAGATTATCGTTATTATTAAACATAAGGTGTTTGATTAAGCTAAACAAGGTATCCATGCCTTTGGGCCAAGTTTTTACAATTAAATAAAACCTTATGCTCATATTTGCCTTAAAGTTATAATCTTCTTCTATGATATCTAATCCAATATATTCATCCAGATGAATGTATATTGTTAAATATTCGCAAAATAATGAAATACAATCAGATTGTCTGTTGGTGTTTATTCCAATATTCAATTTATTTTTAAAAATAGCTTCAATATTCTGAACATAATATTCAATAGAGTTTTGAGTATTAAGTAGCAGTTCATGACTTATAGACATTTTTAAATCTCCTCTTAATTAAATGTTAATACGTCCAATATTTTACCATCTTTTATAGTTATAAGCTGCTCTAATCGTTTAAGATCGCCTGCCGGGCTTGCCTTTCGATTAATCACCCCCAGCAATTCATCCACATTTCCAGGATAATCGTCAAGATTCAATACTATATTAGGAGCCTGTTCTCTTGTTTTATTTGCCACTTCTTTTGCAACCTTGTTTGGATTAGCGGTTTCGGGTGAGTAACAATCAAAAACCTTATCGCCGACGAGATAATCAGGATTAGATGTTTTTTTAACCCCATATCCATTCCCTCCAGGAACATCAGGAAGCATTTCAATGTCGTATCCTTCTCTGGCCAATAAATCAGCACTTTCATTCTGTCTTCTCAATCCTCGCTTTTGCGGCCCACTAGCAGCATCAACATTGGCATACTCCCCTTTTGGTTGCCTTTCATCTCCAGCCCCCGAACTTTTTTCCCCGCCAGAATTAGAATCGCCAGAATTACCTGAATTACCCGCATTATCGGGGTCAGGCTCCTTATTCTTATTTTTATTCTTATTATCCTTCCCTTTATCGGTATCTATATCGTTATTTTTATCTTTACCTTTATCGTTAACGTTATCCTTGCCTGATTCCGGTGGCTTATTCGATCCTCCAGTCCCAGTATCTTTCTTTTTAAAGCCAAAAAACTCCCCTATCCCTTTGAAATTCACATTTTTCGTAATAGGTTTTAGGATGTCGGCTCCTGGAATGAATCCAACTGCACCAAGCAGTGTCCCCCCCAAACCAACTTCGTCGAAATGAGTGATATTATAAATTAATGTAACGACATCTGTGGCCACGCCAACATAAGGGATAAACCCAACGACAATATTTCCAATTTCCCCCAAGCCTGTACAGTTACTATTCCACCCCCACGTACACATAAAGGAATTCCATGTGTACTCTGGCCAAAAAACATACATTATGGCAGTAGTTGGACCACCAATTGTAAAAAGAACTGGAACTTTCCAGATCCAATCCCATTCATCCCGCCAGGACTTGTTTCCGCCGCTTTCTTCTGGTTTGCTGGCTTCAGCATTTAGGACACTAGGCGCGAGTGCACTGCCCAACTGCTGAGTTTCTGTGTTAACTGTCTCAACACTGGGAGGGGACACAGGGGTTCGCCAACTTTCCTGTAGCGAATTCTGTAGCGGATTGCTTACGTCTTGGACCTGTCCAAGCGAGCCGTTGTTCTTGCTGTCTGCCCCGACCTCGTCAACCTCCCCCACATTCCCAACATTCATCTTCTGCGTGCCGCCGCTGCCGCTTTGGGTTTGCTTGACGGTGCCGAGATGAACGTTGGTGTTGCCGCCTTTGGCGTTGCCGATGTTGAGCTGCTGGGTGTTGCCCTGCCCGCTTTGTGTCTGCGTGACGCTGTCTATGGTGACTTTGGAACTGCCGCCCCCGGAGGCGTTGCCGATGTCGAGGGTCTGGGTGCTGTCCTGGCTGCTCTGGAGCTGATCCAGGTCGAGGACGTTGACATCGGTTTGGGACTGGGCAAAGGCTTCCGGCAAGCCTTGCAGGGTGCTCAGCGTGAAGAGGATGGCGGTCAGCAGGGCGGTGGCGCGGGCGGTGCGGGGCATGGCGGTGGTTGCAATGTTCGTTCAGGTTTTAGCAGGATGCTCAAAAAGTCTGAAGCACTGGAGAAACCTCCGTCTACAAGGCCAAAAATGACCGAAAACTACCTTGTAAAGCTGCTTTTCGGACTTATTTTGACCCGTTTTGTGGACTTTGGCATCTGAAAAAATAGTTTTTGAGCATCCTGTTAGTGACGTTTTTCGTCAGAAATTATGATTTTCGGGTAACTGTGATCTAACCCTAATTGTTCCATGCTTGTTCAGTTCCTTGGGGCCAACATCACAGCCCCCGGTTGTCTGCAGTTGTTTGTGTTATGGCTTCTGGATGAATTCGGGGACAAACCCTTGAAAATCATTGTGTATCGCTTCTGGCGGCGCCGCGATCGCCGGGGACGTCGTCCGCGATTCAGTGGTCGGCGGGCAATTAGTAGCAAGAAGGTAATACCCTGCTTTGCCACGCAGCGAGAGTCAATATCCAAGATATCCAAGAAGGAACCAAAAAATCGCTCGCTAATGTGATATAGTCACCGAATCCCTTATCTGAGCTTGCAAACCTCCACCCAGCCTTAAAATCTCCTATACCCGGAATACTGTCAGTTACGGCGTCCCCTGTTGCCAACCACCATTCCTTGCCACTGATGTCTTGACACCCCACAATTATGCCATTCGGATAACGTCTTGTGCCATCCGGATAATATATTATGCCATCCAGAGTATGGGTTGTGCCATCCGGATAATGTATCGTACCATCCTTATAACGTATTGTGCCATCCGGATATTCACCATCCGGATAATATATCGTGCCATCAGGAAAGATTATTGTCCCATCCTTCTGACGGGTTACTTCTGTGAAGAAATTGATATAATATCCACAAGCTGCATTCAAAACATTTGACCTAGGTTGTGGATGATCATGCAGTGTGCCATCTTCCCAGAGGTATTTTGGTGGATACGGATACGGATACTGTTTCTGAAAACCAAAATGAAAAGGATAATCGCTTTCACGTGGCTGCATATAGCACTCAGTAGGAGATATGGGGGGGGAGGATCCGGTAGCGGGTATCCTGAAGTATATTCCCAATTATCTTTCCTTCTCTCTTCCGGCGACGGGTATCCTTGAGTATATTCCCAATTATCTTTCTTTCTCTCTTCCGGTAACGGCATGGGATTCGGCAACGGTATGGTATCCTTTTCCCTCCCAGAAGTATCTTCGTCCTCAACCTCCCCCACATTCCCAATATTCAGCTTCTGCGTCCCGGAATTGCCGGTCTGGGTCTGCGTAATCGTCCCGATATGGACGTTTGTACTCCCACCTTTGGCATTGCCGACATTAAGCCGTTGGGTGTTGCCCTGCCCGCCTTGGGTTTGCGTAACTTTGTTTATGGTGACTGTAGAACTGCCGCCCCCGGAGGCGTTGCCGATGTCGAGGGTCTGGGTGCTGTCCTGGCTGCTCTGGATCTGATCCAGGTCGAGAACCTTGACGTCGGTTTGGGACTGAGCAAAGGCTCCAGGCACGCCCAGGGTGTTCAGCGTGAAAATGACGGCGGTCAGCAGGGCTGTGGCGCGTACGGTACGGGTCATGGTGGTGGCTCCCTTATTCCCCTTCGATTGGATCGCCGGGGTTGCACGGCTGTTCGTCGTCACGCACCCCGTCTGTGCCGATTTCTATTTTCTTGCTGTATTCGGTCATGATGATGTCGCCTGTTTGGACGATGCCGGATCCCGGCCCGTTGCCGATGTCTATCTGCTGGCAGCCACCCCCTCCCTGGTACTGGATGATGTTGCCGACGGCAACAATGACGTTGCCGCCCCTGGTGTTGCCGATGTTGGCGACTTGCCTGCCGTTTGAGCCGCTTTGAACCTGGATGACGCTGCCTGCGACACTGACCATGGCGCTACCGCCTTTGGCGTTGCCGACGTTGACGCCTTGCCTGTTGTTTGAGCCGCTTTGGGCCTGGGTGATGCTGCCGGCGACGTTGACGGAAGTGCTGCCGCCGCTGGCGTTGCCGACGTTGGCAACTTGCCTGTTGTTTGAGCCGCTTTGAACCTGGGTAACGCTGCCTGCGACACGGACGGTGGCGCTGCCGCCGTTGGCGTTGCCGATGTCGGCTCGCTGTTGGTTGTTGCTGCCGTCTTGAATTTGCCTCAGCCCGCCCATGCTGACGGTGGCGCTGCCGCTTTTTGCGTTGCCGATGCTGGCCCCCTGGGTGTTGTTTGTCCCGCCCTGGGCCTGGCCGAGGTCGAGGATGCGCGTCGTGCTGCTCTGGGCGGCAGCATCCGGCATGCTGAGCAAGAGGCTCTGTGTGAGGAGGATGGTGGTGAGCAAAGCGGCGGTGCGGGTCATGGCGGTGGCCTTAAGCTGTTTCTACCTTCGGATCGACGGCTGCGAGGTGTCCCTTCCAGGTCAGGGGTTCCCGATCACGGTTTTCTGGGTTCCGCTGCCGTTCTGGATGATGTCTCCGACTTGCGGCGGGGTAGTGCTGCCTTTGCCGATTTCTACTTGTTGGGTCCCTCCCGGCCCTGAGGTTCCCGTCTGGTTTTGCGTGATGTTGCCGACGATGACGGTGCTGCCGCCTTTGCCGTTACCAATGCTGATGTGCTGACGGCTGTTTTTGCCGCCGCCCTGGTTCTGAATGATGTTTCCGGTTTTTACGGCGCCTTTGCCAGGCTCGCCGCCGATTTCGATTGTCTGGGTGTCCCCTTGGGGGTCAGGGGCCGTGGCTTGGGCTTGGGCATTGGCTGCGCCCAAGGCAGCGATAAGGCCAACGCAAAGGGTGAGGTGTCGACGGGTCATGGCAGGTTTCTCCTATGGGTGCCGGGTGGGTTCGATGGTACCGACGCCGGTGATGACGGGGGTTATCTGGGGTTGTCCTTTGTAGCGGACGTTGCCAACGCCGCTGGTCATGTTGTTGAGGCGCTGGCTTGCGTTGATACTGATGTCGCCTGCGCCGGTGATTCTGGTTGCGGCTTGCTTGACGGCGAGGTTTTCGGCGTGGATGTTCCCGGCACCGGTAATTTTGGCGGTAAGGGTTTGGCCGCGTCCGCTGATATCGATGTTGCCGGTACCGCTGAGGGTGAGGGCGATGTGGCCGTATGCGATGTCTTGGACGATAGCTTCACCGCTGCCGGCCTGTTCGAGTTCGAAGGTGCAGCCCTGGAACGCGCCGATGCGGATGTTTCCGCTGCCACGGGCGATGAGGGATTGCAGGGTGGGGATTTCCAGGGTGTAGCGTATTTTGTGGCTTGTGGCGATGCTGCCTTTGCCGCGCAGGGTGAGGGTGTCTTGTTGGGTTGTGTTGACGAGTTGCGGGATGACGTGGGGTTCGGCTTCGATGGTGAGGCGGTTTGCCGTACCGGGGCGGATTTCCAAATCTCCCGACGTTTCGATGACAACGCGCCGGATGCCGGGGACTTCGATATGCTCGGTATGCAAGGTGAGCGGCTCACCAGCATTTGCCGACGCTGTCAGGAGGAGCAGGATGCTTGGCAGGGTTTGATGGAGGTTCATGCGTATTCCAGGGCACCGGGTGGGCATGGTGTTAGTTGTCGGACAGGATGCAGAGGCCGTCCTGGAGGTTGACGATGCTCACGCCCTCCCCTTTCTGGCGGCTGACCGTGACGGCCGCTTTCTCGGATGTGGTCAGGCGGCTGAACCCTTTTTCTTCGTAGAGCAGGCGGCCAAATTGCCAACAACGCAAGGTTTTCCCTGAGTCGGCTCCTTTGGGGCGCACGGGCGCACTGAGGAAGGTGTCTGCTTCGGTCAAAATTTCTTCGGGCTGCTCTACCTGTATGGGGCGGCTGGCATTGGGTTTCTGGGCAAAGGCGGCAGATGTGCCTAGCCCCATCAACAGGAAGAGGATCACTGTGGTTGTTTTCATCTCTTACCCCTAGGTTCGGTTATTGGCGGGTTGCGGTGCCAGGCTGGGTTTCCTGGCAGGCGGCTGGCTCTGGGCGGGCTGTGCTTGCGCTGCAGGTTGCGAGGCCCTGGGCTGGGTTGCCTTCTCGAACACTTTCCGCGCTTTTTCTTCGATCTGTTTCCCGACCTGCCGGTCCTTCTGTTCCTGGGCGGTTCTTTTGGCGTGTGCCCGGGCCTCGATGATCTTCTGAGCCTTTTCCATGATCCTGTAATGGTTGGAGTTCAGATAGACGGTAAACATCCGCTGGTCGAGCTTGGCGTTTTTCTCCAGGCCAAGGGCTTCGCGGTAGATCTCGACGGCGTTGCGCAGTTCGTCGTCGGGGATGCCGTTGGCGGGCTTGTTGTATAGGTTGCGCAGCCGCATCTGGTTTTGCCAGTATGCGACAAACGCTTCCTGATCCGCGAACAGGCTGTAATACCAGTTGTCGATTTCGTTCTTGACGGTCTGGGAATCCAGCGGGGCGGCCAGGCAGGTCCAATAGGGGGTTTTGGTAAGCTTGCCGAACAGTTCTATCACTGCCAGGTCGATGAGGTTGCGCGTGGCCTGGGCGACGCCTTCGGATTGGGACAGGTTCATCTCGTAGTTCATGCCGAATTTCTTGATTTCGGCTTCGATGCTGGTGCCTGAACCGGAACGGAGGACGATGACGGTGTTGTTGGATGTCACCCCAGGGACGATGCTCATGTCGGCGGTGCGCATCATGGTCAGGTCCAGCCCCAGCATGGAGGTGTTGGCGTTGACGGCCGCACCGGCGCCGGCGCCGCTGGAACCGCCCCTCCAGAACACCCCCCCGCCTTCGGTATCCTTGGTCAGGTTCTCGTCGAATTGGGAGATGGAGCCCCGGATGCCGTAGACGGGGTTCAATTGGTAGAGGCCCTTTTCTTCGCGCTGGGTCATGAAGTTGATGAGGTTGGAGGAGTCCGTGCCGTAGGCGATCAGGCGGATTGCCTGACTGCGCTGGGTCATCTGGGAGACGGCGGATATCAGCATGTCCTTGGCGCCGACGGAGACCTTTTTTGTCTTGTCATCGATCTCTTCCGTGATGACGACCAGGTTGCGGATGCCGTACATCATCATTTTTTCGTCCATGCAGCGCAGCGCCGCAGAGAAGTTGGTGATGTTCCTGGTAACGGGGGATTTCGGCCCCGTGCGCGCTTTCTCGGCAGTTGCGAGCGTCTTCTCGCGCATGTCTTCTTCCCTGTTCTTCATGAGGGCGCACCCCGGCATCAGCAATGCGGCAAGGGTGACGAAAATCGTAAGGCGTTTCATCGCGTTTGTCCTCAAAACGTCAATGTGGCAGGCGCATGCAACCGATGCACCGCGTTATCTGCAATTGGCTGCGTTGATCACCGGGCCGTTGATGACGGTAACGTTTTGTTTGCCCGGCGGCTGCCCGATGAGGCCGCGCTGCGGCTGGGTGTTGCTGTTGATGGAGATGTTGCCGCAGCCGTCTTCGGCGTTCCCGAGCAGCCCGTTCGGGTTGTCGCGCTGGATCAGTTGTTGCCGGGCTTTTTCCTTGTGGACCAGGGCCCCCATTTCGGAGTCGAGCGAAGCCCCCATGGGCCTTGGCGCGCCTGCGTGGGCAAACGTGGCTAATGCCAGAACGAGCAGCGCTATTGCGCATCCTGTGGTACGTAAGGTAGACATGTGCGTGACTCCTGATGATCTTTACCGATGGGGGGACGGGGTAGCGGGAAGGCCCATGCCCCGTCCCTGGGGTGCCTTGACATGCGGCAAGGTTAATAGGCGTTGCCGATACGGGCTCTTTGGGTTCCGCCCGTACCCCTCTGATCCTGCTTGAAAGTACCCAAGGTCACTTGGGTGTCTCCCCCAATCGCGTTACCGATTAGCGCCTCCTGTATTTTTTTGCCTCCAGTCCCGCCACTCTGCGTCTGTGTAACATCGCCAGTAATAGTAACGTTGCTTGTGTGACCGCTGTAGGCATTGCCTATTTGCATCGTCTGTTCGAAACCCGTACCGTCCGTTTGGCTCTGGGTTACCTTGCCGCTTATGGTGACATTGCTAGTACCGCCTTGAGCCTCTCCGATCTCCAACGTCTGGGTGTTGTTTTTACCGCCTGCCTGCGTTTGGGTCACATCCTTTACTGAAACATTACTCGAGCTGCTGCCGCCATAAGCGTTGCCCACCCTGAGATACTGCTTGTTATCGGTGCCACCCTGTTCCTGATGTATTGTGCCGGTTATCGTGAGGTTGGTAGTCCCGCCATCAGTGGAGTTACCCAAATCCATTTCCTGTAATCCATTAGTGCCTTTTTGTATCTGCTCGATGGTGCTGCCTTCCGCGTTGATAGTGGTACTCTGCGCATACGCCATGCTGGATGCAAGCGTCATTATGGCGATCGCGAGGGTTTTTTGGGCGAGTTTCTTTGACATGGTATTTCTCCTGAGTAAGGATTGGATGGCTAGGTTGCCCGGTTTCCCGGCAGGGCGGTTGCCCCTATTTGTCGTGCAGCCGCAAAGCTGCAACGTGGAATGCTGTTTCAGCATCTGACGGGGGGCCTGTAACCAGGGGCGAAAAACCGCCCGCCCTGGTTTTTTGGGCGGACAGCGGCCAGACACGGGGCCCGCTGTCACATCGGTTCGCAGGTGCCCGCCGGCCAAGGCCGTAAGTACGCGGGCCGTTGGCTGGCATCCGGGGGTGATGAGGGGGGTGTTTGTGCTGAAGGGTTTCATATCGTTAATACTAGTTACATCGATATGATGTGTCAACCCCCTGACACAAAAAAATTTCGCCCTGCGCACTGATGCTGCTGCGCCAAGTGGGCCGCAAGGCCGGGTTGGCTTCCGCGCCGGGCAAAGCCTTTTGCGGTGGGCGCGACGCGGCCCGCTTCAAACATCCGTTGTGCCCGATGGCCGCGCAGCGGCCCTACGCGCAATGCCAAAGACTTTCCTGCGGACGACCCGGGCATACGCGTCCCGTATAAGATTCGGCCTGTTCGGCACCTGGGTCAGGTTTGTGAAGAGTTGCCAACCACGGGATGGGCACCATCCCCGCCGTGCAGATCGAACAGGGCCATAGGCCGGAGGGCAGTAGGATGGATAGAGCGTAAGCGAATCCCATCGCAATCCTGATTTGTGGCAAATGATGGATTTCGCTACGCTCTACCCATCCTACACGGGCTTACCTACGATTGCTGAGCATATTTTTTACTCTCCGATACACACGAACTAGAGGAACTATAGATAATCCTATAGTTTTCATCACTTCCTTCGTGCGTACCCATGCTGGCTGCTTTATCCCATCGCTGGCTCGCCTTCCCGCTTGCCGCTGCTGCCTTGCTTGCAGCTTGCAGCAAGCAGGACGAGAGTAAAGGCATCTCACGTCCGGCACTGACGGTAACGGCAGCGTACCCCGTCACCGAAACTTGGCCTGTCCGCATCCCGGCTAACGGCACTGTCGAAGCGTGGCAGGAAGCCGTAGTCGGTTCCGACGTGCAGGGGTTGCGGCTGGCAAAGGTGCTCGCGGACACGGGCGACGCGGTAAAGGCGGGACAGGTACTCGCAGTATTCGACGCCGAGCCGGTCAAGATCGAAGTAGCCCAGGCAAAAGCAGCACTAGCGCAGGCGCAGGCCACTGCCGAACAAGCGCGTGAAAACGCCGAACGTGCACGAACCTTGCGCGGCAGCGGGGCAATAAGCGACCAACTCATCACACAATATCTGTCCGCCGAGCAATCCGCGCATGCGCAAGTCGCCGCGGCGCAGGCAACGCTTGCAGCACAGCAATTGCGTTTGACCCGTACCCGCGTGCTTGCACCCGATGACGGAATAATTTCGGCGCGCACCGCAACGGTGGGGGCGGTATTCAACCCCGGCGGGGAGCTTTTCCGGCTGATCCGGCAGGGACGCCTGGAGTGGCGGGCAGAACTGACGGACGCTGAACTCGAACATGTCACACCCGGCGCAAAGGCACTGCTCACGCTTACGGACGGACGCCCTATCGAAGGCTCTGTCCGGATGGCCGCGCCGACGCTCAATACACGCACACGCACAGGGTTTGCCTACGTCGACCTGCCGCCGGGCACACTGATAAGGCCGGGGATGTTCGTGCGCGGCGAGTTCGACCTCGGCCTGCGTCCGGCCATCACCGTACCATCGCAAGCGGTGACGATGCATGATGCGTTCAATTACGTGTTCCGGTTAGAACCGGACGGTTCGGTGCGGCAACTGAAAGTAACAACAGGACGGCGCGTCGGGGATCACGTGGAAATTCTCAACGGCCTCGCGCCGGACTCAAAAATCGCATCGGCGGGCGCAGGCTTCCTCAACGACGGCGACCTGGTGCGGATCGTCGACGAATGAGCGGCAACCACGCATGAATACCAATGTCTCGGCGTGGTCGATCCGCAACCCGATCCCGCCCATCATGCTTTTCGTGCTGCTGTGCGTGGGCGGGCTGTTCTGCTTCCAGCGCATGAAAATCCAGCTTTTCCCCGACATCGAACTGCCGGTGGTGTCGGTGATGGCTTTGCTGCCCGGAGCCGCGCCGGGGCAACTTGAAAACGATGTTGCGCGGCGCATCGAAGATTCCATTGCCACGGTGCAGGGCCTTAAGCACATCGCCACGTCGATCCAGGATGGCGTGGTGTCGATGCTGGTCGAGTTCAAGTTGGAGAAACCCTTGCAGGAAGGGGTTGATGATGTGCGCTCTGCTGTTGCGCGCGTACGTTCCGATTTACCGTCCGATCTGCTCGACCCGGTCATCAACCGCGTAGACATGGCCTCACAACCTGTCCTTGCCTACGCTGTGCGGTCAAAGCGCCGGGATGACGAGGCGTTGTCATGGTTCATCGACAACGAGCTTTCCAAGCGCCTGCTCGCGGTAAAGGGCGTGGGCGCGGTGAAAAGGGTTGGCGGCGTCAGCCGGGAAATACGGGTAACGCTCGACCCGCTGCGCTTGCAGGCACTTGGCGCGACGGCATCGGAAATCTCGCGCCAGATCCGCCAGATGCAGACCGAAATCGCGGGCGGGCGCGTCGACCTGGGCGGCGGCGAACAACCGATGCGCTTGCTGGCAAGTGTGGCTTCGGCAGAAGAATTGGCGCGCATGGAAATCCCACTTTTGGATGGCCGCCGCATCCGGCTCACCGATGTGGCAAGCGTGCAGGATACCGTGGCCGAAACGCGCTCGATTGCCCTGCTGGACGGAATCCCCGCCATCGGATTTGAAGTCTCACGAGGCCGGGGCGAAAGCGAAATCGAAGTCGGTGCGGGCGTAGGGGTCGAACTGCAAAAGATTATCGCCGCCAATCCCGATCTCGACATTGTCGAGGCGTTCAATTTCGTCAATCCCGTCCAGGAAGACTATCGAGGTTCCATGCACATGCTTTACGAAGGTGCATTCCTGGCCGTGCTCGTCGTTTTTCTCTTCCTGCGCGATATCCGCGCGACCATCGTTTCCGCCGCCGCGCTGCCGCTATCGGTCATTCCCGCCTTTCTGGGCATGTACCTGTTCGGCTACACGATCAACCTGGTCACCCTGATCGCCCTTTCGCTGGTGGTCGGCGTTCTCGTCGACGACGCCATCGTGGAAGTCGAAAATATCGTGCGCCATCTGCGCATGGGAAAAACACCCCGGCAGGCGGCTCTCGATGCTACGGCAGAAATCGGGCTGGCCGTGGTGGCGACTACGGCCACGCTGATATCGGTCTTTTTACCGACCGCGTTCATGGACGGCGTTGCGGGGCTGTTTTTCAAGCAATTCGGTTGGACGGCTTCGCTGGCCGTTTTCATGTCGCTGGTCGTCGCCCGGATGATTACGCCGATTCTCTCCGCTTCCATGCTCCGGCCTTTTACGCAGCATCACAACGCACCGCGCTGGGTGCAGTGGTATGTGAAAAAGGCCGAATGGTGCCTGAAACATCGCGCGCGCACAGCCTTTTGCGCGGTGACCTTCTTTATCGCTTCGGTCATGCTGATCCCCCTGCTTCCCGAAGGCTTCATGCCGCCGGACGACCATTCGCAAACCCAGGTCTATCTCGAACTGCCGCCCGGCTCGACGCTCGAACAGACGCGCCGCCTCACCGAAGAGGTCCATAACCGGCTGACAAAGATCGAACATGTAGAACGCATCTATTCCGCCATTGGCGGCGGCAGCGCGGGAGCCGATCCCTTTGCATCCCTGCTCATCGGCACCGACGTGCGCAGGGCCTCCCTCACGGTTCAGC
>Ga0123354_10009277_pt1 | contig 15046 bp, 13 predicted proteins | sample TergutLab28metaG_2_FD_97872 | JGI IMG/M metagenome (GOLD analysis project Ga0123354, IMG submission 97872) | Labiotermes labralis P4 segment gut microbial communities from Petit-Saut dam, French Guiana - Lab288 P4 | ecosystem: Host-associated > Arthropoda: Insects > Digestive system > Gut ...
CTTTTGTCATGGTGTTTCTTCCTTTCAGACAAAGACCGCGGTCACAGACCCCAGTCCGGAAAACTCGGCATGGGCCACGGACCCCGCTCGTACTTCTTGGGCAACGGTGATGGAACCCGGCAGAATGACGTCGCCGGGCTTGAAGGAGATGCCCTGCTCTCCCAAGGTGTTGCACAACCAGACCAGGGCGTTCAGCGGCGATCCGAGGACGGCCGAGCCGACACCGGAGCCAATCATCTGGGAATTGACGGAAAGATTGCAGCCGACCTTGGTGAGGTCCAACGATGTCAGCAAGGCGGGTTTGGAGCCCAGGATGACTCCGGCGGAAGATGCGTTGTCTGCGATGGTGTCGACGATGCTGATCTTCCAGTCGGCGACACGGGAGTCGATCAACTCCAGGGAGGGCAGGACGAAGTCCACGGCGTGGATGGCCTCAGCCACATTGACCCCAGGCCCGCACAATTCCTTGCCCATGACAAAGGCGATTTCAGGCTCGACCTTCGGCTGGAGGTAGTCGGCGGCCTGGATGGGCATGTGGTCAAGGTGGAACATGTCGGCCATCAGGTGCCCGTAGTCAGGCTGGTTGACCCCGAGCATGTTCTGCATCGCCTTGGAGGTGAGCCCAACCTTGTAGCCCTTGATCACTCCACCAGCGTCAAGGCGGGCCTCGATCTGGCGCAACTGGATGGCGTACGCGTCGTTGATCGTCAGATCCGGATCGGTTTCTACGGGTGGGCGGATAGCCTGTTTGGTCGTGTACGCCGTGGCCAGCGTTGTCGCCACGCGTTCGATCTTTTGTGAATGGTCTTCACCTGTGGACATTCAAAGCCTCCTCATCAAGACTCTTCCGATGTGTTGGACGCGGGGCGTCAACCCCGCATTCCCGCGACGAGCCACCTGGATCGATCCGCCGTACCGGGGAGCTCAGCTCTTGAAGACGACGGCGTCGATGCGAAGGCGGTCGACTGTGGGTCAACCCCCGTACTGGCTTGCCTCCCCGCTGAGTACCTATCCTGTCGTGACAGTAGGAAACACCAAGGAAACTTCGCTCACACATGACTATCTTTCACAGCCCCCTGTGAGCCAACGGTTGTGCCGTATTTCTGCCATTGTGAACTGGCGAGCACTCACTCAACAACCCCAATGTCTCATTACACGGGACACCACCATTCTCACCTAGTGAGACACCCACCAAACCACATGTTGCCGGGGTGCTACTGTCGCGTCATGGTGACCCAGATCGACCCCGCGGTAAGCAGCGTAGGACGTGCTTTCGCTCTGCTGTCGGTCTTTCAGTCACGCGACCGGGAACTGACTGCGGCCGAATTGGCCCGCCGGTCGGGACTTCCCCGTTCCACCGCATACCGGATGGCCGGCGAACTGACAGGGTTGGGCATCCTCGAACAAACCCTCGACGGACGCTTCCGCCTCGGCCTGAAGCTTTTTGAGCTGGGCCAGTTGGCGCTGTACCAACGCGGGTTGCGCGAGTCGGCGGCCTGTTTCCTCGCCGACCTGTCGAACGCCACCAGACAAGCAGCCCACCTGGCTGTGATGGACAACTGCGAGGTTGTCTACCTGGACATCATCCGGCCTTCACCCCCGCCGCGACTGCGCTCGCGGGTGGGAGGGCGTCTTCCCCCGACCGTCACCGGAGTCGGCAAGGCCATTCTGGCCTTCTCTCCGCCCGAGGTGGTCGACGAGGTGATCGCCCGCGGCCTGCCCCGGCTGACGACCAATTCCATCACCGATGAGGCGCGCCTGAGAGCCGAGTTGGTCAAGATCCGGCGCACAGGACTGGCCTTCGACCACCAGGAACAAGCAGTAGGAACCAGTTGTTGCGCGGCGCCGATCTTCGGTGCCAACCACCAGGTGGTGGGTGCGGTCTCAGTGTCCGGGCACACCTCTTCTATCCGGCTGGACCTGGTGGCCGCCGCAGTGCAGTCCACCGCCGCCGGAATCTCACGGGTCCAGGGCGCGCAGACGTAATCGATACCAGGTCCTGACCCCGTTCACACGACCTCATCAGTACCCCCGAGCCACGCCTGGGCTGACCGACAACGCAAACAAACGACTCCCAGCGGTTCACTGTCACGACACGGCAAGTGCATTCGGTAGGATGAACGATGGAATCTCAGTGTGTGGTGTCCTGGAAGGAGGCTCGTTGATGGGAATCTTTTCTCAAGCGGAGAAGAAGCTTGAGGGCGCTGTCGGAGGGATTTTCGCGCGCGCATTCAAAGGGGACGTGCAGCCTGTCGAGATCACCCACCAACTCTGCAAGGAACTCGATTCCAAGGCCCAGATCCTGGGCCACGACAAACGACTGGTGCCCAACGATTTCTTAATATCACTGTCAAAGCACGATTACGCCAGACTTTTCCCGTACTCCAAGACCATGGTGGCCGAGATCACCTCGGATTTGAGAGAGTACGCAGCCGAGCATGACTATATCTTTAACGGGCCGATCTCCATCCAGTTGGAAGAGCGCCCCGACCTGCCGGTGGGCCGTTTCACCGTGGCTTCGGAAACGATGGCCGAGGTGGACAGTCCCCCCAGTGCCCCAGGCGCCCTGCGCGCGGCCAACCTCGTCCTGGAGGTCAACGGGGTCCGTCATCCACTGACCCCTCCGGGGTTCACCATCGGGCGCGGAGCCGATGCCGATCTGCGCGTGAACGATCCGGGGATCTCGCGCATCCACGCCCAGTTCGTGGTCACCGGGTCCGGCACGTCCTTGTCGGTGAAGATCATCGATCTGAAGTCGACTAACGGCATCCTGGTCGATGGCCGGAAAGTGCAAGAAGCGGAGTTGGGGGATGGCTCACGAATCGACGTAGGCAAGACACAGATGCTTGTCTATGCTCCGTCCGGGAGCTGATGTGCAAGCATTCACCGTCCTCATCCTCAAAATCGCCTTCCTGACGATCTTGTGGTTGTTCATCGTAGTGATCGCGGCGGTGGTGAATGCCGACATGGTCGGACGAAGGCAGAAAAAGTCCTCGCGCAAGACTGTTGAGGGCCCCCAGCCCGATGTTCGCCCGCCCGCCACACAGCCCCACAAGCGGCGCAAGGAGCCGTGGGTGCTGGCCATCGACTCAGGCCTCCACGCGGGAGACCGGCTCCAACTCGTTCCCGAAGTCCGCATCGGACGGGCCGAAACCTGTGAACTGGTCCTCGACGACGACTATGTCTCCTCGACCCACGCTCTGCTCAGCCACCGCGATGACGGCACCTGGGTTCTGAAAGACCTGGGCAGTACGAATGGCACCTATGTCAACTCTCAGCGCATTGCTGACCCCACTATCGTCTCAGTCGACGACACCATCAGGATCGGAGACGTCCAGATGAGGTTGGAGACGTGAGGTGACGCTGACTCTTCGTACCACTGCCCACTGTGAGATCGGGTTGGTCCGCAAGACCAACCAGGACTCCGGCTATGTCTCGTCCACGGCCCTGTTCGTCGCCGACGGGATGGGTGGTGCGGCAGGAGGAGACCTCGCCTCGGCCCTGGTCATCCGGGATCTGTGCAGCGTCGGGTCCACGTCCGCGACCGGTCCCGAAGCTCTCGACGTTCTGAGAAGGGCCGTGACCCGCGCCAACGCGGACCTGGCCAGACTGGTCGCGAAAAACCCCGACCTGGACGGCATGGGAACCACCATCTGCGGGGGGATCTTCGACGGCCACACGATGAATGTCGTCCACATCGGCGACTCTCGGGGGTACATCCTGGCCGAGCAGACCATGCGCCGGATCACCCACGACCATTCCTATGTCCAGTCCCTGATCGACGAGGGCCGGCTGGACGAGCGCCAGGCCATGAACCATCCCCACCGGTCCTTGCTGCTGCGGGTCCTCAACGGACAGGTGGAAGCCAACCCCGACTATCTCACCTGCGATGTCGAGGCCGGCAACCGGCTGATGTTCTGTTCCGACGGATTGTCCGGCCTGGTCGACGATGTCGTCATCGCCGCCGCGCTCAACCTTCCGGACCCCAAAGAAGCGATGGACACCCTGGTCAAGCTGGCTTACGCCGCTGGGGGCAGCGACAATATCACTATCTTGATCGCCGATGTGGTCGCAGAGGAGGACGAGACTTCCGATCAGGACCAGCCCACGCCAGCCGCCGAAGAGCAGGCCGTGGTCGAAACCACCGAACCACATCAGATCGTTGTCGAGACCACCGAACCGACACAGACTGTTGTCGAGACCACCGAACCACACCAGACCGTGGCCGAAACCACCGAACCGACGCAGACCGATGACGACAACACCGCTGTACTGTCGGTCGAGTCGACGGTCCAAGATGTGTTGCTGAGCCCCACCTACACCACCTCTGGATTGTTGGGCGCCGCCGCCGATCCGGCCATCATCTCCCTGCTGGAGCGGTTGAAGCCGTCCGCCAAAGACGAGCCCGCGGCTGACCTGCCCGAGGACGAGACCACCACCTTGACCCCCGCGAGACACCGGCGGCTGAAGGACGACCAGGAGACCAGGCGCTACAGCCCGTCCAAGCGACGCCCGCGCGCCGGGATCCTCCTGATCGTCCTGGCCATCCTCGTGGTCTTGGGGGGAGCCGGTTGGGGGGTGTACGCCTACATGTCGTCACAGTATTATGTCGGCGCCGACCAGGGCTATGTGGCCATCTACCAGGGGTTGCCTGGAACCGTCGCGGGATTCAGCACCTCACATGTGTTCGAAAAAACTGACATCTTGCTGTCGGACCTGCCCATTTCCTGGAGTGACAATGTGACCGGGACCATGCGCGGGAGCGACGGTCGGCTGAGCCAAGCTCGCGCCACGGTCACTGAACTCCAGTCCAAGTCGGCCCAGTGCCTCGCCAGCCGGGCCCAGCGTCCCCCAGACGCCTCGCCTTCCCCGGACGGGTGTTGATCCATGGCCGGGACCATCCAGGGATACCGCATCCGGGGAGCAGCCCAACTGATCATGATCCTGTTCGGACAGTCGATCGGTTTCGCGGGCTATCTCCTGACCGGCTTGTTCCGCGACAACGCTTTGCCCTCGCAGTGGCCGCTCCTGGCGATCTGCTGGTACGGGCTGGGCGTGCTGCTCCACGTCGGCGCGCGGATCGCCATTCCGTACGCGGATCCGGTCATCCTGCCGATCACACTGGCGCTGACCGGCCTCGGGCTGGCCACCCTGCACCGCATCGACCTCACCAGTGGCAGTTCACCCATGCTGGGAAACCAGTTCATCGCCCTGGTGATCGGGGTGGCGCTTCTGCTCGTCATCGTATTCCTGGTGAAAGACCCCCGGCGGCTGAAGGGGTACCCGTTCCTGCTGTCGGCCCTGGGCTTCCTGCTCCTGCTGCTGCCGCTGGTCCCGCATCTGGGCACCGAGGTCTACGGCTCACGCATCTGGATCAGCGTGGGCGGCTTCTCCTTCCAGCCCGCTGAGATCGCGAAAATCGTGCTCGCGGCCAGCTTCGCGGCGTACTTGGCTGACAAGACGGAAGTGCTGGCTCTGGCGGGCCGACGGATCCTGGGACTCGAACTGCCCCGGATGCGCGACATGGGACCGGTCATGTTGATGTGGGTGTTGTCCCTGGCCATCATGGTTTTCGAAAACGACCTGGGCACGTCGCTGCTCTTCTTCGGGCTGTTCGTCATGATGATCTACGTGGCGACCGCCAGGGTTTCCTGGATCATCCTCGGCCTGATCCTCTTCGGTGCCGGCGGCGCCTTCGTCCTGAAATTCGCCGGGCATGTGCAGCGGCGCATCGACTTCTGGCTGCATCCGTTCGACTACCCCAACGACGCCACCCAGATCATCCAAGCCCAGTTCGGCCTGTCGCATGGCGGCCTGCTGGGCTCCGGCTGGGGGCTGGGACGCCCCGACCTGATCATCTTCTCCTCCTCCGACATGATCTCCGCCGCCATCGGTGAGGAAATCGGTATTGTCGGCCTGATGGCGATCATTGTCTTGTACGGCCTGCTGGTCTTCCGGGGCTTGAAAACCTCCCTGGTGGCCACTGATGTCTTCGTCAAACTCTTCGCCGCCGGTCTCAGCTTCGCCTTCCTGCTCCAGACCTTCGCCATCATCGGCGGGGTCACGCGGTTGCTCCCCCTGACCGGGCTGACCACCCCATTCATGTCCCAGGGCGGCTCGTCCATGATCGCCAACTGGATTCTGGTCGCCGCGCTGTTGGTGATCTCCAACCAGGCGCGCCGGCCCCAGCATGAGGCGGCCGTGGGCCCTGAGGGTGTGACAGCTCTGGGCGAGGAATTCACCCAGGTTTTCAGCACCCGGGAACTGGCCCAGATCGGGACCGGCGCCATCCGGCCGGTCCTGCCCATCGCCGCCCAGCAGGTACGCCTGGGAGCCAGCGGAAATGTCGTCCATGACGAGGACGGGTGGACCGGCAACGATGAGCTCACCCAGATCGTCCCCGTACCCGCGCCAGGGACACCAGGGACACCTCTGGTTCCTGCGGCGCCCTCAGTTCCGCCGAAGCCTGCTTCACCCACGTCACCCACGTCGCCCGCCTCGCCCGCCTCACCAGCAACACCAGCAACACCAGCGTCACTCGCAACACCTGTACCCTCCACCGCACCTGTACCCCTCAAGGCACCAGGAGTTCCCGCGACACCCGTACCTCCCGCGACACCCGTACCTCCCACAACGGTCGATCCAGGACCCAGAACTCCAGGATCAACCGCTCCAGGACCGACCACCTCCGCACCGACTGCACCGGCGCCGCATGACCCGGAGGATGACGACTATTTCGGAAGGGGGATGGATTGAACAAGCAAATCCGCCACGTCTCGGTGTTCTCAGCCCTGATGGTGTTCGCCCTGTTGGCGAACCTGACCTACATCGACCTGGGCCGGCAGAGTTCGCTCGAAGCCAATCCCTACAACGTCCGTGCCCGACAAGCAGAATTTGACGTTCACCGCGGCCAGATCCTGGCAGGCGACACCGTGATCGCCGACTCGGTCCCATCGACCGATCAGTCGAGTTTCTCCTTCCAGCGGGTCTATGCGAACGGACCGCTGTACGCCCCGGTCACCGGTTTCTACTCCTACATCTACGGCTCCACCCGGGTCGAGAATTCGTACAACTCGTACTTGGTCGGCTCCAGTACCTCCCAATGGCTGCAGAACCTGATCGACACCACGAGCGGGCGAACTCCACAGGGGGCCTCCGTCGTGACTACCATCTCGCCGACCCTGCAACAGGCCGCCGCCAAGGCTCTTCAGGGGTACGACGGGGCGATCGTGGCCATGGACCCCCACACCGGCGCGGTCCTCGCCCAGGTCACCTCCCCCAGTTACGACCCCAACCTGCTGGCCTCCCACGACCTGGGAGCCGTCCAGACCTCCTGGCAGCAACTGACAACAGATCCATCGAACCCGATGACCGATCGCAGCACCCGCGAAATCTACCCGCCCGGCTCAACCTTCAAACTGATCGTCGCCTCGGCCGCCCTGGAGAAGGGCTACACCCCCGACACCATGATCGACACCCCGAGTTCGGTCCAGCTACCCGGCTCCACCAGCACCTTGTCCAACTCCTCCGACTGCGGCAACACCCAGGTCACTTTGGCCCGGGCGCTCCAGTTGTCGTGCAACACGGCCTTCGCCAACCTCGGAGTCGCCCTCGGCGCCACCACGGTCAGAGACGAGGCCCAAAAATTCGGTTTCGGCTCCCCACAACTGCCAGAGGTCGGCGGAGTCGCCTCCACCTTCCCCGCCAGTTTGGACAGTGCCCAGTTGATGATGAGTTCCATCGGCCAGTACGACGTTGCCGCCACCCCACTCCAGATGGCGATGGTCGTGGCTACCCTGGTCAACGGGGGTCAGCAGGCCGAACCGTACCTCGTCCAGGAAGTCCGCGCCCCTGACCTGTCCGTTCTCTACGAGCACCAGAACAAGGTCACCCCCGTCGTGTCCGCGTCGACTGCCCAGTCCATGCAGGACATGATGGTCCAGGTCGTGGCCAACGGGACGGGCACTGCCGCACGCATCCCCGGCGTGACTGTCGGCGGTAAGTCGGGCACCTCCCAGACCGACGCAGACAACCCTAATTACGCGTGGTTCGTCTGCTACGCCCTCAACCCAGACATCGTGGTGTCGGTTTTCCTCCAGCGCGACGAAAAGACTCCGGTCAGCCTGTGGGGCGGCGCCAACGCTGCTCCCGTGGCCAAGGAGGTGCTCCAAGCCAGCCGATGAGTTTTCAGCATCTTCTCAGCAATCAGCGTCACAATAGTGGTACGTCGCCACACCACGTGCTGGCCACCACGCGGCAGGACGAGTTTTCTTCGTCTGCGCTATTCCACCGGTACGCATGTATCCAAGTTCAACCCACTTTGGGGAAAGGACGACAATGAGCGACAACGTGATAGGTGACCGGTATGTGCTGGGCCCCCTTCTGGGGCGAGGCGGCATGGCCGAAGTGCGTCGCGCGCGCGACACCCGTTTGGAACGTGATGTCGCCATCAAGCGGTTGAAAGCCGACCTCGCGGGCGATCCCGTCTTCCAGGAACGCTTCCGGCGCGAAGCCCATGCAGCAGCCGGTCTCAACCATCCCAATATCGTGTCCGTGTTCGACACCGGCGAGTCCTTCGACGAGGCCAGCGGATTGATGATCCCGTACATCGTGATGGAACTCGTCTTGGGCCACACCCTGCGTGAAATTCTCCACGACGGGCGCAAAATCCAGCCCATCAAGGCCCTGGAACTGACCCAATGCGTCCTCGACGCCCTCGACTACTCCCACCGCCACGGCATCATCCACCGCGACATCAAACCCGCCAACGTCATGCTCACCAACAACGGCCAGGTCAAGGTGATGGACTTCGGCATCGCCCGGGCAGTGTCCGACACCGCCGCGTCGATGACTCAGACGGCCTCGGTGATCGGCACCCCGCAGTACCTCTCCCCCGAGCAGATCCGCGGTGAGACAGTCGACCGGCGCTCCGACGTCTACTCCACGGGATGCCTGCTGTACGAGTTGTTGACCGGCAAGCCGCCCTTCGAAGGCGATTCCCCCGTGTCGCTGGCCTACCAGCACGTCCGGGCCATTCCCGTACCTCCCTCTCAGGTCGACCCGCTGGTGTCGACCCAGATGGACGCCATCACCTTGAAGGCCCTGGCGAAGAATTCGGCCGACCGTTACCAGACCGCCCACGACATGTACGAGGACATCGGCCGGTTGTTGGCAGGCCAGAAAGTCCAGGCGGTGGTGCCTCCCCCAGGCGACGACGAGGCACTGACCGAAGTCATGGACAGCCCCGACAAGACCCAGGTCATGCCCACCGCAGCCACCGCCAAGGCGGCCCCGCTTCCCGCGCGCGCCCTCGCCACCCAGGAGGAGGAACAGCCCAGCCACCTCGGGCGGACCATCGGCATCGTGGTAGCGGCGATTCTGGTCATCGCCCTGGTGACAACAGGAGTGGTGTACGCCCTGAATCGCAACAACGGCCAGCCACTGGGTGGCGCGACCCCGACGACCCTGATCTCGGTCCCCCGGGTGCTCTCGATGGACCAACAGAACGCTGTCCAAACGATCGAGAGCCGCAACTTGAAGGCCATCGTTTCGACCTTCTATGGCGAGGACGATGCCACGGCTGGCACCGTGACCGAGCAGGACCCCCCGGACGGGACTATGGTCGACCCAGGATCCTCGGTGACGATCAAGGTCAATCTCGGATCGCAGAAATTCACGGTCCCCAATGTGGTCGGACAGACCACCGACGACGCCACGTCCACGTTGAAGAAGACCTTTACCAATGTGACTGCCCAGCCGGCACCGACCGAGGGCCCCACTGACACCGCGGGCACGGTCTTGAGCACCGATCCCGCCGCGGGGTCCATGGCAACCAAGGACCAACTCATCACCGTGTACTACGCCACAGGCCAGGTCACGCTGCCCAATCTGATCGGATACACCCGGGACAAGGCCATGATCGAGCTGGGTTCCCTCGGGTTCTCCAACGACAACATCCTCGTTGTACCCCAAGAGTCCTCGAGCACCGAAGGCACTGTCGTCGAGATGATCCCCGACGTGGGGTCCGTGGTGGCCAAAGACAGCCAGGTCACGATCCTGGTCGCCACACCCTTCCCGACGATGTCAGCGTCACCGACCCCGACGAGTACGACCACACCCACCTCGTCGTCCTCGCCCACCAGCACCACGACCGGACCACACTAAAGGACTGAACACACGCTACGGTGAGCCCATGAGAAATGCCGACAAGAAATTTGTCGGCAGGACAGCGTATTCTTTACTGGTACGCAATACGAGAAAGGCGGTGGACCGGTGCCCGAATCACGAATTCGACCCGAGGCAGCCGAGAAGAGGAGACTGCGCCGGCTCGAACAGGTAGCCGATGTCCAACGTGACAAGGATCGCAAAGGTCGTCCCGGCGAACGCCGGTGGGTGGCGCCACTGTTCATCATCACCATTCTGCTGGGTGTGGCGTGGATCGTCGTGGCCAATATCGCCGGAGGGAGCATCGGCTTCATGGCGGCGATGGGTCCCTGGAACATCCTCATCGGCATGGGTCTGATCGCAGTGTCTTTCATCCTCATGACTATGTGGAAGTGAACGCATAGGCTTGTTCCATGTGGTCGAAGAGGAAGAGCGTTGACTACAGTCTCCAGCGCCGTCATACTCTGGAGGAACTTCAAGGTGCCCTGCGCACGATGGTGAGCCACGAGTCCCTCGATGCGGATCCTTTACTGGTACGGGCCGCCCTCCACCACGGTGTGTTGACCAACCGGCGCTGTCCGGTGCGGAACTGCGGGCGGCTGATCACTCTCAACTACGCTTTCGGCGACCAATTGGGCCAGTATTCCGGACGCATCAAGTCCGAGGAAGAGTTGGCCGAGATGGAGAACGAGTACGGGGAATTCAGCGTCTACGTCGTCGAAGTCTGCCCTGAATGTGGCTGGAACCACATCATTGAGTCGTACGTCCTGGGGGACGGAGTCACACGCAAGCCGCCGCGGCGGGTCGCCACGGTGGAGGACATCTATGGCTAATCTGACAACCAATCCGTCCCGCCCCTCGGCACGGTGGGCCAGGCCTGGGAGCAGGGAGTGGCTGGCCGACAAAGCCCGCATGATGCTGACCCGGCGCCTGTCGGGTCCGATGGGCAGTCACGGCGCCCGGATGTCCCACGCCTGGGCCTACGCGCTGGCCACCTTGTCATGGGTTGTCTGCATGCTGCGCCAGTCGCCGTGCCGGCAGTCGGTGCCCACGGATTCCCCCAACCGGTTCGGGTGGATGTGCTACTCCGACATCACTGCTTTGTTCTTCAGCCGGGGTCAGGGCACCGGCTCTGTGCCGTACTTCAGCATGAGCTGGGAATATCCCGTTCTCACAGGCTATTTCGCCACCCTCGCAAGTGGGATCTCGCAGATCTTCGGAGCCATGCTGAACCCCAGTGCCGACGGACAACAAGTCCTCAACAACGCCAACATCTACTTCGCTGTCAACGCGGTGGGGCTGTTCTTGTGCCTGCTGTGGCTGGTGGCGTCGGTTCTCAAGATCGCTCCCAACTACCCCATCCTGGCCATGGCTGTGGCCATCTCCCCCGCCATCTGGACCACCGGCCTGATCAACTGGGACCTCCTGGTCGTCTCGCTGACGCTGGCGGGGCTGGCATCCTGGGTCCGGGACAAACCCATCACCGCAGGGTTGTGGTGGGGGCTGGCCATCGCCTCCAAGTTCTACCCGCTGGTCATCGTGGGCGCACTGGCAGTACTCTGCGTGCGCCCGGACGCCTGGCGCACCCGTGCCACCCTGAAGTCCTGGCTGAAGATGGCGGGCGTCGCCCTCGTCACCTGGGTGGTGGTCAACCTGCCTGTCATGGTGACGAGCCTGACCGGCTGGGAGTACTTCTACAGCTTCAACTACGCCAGCCGAGGGGCTGATCTGGGATCGATCTGGTACGCCCTGACCCTGACCGGCATCAACCTGGGCAGTGCCAGCATCTGGTCGCGCGTCATCATGATTGCGGGCTATGTCGGTTTGGCACTGTTGATCTACTTCGCCCCGAAAACCCCGACCGCCGCGCAGATCGCGTATCTCGCCGTGACCGTCATGATAGTCGGCAATCTGGTCTACTCTCCGCAGTACGTTTTGTGGGTCCTCCCCCTGATCGTCCTGGCCAGGCCAAAAGTGCTGGATCTGAGTATCTTCACCGCTTCGGAGCTGATCTACTTCGTCGTCATCTGGATGTATTTACGCGGGGCCAATCTCACCCTGGGAGCACCGTCCACCCCCTGGATCTACGTCCTCGCGATCCTGATCCGCATCGCCGCCACCATTTGGGTCATGAGCCGGGTGGTACGAGACTGTCTGGCCAAACAGCCCCCGGCCCAACGCGTAGAAGAAGTCTCGGCCTTGCCTGCCTCACCGGTGCTTGCGTCCGCGTCACCGGTGTCGGCCTCGCCACCCCTGGCCGTGTCCTAAGAGCGTGCTGACAGTTCCGTGACTTCCGACACACCCACACCCTGCAACCCACCCGCCACCCAAGACACCCCCGTGACCCCGGGAACGCCGATTTCGCCAACCCCCTGCACCCCAACCCCCGAGGGCACCGCCGCCGCCACGACGATCACTCACGATCCCCCTCCTCCCACGATTCCCGCTAAGCCCAAATCCACCGATCGCTTGCGTAGCGAGCGCCACCAGATGGGTGCCATGGGCACAGCGACAACGCGAAGGCAGACTGGACGTCTGTTGAGCGGTGGCGATGGGGCCAGGGTGCCCATATGGGGGTGCGGAGCCCTCTTTTCTGAAGTCCAAGCCCCACGGGTGGCCGTCCAAGGGTGGCTGGCTTCGCGGCTGGTGCTGGTGATCGTCCTGCTCGTGGTGGTGTGGTCCAACGGGTGGTCGCTCGCCCAGGCGCTCACCCGGTGGGATGTGGTCCACTTCATCGAAGTGTCCCAGCACGGCTACACGAGCCTGACTCAAACTGCCTTCTTTCCCGGGCTCCCGCTGCTCCTGGCCGGATTCTCGCTGGTCGGGATTCCTCCTGTCGCCGCCGGGGTGATCATCTCCCTGGTCGGTTCCGGGATGGCCGCCTGGGCCCTCTACCGGCTGGCCGGTGGCCAAGTCACCGGAGCAGTCGCCGTGTGGGTGTGGTCCTTCGCCCCGATGACGGTCTTCACGTTCGTCCCGTACACTGAGGCAATCTTTAGTGCCTTCGCCTTCTGGTCCTTCTGGTACGCCAAGCGCGGGCGCTGGGGATGGGCGGCCGGGTTGGCCGCGGCCGCCTGCCTGTTCCGGGTGTCAGGGTTGTTCCTCATTGGCGCCCTGGGCCTGGTGGCCCTGTTCGGCACCCGCGGTGTGACCTGGAGACGCCGGTTGGCCACCACCGTGTGGATGGTCATCCCGGCCCTGGTCATCGCCGCGTACGTTGTCTATTTGCGGGTGAGTTTCGGTTCCTGGACCACCTGGTTCCGCGCTGAAGACCTGGGATGGGCCCGGCACTTCGACTGGCCGTGGAACGCCGTCATCCAAACCTTACACACCGCCGGCATCATCGGGACGTCGCACTACTCGACTGCGGTGATGTTCCAGTGGGAGATCGCCGCCTTCGTCATCGGTCTCGCTATCGCGATCTGGTCATTTGTGAGGAAAAAAATCCCTGAGGGCGGATGGGTCCTAGTTCAGGTCGTCGCTTTGTCGTGTCAGGTGTGGCTGATTTCCGTCGCCCGCACCATGCTGATCTGGTTCCCCTTGTTCACCACCATTGGGGATATCGGTTCGGGTCAACTGCCCCGCGGGAAAAACAACCTTCGTCGCGCTGTCCTGGTGGCCGTACTCGGGTTGGAGGCCTTCGCCCTGACCTGGTGGGCCACTCGTTTCTTCTGCGGCGCTTGGGCCGGCTGACCACAACAAGGCCCGCCCCTTGGGTGACTCGATATGGCGGGCGAGTAGCGCCAGCGTCGCCATCGCCAGGGCTGACAAGGGAAAATCTAGCCACTGAGCCTGGAGCGATGTCGTGAAGGGTGAACTGACGATCATGATGATCAGCCAGAACGCGGGCGCCCGTTCCGGCGAAGTCAGCGGGATCGTCCTGGTCTGCCACAGTCGGCGCACGCTCCAGGTCACGGCTCCCAGCAGTGCGGAGACGATCACGACTGTGATAGCAAGGCCGTACTGACTGGCGATCTCCAAGATAGCCGAGTACGGGCCCTGGTACCCCGCGAGCGAGGACGGCCAGCGGGCCACCAGCCCGCCCGGTCCGACTCCGAGGAAGTGAGAATCCTGCAGAATGCGCCAAGCAGCGTCGCCCAGACGTTGGTGCACCGCATTTCCCAGCGGCGGCTCCATGCCAACATCGGTCCAGCGAAAGGGGACCGCAGAGCGGAAAACAGCCACGAAGACTGCGCTCGCCACCGTCACCGCCAGCGCCAGAATCCACCTGTACACCGCAACCCAGATCAACAGCACGGCCAGGCACCAGGCGAAAGCAACACTTCTGTGGGTGGTCCACACCACTCCGGTCGCGACCACGGCGATGACAGGGTAGGTCCACCGCAAGCGCCGGTCCCGCTCCATCGCGAAGCCGACTGGCATCAGAAAAGTCCCCACGACCATCGACCCGGCCAGATAGGCGGGCGACGGAAAAGGCCCTGAAAGCGCTGGAGCATTGTGCGTGATTTTTTGGTAAATAGTCAGTGCCCCGATGATGGCAACCGCGTACATCCATCCCCGGATGACCGTAAGCACCGTTTGTTCTGAGCGATACAGCTGGACCAGGGCAAGCGCGAGCACAATGCACGAAAATACGGCAACAGTTTGCACCTGAAAATCATTACCAGGTGGCCGCGAAATGATCGCAGCAATCGCACCGCTGACGATCAACCCGGCTGACAAGGCGAGGATTGTGAAAATTGTCCGAGAACGATCGAAATAACGTTGCCAGTCCCACATGGCAATTCCAAACAAAAATACGGCAACAAACTGAAATACTGGGAATCTGCCTAGTTGCCACGTCCCCAACAGAGATAAGCTGGGTAGTGCAATGAGCAGCCATCCAACCCACCGTGGCATCGGCCTTCTGGTCGCCTGGAAA
>Ga0123354_10009279_pt1 | contig 15044 bp, 10 predicted proteins | sample TergutLab28metaG_2_FD_97872 | JGI IMG/M metagenome (GOLD analysis project Ga0123354, IMG submission 97872) | Labiotermes labralis P4 segment gut microbial communities from Petit-Saut dam, French Guiana - Lab288 P4 | ecosystem: Host-associated > Arthropoda: Insects > Digestive system > Gut ...
AGGCAAACGTTTTGCGATCGGTTGTTATTCCAGTGCCATGTTGTCACGGAGAGGCAAACGTTTTGCGATCGGTTGTTATTCCAGTGCCATGTTGTCACGGAGAGGCAAACGTTTTGCGATCGGACTTTACGAAAACTGCTGATTGTCATACTTCAAGGCTGTGTTGTCTAAATGTAGGTATTTATAATAGGTCACGGAAGAGCGAACAGCCTTTTGGTTTAAGCATGCTGTTTCCGTTCTGTGAATGTTGGTAATATATGCGAAGTGCAATTAGAATATATCGTGAAATGTGAATTGTGTTATGAGAATGTGAAAGGTTTGTTTATTTTCTGAGCAGGCACGAGGTGTGGTACCATTAAGTATCAGTTCATTACTGTCCCAGACTTCCAGCCTGAAACCCAGAATATTCCATATTATAACTACAACATCCAGTAATGCTTTGATTGCATGAAGATGGCAAGACACGATTCAGTAGTCTTTATCCCTGGGGTTCTCTCTTGTATTATTTGTACTGTCTCGTGTTACACAAACTGACCACACAAGAAGGGTGTGCAAAGGGTCATTATATAATAGAATGTAGTGTGTGTGTGCGAGCGTGCGTGTGTCGCGCGCGCGTGCTGTGGCAAAGGCGGTGGTGGTGGTGGCGGTGGTGTGGTGGTTGTTGTGGGTGGGAGGTTTTAGAGGCGCGTCAGGTTCGATGACTATGTGCCCCTACCTACAAATTATTGGACCGCGGTAGCACAGTGTTTAAGGTGCTGTGCTACAAATCGAAAGGTCGCTGGCTCGAACCCAGCTGGTGTCAGTGGACTTTTCATTGACATAAAATCCTTCCGATCGCACTATGGCCCTGGGGTCGATTCAGCCTCTAACATAAATGAGTACCAGGAGTATTTCCTGGGGGTAAAGGCGGCCGGTGCGTAAGGCTGACAACCTACCACAATCCCGTGCCGTTGTCGCGAAATCTGGGAGCCTTAACTTCCTGGAACCCTCTGGGCCTGTCCAGGCCTGTAATGGGACTGTTTAACTTTACCTACAAATTATTAAGAAGCCGCTGTCGAATGGAATGTGTACACGCTGATTGTCCTGCAGAATTTGCTATCAGATCAGTTGAACTGTTTGTTAGGTGAGTGAAGTTGTACGGAATGCTGCTTCTGCTAACTCCGATTTGAAACTCGCGGCCTCTTTTTCAAGTTCAACGAGAAAAGGTAAAGGTATCCCATTAGAGACCTGGACAGGCGCTTTGGTCTCCAAGAGGTTGAGACTCCAAGAATTTCTAGACTATCGGCACATGAATGTACCAAGGTTGTCAGCCCTAGGCACATGTCGCCTGGTACTCATTTCTCTTAGAGGCTGTGCCGACCTCAGAGCCATAGTGCGGCCAGAATGATTTTGCCAATGAAAAATTCCAATTACACCACCGGGAATCGAAACAGCGACCTTCCGGCCACCTCGTGCCTCCAGTTCTACAAATAGTATTTTTAAACATCCTATACCGCAGTATTTACCAGTATTAAAATCATTCGTCCAAACCTTTTAAACCAAATACCAGATGCGTTAGCAAAATCTGGAACAGTAGGACTGCCTCAAACATTTTGTCTCAGTCGGGAGACCGATCGCTTGACACGCAGATGAATTCACTGTTGTCTCCAGAGGCTTACGGATCTAGCCCATTCTTTTTTTTTCAGGGAATTGTGTTTGTTAAAATGCACACCTCTAAGTTTCCCACCTGCTGTCTGCCCTCCAGTGACCTAAACACAGGATTCTGCGAGGCCACTGCGTCACTTAACAAGGAACCTTGCAGCCGTCTTGATGCGTATCGTTGTGTAGCTTGGAATGTCAGTCGTAATGTGAGAGACAGTTCATGCTGAAATAGATAATTGTGTCTTCTGTTGCTGTTTCCAGTTTTACTGACTTGCCGTTTGTGTAACTTGCGTTGGTCCTCATCCAAAATACCCCCATTTATATCCGTACAAAAATTGTAATAACTAGGCCTAGATGCAAAATTCACGCAGTTCTAATTCTACACTTAAATGAGCTTAAATTAAACACATCGTTGTTTGATTAATAGAAACAGCAATCCATAAAATCAGGGCAAATATGCTTTAGGCTTAGAATTATATGCGGTTTGCATAATGCAAAAATGCATATAATACCAAGCCTTGTAACAATCCAGTATTTACGTGCATATAGCACTTAGGTATATATCACGTTTGCTGTCCTACGCTTTCTTATTTACCTTAATGAATTGAATAAATATATAAGATCTTCAGAGGTCTCAGTTATTGTTTTTAAAAAATTTAAAATTACGTTTTGCAGTGTGAAGGCAGCGCAGTGGGTGCTGTATCTACAACAGTCTTTGACCAAACTATACAGACAGTCCATAAGTTGCATTTCCCAGTACATCATTAAATTATCGGTTCTTATAACGAACGTAGAGCGTGTTTACTGTGTGGGACAAACTAAATCTTTAAATATAATGCAGATTAATAATAGCCTTTAAAAAACCGTTCCATAATTCAGGCAGTTTGTAAGTCGCGAACCTCTAACCGTGTGGCCCGGGTTCCATCCCGGGCCAGTCCATGGGAGAATTGTAGTGGACATACTGACGTTGGGACAGAGTACTCCGGTTTTCCCCTGTCAGTGTCAATATATCAGTGTTGTGTACCCTTCTTAGTTCTAATATTACTCTTCTTAGCAGGATAATCAGAAAAGGGTGAAGCCGGAGAACCTTGGGACAAAGTAATGCTCTTTCGGATATTGGAGAGCTTTGGACAGGAAACTACTTGCATATTGGTTTAGAACTTAAAGAGTTACGTTACGCCTTGCTGTTGACTTAGAGCCGCCAACCTTATGCTTATTCCCCTTCGCCAGATAATTTTTATATATAACTCCTTGCTGTATACCCATGAAGTGAAAAGTGTCTTTATAGAACGAACAGTATTCGCTTGACTATTCAGCACAACACTCTTCCTTTCCTTTATTTGATGCATTATTCTTTCATCCATATCTCTCTGTGTCCTTTGTGTTCAGAATTCTCTTTTCTTGTGGTTACTCGACCATAACACATTGTATGGATCTACCACTCAACGAGTGTCGCATTGATGTGCAGGCCCTTCTAATTCACTGCTTAGCTGATTTATTCATTATTTTCACTCTTCGTTCATCACTCCAGATATTACAGGAGAAAATTCTAACTTTATATCCGGCTCGAGAGTGTAGTCGGCCCCTGCTGTAAGCCTGCAACACGCGGCCACCTAGGTTATCCCCATTTCAAGACGAATTGCCGTGCAGTTTTTGCCGTTGATACATGAGACTGTCCTTCAAAACGTACAAATAAAATAGGAAGGCACTGTGACAAGTAGTAGTTCTCAGTTCTATCACACGACGGCGCCTACATCACAGCAGTATATAAGTGAGGAATTGCCTGTGGTTCTTATTCGGTTGGTGCCCTGCTTGAATTCCAGGCTCCTAAATTTGTTAATTTTCCTCTGTTCTCGCAGGGTAGATCCACATTACGCAACTGAACGCTTGTTTCTTTAGTGTTGGCCCAGTCTTACATGACTGCGGATGTATGTAGCATCAGTGTTTGTTTCCGTTTGCTGTATTAACGGCGGTTCTAGTGAAGTTCGATGCAGAATTAAACTGGTTAAGTATGCATTTTAACCATGCCTGATTTCGTCAGCTGAAGGTTTAAAGTACATATCATATCTTGACAAAGAATAAAAGATGCTATTTATGAACTATGTGGATCGTATTGGAGTGCTGCGAATCGTGCGCATTGAATATGAAGATAACTTTCTTCTGTGATTTGAGCTCGTACGATCTGGTATATCTACATACCGGACTGCCACTATCTAAGTAAATCTTAAATACTTAAACCTAATAAAATTTAAAACAATATTAAAGTAAACGGTTTTTCCTCTACTCCTCCTCCTCCTCCTTCTCCTACTCCTCCTTCTCCTTCTCCTTCTCCTTCTCCCGTGCTGTCGAAAGGCCGCTCGCCAGTCCGTCCCTGCGCCACGATCACTGAAATAGTGTGTTCGCTGGCGCAGGGTCGCGTCAGCTTCAGAAGAATGTTGAAGATATGGACTAAAGTAAGAGCCTAAAGCAAGTTAAGTTTATGGAGCTGGCCTGTTTAGCAGTTAGCTCATAACGCTTATGTAACTCCATACGGTATGGAGTTCCTGGAGAGTTGGCTAATCATTGAAAGAAGGGACCGAGGTTCATTGCAAAGCACGATCCGGGCATTTCCGTGAAGAGACTGTGGACGGTCATGTGAAGCCCTGACGAAGAGACGGGAAGTCGTCTAGTAAACAAGATGGGTGACGTTACACAGCTGAAAGGACACGTTTTAATAGATATTTAAAAACGAGCATTCCACTACGAAAAGATATTTGGGCCTAAGAGGGAGGGGTGGAGGGAATTGCGCATTGATGAGCTTCATGATTTGTGCTCCTCACCAAATGATTCATTTAATCAAATCAAGAGGAATAATATGGATGGGGCGTGTAGCACATTGGGGGGGGGGGGAGATGAGATTTGCAAGCAAATGATGGAGAAACCTGAGGGAGGGAGACCACTTGGAAGACTTAAGCGTGTACTGGAGAATGTGAACTGGATTGATCTTGCTGAGAAGAGGCAAAAGTGGCGAGCTCTTTTGAACACGGTAGTGAACTTTCAGGTTCTGTAAAATGCAGGGAATTTGTAGACTTGCTGTGTAACTATTAACTACTCAACGACTCTGCAGCATGTAGTTATTTAATTAATGTGTTGGAGCAGGACTGTATGTGAAGAGTGTAATGCACACTTTTTCCAGTTTATTTCCAGTGGTCTTCCATGTATGTAAGTGTGATAATCATATTTTTCCCGACGCTATGCACAGTAACTGCAAAGGCGCAGAATTGTTGGTATTTCTACATGTTCCGGTTTCTTACTGACTGCATTCTGTTACCTATGTCAGAGAGAACCTGACTTGGGAGAACAATCAATACTTGCCAACTTTGTTTTAGTCGCTACCTTGGCAGCAATTTAAGCATCCAATTCCTTTATATGATGTGAAAGAACGTACACGTGAGAGAAATACAAGGCATTCCCAAAGGTTGTATTCATCCGGTATGTCTACGAAACATTCGTGTAATACACAAGAAGAAACTTGAGGACGCAAAGAATGAGGATGTATTCTGTCGATGTTGTTATTGAATTAGTAACGCTGTGTGTGAACGTTTCTCGGCAGGTTGATCGAATAGGTTTAACAAAGAACGTGATGCATGTTTGCAGTGCTGTTCTAGGAAAAGTACGGCAATTCTACTAGAGAAAGGAAAGTATGGAATGATGCTGCAGTCTGTGTCTCCAGTAGTTGCACCATTTACAACCTACATACACTAGTACCTCTGTTATATATGTGTACAAGTGGCCTATCATTGAGTTATCGTAGATCGGGTGCATACGACGTTAGAATTAATTGAAGTTTAACCACACTCATGTTAGTGGAAGTTGACCTTTGCTACATGTTTTTGTGTGCTAGCTTTGGAACGGCAACCATTCTTTGTATATGATCTACTAAGAATATTCCCAATGTAAACATCCAGTGAGAGTGTAGTGATTACCAAGACCTTTTGAGGGTAAAACTGCCAGGGTACAGCGGGTAATCCTTGGACTCTGCCAGTACACGGATTGCTTAACTTGGGCTTTGGCTAGTGCCCACTTAGTTATGTGGACACGCAACGAGCGTAGTTATGTACCCAGTACAAGGAAATACTTCGGCTGCCTCGCGGTAGGGTAGACTCCAATCGTTGTACGACGACTCCACGGCCGAGAGAACGTCCAGTCTTGAATCATTCTCATCTCAACGGACGTGATATTGCCAGAGCGGTATGTGCGCCACTGGTACGCTACATCCAACAAGATACAACTGTACTACAACAACACCTTCACTGACTTGGTTACTCCATGTAAATTGTGTGTATTCCCTGCGCACGCCTTTACCACAGCCTGAGGATTCTGACTGTCCTAAAAGAACTGGCCCTTCTCTGTAATACGACACCTCTTTTCCGACCCAAATAAAAGTATCTCTAGAGCACAAACACACATACAGACATGAAATTACCTACCCTGTGTGGAACCCTGTACCTAATTCACAAGAACCACCACTTTGCCCCTATTCTGAACCAGTTAAGTCTACTGAATCCCACACCCTGTTGCATTAATATTCATTTCATTATTGTTGTTATTCTTCCACGTTATTGTGTCTTCTTTTTTATGTTGACACAATTTTTATGTAGGTCACTGAGTGACTCTCTCGTGCAGTCTACATCGTCATCGTTGATTTGATCATGCTAATAAGATTTGATAACGAGTAAAACTTACCAAGCTCCTTATTATGCGGGTTTTGCCAGCATTGTGTCACTTCCTGTCAGTCAATACTCTCCCTAGCACTCTTGAAGTGTACTGTTCCTCCGCTGTGCTGTCCCCGACGCCCTGCTTTCAAACACAAACCAGGCTGATAATTCAGGTCTTTTGTTGTTGTGACTCTGTGTCTTTGGGTGAGTGGTACACGACGTTTTGAAGAAACGTAGTACCTTTATTTTTGATAGTTTATTCGGTTCTTCCGAAACGGCGGAAACCACCCATTGGCACAGCTTCCTATCGCAGCAGAACTGATACCACAGAAATGACGCAGTGAGAAGCTCAGATTTCACACTTGTTGTTACAGTTCGACGAAAGGTGGTGTGGATGATTTTTACGAACTGGTGTAGAATTCTCACTCGATTGGGAAATCCGTCAGTAGTCTGTGAGATTACATGGTGGGGTGTTTAGGAAAGCCGGGAAAGTGCAGTGGTGTTAATTTGAAGTGTGTACTGGAGTAATAATTACAAGAGAGTTACAAGACGGCATCTTCCAGTCACTCGACTTTGCTCTTGGTATTCCGCGCATGGAGAAGAGTCTGCTTAGTTTGCCTGTCAAGGAACTGCAAAGACGTTAAGCATTATGTGCTGAGACCATTCAGGGGAAGAGACAGGTGACGTGAGAATCTGATATGGAGTCAGACAGTGGAAATAAAAACTATGGAAAATTTCAAGCAAAAGAAAATTGTCATGTGTGTCTTCATATATATAGGCATACAAGTACAACCCATTTTCTCCACATGTCACAAAGGAGCGTGCTGGAAACACGAGGATAGCCACCTTCAGTGTACCAACGAAGGCGAATTATGTTTACTGGAAAAGCTAGAAATTGGATTGTAAGACGAACGGGATCGTTAATATTAGTGATACAGTAATTAACTCCATGGAGCAGAATATATGAGAAGCTGGTAGTTCTTCAGCTAGTCAAAAACTCCCTGCAATTTATGGATTCCGAAGGTTCATGTCCGTGTTCACATCAGCCTGCCACGTGCCCCTATGTGGTAGATATATTAAGCGTACTCATGTTTAAAGGGGTTTAAATTTTATGCGAGTATTAAATTTGGTATTTCACTATAAGTCACGTAGGAGACGGAGTTTGTGGACACAATGATGCGAATATCCTGTCCCTGTGTATAAGTAACAGTTGGAGGAACGAGTTCTCCTTGAGCTTCGTAATTAATAATTGTCACCTAATGTTACTGAAGTGGAACGCACGGCATAATACAGGACGTATTCATTACAAATGAATGTTCGTTTTAATACACTGAAAACTGTCTTCAGAGTGACCTTGGCGAGGCGGAAAAATGTCCCGAGCGTAAAATTTCTGTGGCTCCGAGAATGTATGTGGACCTGAAATAAAAGTAAAGTAGCACGGAAACGGGAATAAGTAACAAGATTGTAACTGAAATAGACGCGTTTGGTATCCAATTTTCTCTTCACAGCATTCTTGTTCAGTTGTGATTCCAAACTTCCTTTCAAGTAGCCTATATTTTTGCCCCTTGCCGTCAGGACATTTATGGTAATGATGAGCTGGATGCTGGTACACACTGGTGGCACACCAGGTATTTTATGCACAAAGCCAAGAAAAGGCAGCTTGCCGTGAGGTAATGACCTTTAGGGTTGACTAGATCAGTTGATCGGCCCTTATGGTACTCCTGTAGTCAAGAGACATGACAAGACGGGTGGACAGATCCATGCGGGTGAAGATATCAACATAACACTGCAATTTGAACGAAGTCATCTCGTCGTGTATTGATTCTATATATTCACTTTATTATATATATTTAAGTCAACACAACTATGTAATAAAACCATAGGTTAAAGCGACATGTTTCGACTTAAAAGTCATCGTCAGGCTAAGCTAAGAACTATGGAGTTCTTTACATTGTGGCTGCGCGCACTGCAATGAACAGAGCCCATAGGTCAGATTTATAATTTACCACACGATATTTAAAGCTGCAATTCAGAGACACGCCACTGATGATCGACACCGCTTGAATCCTTTCCGTGCTGAGATTCTGATAAATTACATCTTGTTCTAATAAATAATTACAATAACCAACAAATGCATATAAAAGTCTGAAAATCGTGCATGACATATAAAATTCCTACATGTTTCAGTGCCGAGGCGCCATCTTCAGGGAATCCAAAACACGAAGGCCTGCAAGTACCAACACAACATTCTTGTTATTACAGTAATAAAACGATAAAAACGTTACAGTTATAAAATTAGCTAATGGTTGACTTCAAAGTTGACGTAAGAGGGCACCTCGGCGCTGCAACACGTACGAATTTCATGTATCATGTATGATTTTTTAGTCGCTTTATGTGCATTTGTTGCTTATGGCAATTATTTGTAAGAATAATGCACGGAGCTGAAGAATAAAAACCAACTAGATGCCACTTATTATTTTGTTGTACTTCTTATAGGCTCAACAAAACAATAAGTGGCATCTAGTCAGCTTTCATTCTTCAGTTATCACAATGATGCACGGTCCAACATACGTCAAATGCACTAAGCATTTAATATCACATTAGCGAATGTCCAACAGACTTAGGCTACTTATGTTTACAAGAACACTTGGTTCGTTTAGTACATCCAACATGTGATGTGTAATTTCTGTTCTTAAAGCTCCAAATAATATTGAATTAATCCACAGATGGCCGGAGACGCCTTTCGCTAACATTATAAAGCACGAAGACAATCCCTGAGCAGAAGATACAATGTTTGCCAGTGAGATACCAGAGATATAGTGTACATGTGCTAAATTACTGGAGTCAAAATGTGACGCCCTTCGCAATAACTTGCACTTACTTTTCATAATATAAAACACACAAGCTACATCCTTTCATTGCTTGTGGTAACGCATTATTTATGCTCTGCATAAATATAAAATGCACAAGTTATATTTTGTTAATTTGTTCGAGGGAAATGCATTATCCTGTATTCTATGTAGAAATAAAACACTCAAGTTACACTTTGTTTGACATTCAGAGGACCGTGCATCGTGATATATTCTTGCAATAAAACCAACGAGATTCACTAATATCTCAAATTTATTTTGGATTAGGACTCTGCATGCTTCGGACAGTCTCTCTGTCCATCATCAATGAGTCTAGCAGTGTACACACAGCAATAGGTATACACGTATGTCAAACAGGTTTTGCTGACTGCTTGCTTTCTAGCAGTCAACATAACCTGTATGTATTGCTGTGTGTACGGTGCTGGATTCCTGATGATGGACAGAGAGACGTCCGAAACATGCAGAGTCCTAATCCAAAATAAATTTGAGATATTGGTGCATTTCATTGGTTTTATTATAAGAATATTACATTTTGTTGTTTGTTCCTGGAAATGCATATATATTGTACTGTTCATAAATGCAAAACACACAACATTCGTTCTGTACGCATTCTTCCCACAAAATCATTTTTTATGTTCTACATAAATTATTAATTGCTGCCGATTTTAAAATTTGCTACTCTTATGAGAAATATTACTTTCCTCCTTCTCTTCCGCTGTCGTCCCCTTGCTTCCTCCACGTGGCGTTAATTCTGAGGGAAATTGGTTGTCGTTCTTGCCGTTACGTAGATGCTTTGGAAAAAAAAATCGCAATTTAAAAATTACTCCTAAGTTTAACGTTTTGGGAAATTTGATTTTCATCTTACGTGAAAAGCACTTCGGATGTTTTGTGAAACACGTGCTGCACTCACCATTGAATGAACCTCACACGTTTGTCTTCTCTCTTTGCAATGGGTGTGCTTGATCACCTCGCCATATCTAAATTGTCTTGTTTACTAAATCTCCAGCCCATCTCCTGAAGGTGACTACCGCATAGGAGCCGAAACCTTGGAAATAACCTGTTCCGAGACACGATAGCTCAGCACAGCGTCTAGAGCCCAAGAAGCAGAATGCACAATGCACAATTAGGTTAGGCTGTTTAGCATGGAGAATCTAATTTCTGATTTGTGGCGTTATTTCTTAGGTTCAGCGAAACGACGACGAGGAGTGGTGTGACGTCATCAGAAAATTCCGAGGAAACGCCATGGTGAGTTGTGGGAAATCTAATTGGCTCTGGGCTCTAGAATATCAGTATGATGGGCATCCAGAAGTGTTTTGGTACTCCGACTCACGCCATGGTGAGTTGTGGGAAATATAATTGGTTCTGGGCCCTGTAATACATATGTGACGAGTATCCAAAGTGTTTGGTACTCTTGATCCACGCCATGATGAGTCATGGCAGAACTGATTTGCTGTGGGCTGTAGCATATCAATGTGATGCGCGTCCAGTACTATGAAACTTTCTGCAAGGTTTATGTTTTTGTAAAAGTGAAGCTTTCCCTGTCCAAGCCATGAAGGCATATATAAGGAGCACTGGTATAGTTCCAATCATTCTTTATTCGGGAGCGAGTTGGAGGAGAGTGGTCACCTTCACGCTCCGGCCGCTTTACCCTGCAAATAACCGCCGTACCCATCGAATAGGAGACTCGGTGGACCCCAGAGCCGGTCTGGACAGTTTGGGAGAAGAGAAACAACCTCTTGCCCTTGCCCATATTCGAGAGCAACGTGGATACTGTGCGAATATTTTCTTTAACTTCCGGTTTTAAGGCAATAAGCAATGAACTACTGAAGCTAGGCAGATCGTCAATGTACCTACTTCAGGGTGGAAATTCTTCCCTGATGGTGAGGAGCAAGTTCGTATCCACAGACTACATGGTACTATCAACGTCGCAACTTTTGAACAAATTAACAACACGAGCGTCTCACGTTTAGTGCGTAAACCAGCTTCAAGGTAGCGAACATTGAAAGGATGACATCACTGCAAGCAAAGTACGCCTGTATACAACGCTGTTCGCTGACGACAGCGAAACAGGTCTGTTTTGTTCTAGTAGTGGGAATTTGATATAGATGGGGAAACGGGAAATGAGTTTGAAATTTATTTCCAACGTGAAAATATTCAAAATAATGCAGTTGAACTTGACATAACAGAGAATTATTATCCTTTTTTTATCTGACAACTACCTTTTGTGCACGTCCCGTCGGTAATCTGTCGCGCGTTGTGGGCTTCGGCTGAATGGCTCATGCTAATACCATAAACGAGTAGACAGCAAGTGGCAGTGTATGGTTGTCGCGTAAGGTAATAACCCTATATACATTCATCAGAAGACACGAAAGTAAACTGCGGACCGAAACGAGGCCAGCTTTTAGAATGGATGTTTGAATATATAAAGACACGCAAAAGAAATAACAGATATTGTGAGGAGAACTGATAAGTGAGATAGAACGATATCTCTTTCCTGAATTATTTCTCGGTAATTTCCTTTTTTTATCTTCATTTTTCCTTTGTCTGCATTGTTTCATTGTAAAATTCAACGAAAGGTAATCCTGGTATAGACAAGCTTATTACCAACAATAGCATCAAGTGTGAGTTACGGGAAAATCGACACAGTGAAGGCCGTACTTTTCTCATGAGTGCGTGTGAACACACTTGCACTCATGTAACGTGAAGCCGCATGACAGCTCGGAGGTAAAGGACGCCTTAGTAAAGTCTGTGTACTATGTCAAGTAGTACACACACCATTTGCAATGCCGTTCTCTGTCACAACTCTTTCACATTAGAATCACCTGAATTCCTCTCTGGACAGGCGGTCAACCTGTCAGGGCAGTAGGATTACACTGGGCCATATCTGTGGACGTTAGAGTGGGTCTTTTTCAGCTGATGCGGTCTGATGGTTAGGAATGCACCAACAGGTAACAATGCCATTGTCAGACCACAGTGTTTAACATACTGATTTAACATTGCATCTCTACTGTTTAGACCCCGAAATGTCATCGTAAGAAGGATTTTATCCATCCAAAAGTCAATATATGCGAATTTTGAGGTCTTCCCAGCGGTGTGCCTAAATATTTTGCCATTCTGTGATATTACTGGGTAATCAGGCCTCGACATTTCGAAGCAACGTATTGTCGTTTTCTTCAGGAATCGAAATTTCAAAATTCTTCTTGTAGCTGTGCACGCAATGCAGGCGTGTGGGGGATGGACAACAGCTCCACGGATTCTTACACGCAACACCAGATGCCGCTTTACACCAGAGGAAATATCGTCCGATACTCTTTGTAGTATAAGATGCTTGGTGTGCCCCAGCGTCGGTCTGAGTTTTGGAAAAGAGAAAAAATTTTTACCTTTGGAGATAGGGCCGGTCTGAGTGGAGCACAGCCGGGCGGCTGCCAGGGGCGCCAAGCTATAAAGGGCCGTAAGTCCTCAGTGGAATAATTGGAAATATAGTGCGGGTGAACTCAGGTATTTCACACGTGAAAGAACTTCTCCACAAATCATCCGCAATTTGGGCACGCGCCCTAAAAAATATTCAACATCCCTGCCTCATGTCGAAAAAGTTTGAAGAATATCGGTTTAAAGGGCGCCAAATTATTGATCTGCCCGATGCGCCCATATGTATCGGGCCAGCCGTGCTTGGAAAGAGTCGAACCATAGTCCCTTAATGATCCAGTCTGTAGCCCAGACTTCTATACCGACTACGCTGAACAAGATGCCACACGCAAACGGACGGCTGGCCAGTTAATGCCATATACCGATATTGTGTGTTGCCTCTAACGAAGTGCTGTAACTTCCTAGCATTCAGTATAATTAGCGTGAGTGATTGCGCTGAACTTTATACGGTGAAACGTGTCTTCAGCGGAATCTGTTCATAACGGAAACCTGTCTTTGGCGGAAAACCTTTACAGTCCCGAAGATCTGGAGTCCCAGGGATATAAACTTAAAGTACCTATATAAAACGGACCCTTGCTGTTTCTTTGTAGGCAAGGTTTCACTGTACTAAGAAAACTTGATTTCGGGGGAGGGGGGATAAAAATTATCGATCATCTTCTGAAAAATTTCTGGCTTATTGGTACTTAAAAATAATCAATACGATCATAACGTTTTTATAAAATATTTATTGGTGTCAGGGTTTAGATTCTGGTAATTTTCAGATCACAACTAATGGATTCACCAGTTCCATTATACATTTTCACAAAACTGATGGGCCCTTAAGATCTTTGAGGTTGTGAAATAAAGTGAACTTCCCTGCATTTTCTTCAACTGAATTCCAGGTCCACAAAACCTTCCGTTTTCAACCGTGTGACGTCGGAAGAGGGGTGCGTTGTTGCTGCACGATGGCCATGACGTTCGGTACCCCGCCGTCTTACGCACCTGTCCCCGTTTTAAGTATGAACGTGAAATGTCTTTTGGTCATATCGTACCTGTGCTTGTGGCTGTAAATGAAAGAGGCGCTTTTCCACATTGTGAATGTATTCTGTAAAAATCGGACGCCAAACGCTGTTGGATTTTATGTTGAAGTGTATTTGAGTCCCTCTCGAGAATCTAAATACATTGTAAAGTAGTCAAGAAATTCTACGCATTTTATGGAACTCCACAGGAACAATAACTTGTACACAACATTCCGCTATGTGTTCCTATTCTGAGCCAGAAGAATCCATCCCTTACACTTTCGACCCAGTTTTTGAAGATCCGTTTTATTATTGTTCTACCATCTGCACTAACGTCTTCCAAGCAGCCCTTTTCTCCACATGCCCGCCTTAAAAGCATGAGTAAATTTCTAGTCTCCTTACATCCAACATGCCCTGTCAGTCTCATTATCCTCCGTTTAATTACCCTAATATTTTTTCGTGAGTATAAATCATGAGGCTGAGAAAGATATTTGGGCCTGAGTGACGCTAGGTAGAAGGGGACTGCAGGAAACTGCACAATGAGGAGCTTCATTGTTTCGGCGGGACATATGGGGGAAAGGAGAGCAGCATACAGTGTTTGGTGTTTACTGAATTTTCATCGGATATAAAAAAAAAATTCAGAAATATCCACAAACGTGTATTGAGCCATTGTGAATTTTGTGAAGGTAGGCGAAGTGAAAGCCTTACTTTATTTAGTGGCGCAAATTAATTTCTCCCAGCACTCCACACATTTATCCTGCAATTTGCGTGAAGTTGGGTGTAAGCACTTAATTCTGTTGCACACGTGTGAGTTTCGAGAAAGTTTGCTCAGGGAAGACTGTCCTGTGCGTAGGGCGTAAAAGAAATTACCACTACACGTGTACCGTCAAACCATTATGACATTTTGAAAGTAAAGAACGCCTTTGTACATTCTGTATAGCTACTGCGTCACGAAGTACACCACTCGCAAACATGTCTACTGGGAGATATCAATAATGTGAAGTTCAATGGAATGTCGGAGAAGGCATCCTTATGGAAACACGGACAGTGTGAAATTTCAACTAAATTTTATAAGTCAGAACAAATTATAGTTCCAACACAGCAGATGATATCAAAGGCGTGAGACGTTGTTGTAAATGTAAGGTTGATGGGTCACTAAAACTACCTACTAACACATTTATATAAAAATTACTTTATGGCGTAACGTTTTATAACTATAGATTCTAATGGTGGAATGTGATATCGTCTGATTTGAGGAGCATTCTGCTTTTGTACAAGGCTAATACATGAAGAGTTAAATATTAAATGCTTAGGGAAGGTCTTGAAGGATTCTGTAAGGAATGACAATTAGAAAACAGCACTTCATTAAGTTTATCCTGTTTGGCCAAAGAACGGTGCATTCCCCTAGTTGA
>Ga0123354_10009281_pt1 | contig 15044 bp, 5 predicted proteins | sample TergutLab28metaG_2_FD_97872 | JGI IMG/M metagenome (GOLD analysis project Ga0123354, IMG submission 97872) | Labiotermes labralis P4 segment gut microbial communities from Petit-Saut dam, French Guiana - Lab288 P4 | ecosystem: Host-associated > Arthropoda: Insects > Digestive system > Gut ...
GCGCACTCTCGCGCGACACACCCCCCCCCCAATAGAACGCCACTCTGTTTTTTGTAAAAAATATATATATATATATATATATATATATATATATATATATATATGCAGTTGTGTTATTACGGACTCGATTCTGAGTGATACCTGTTTAACTGGACAAGCAGCTTGCTGTATTGTCTATCCGAGCAGAAGCTGCTGACGTCATGGTTACCGTACAGCCCTGCAGATGTCGGGACCCAGCAGCACTTCGCTTCTTGTAGTAACCAAACAACCGCAGTTGTTAATAAAACGTGTCTGTAACTAACAGAACAGTTCCGAATAATCACATCTGGACGGAGCAACATGTATATGAGCGGAGAGCATGTATCACTAAGATGTTTATTGCTCTTTGATTATTTAATGCCTTTATTTCAACCGCGTAAGTTATATATTCATCAAATGAGATTCAAATACCTCCAAGAGTTTTCGTGAGTGAAGGGAATAGGAAAATGCCTGGAAGGTAAGCGGGTGTTGCATGTTGATTGATTGTGGTTAATTTAACTGAGCTGTCAGTAGCACACGTAGAATTATAGGATGATTAACCCTTACCGGTCCAACATCGAGTTACAGTCGACAGTGCAGTGCGTTGCACCAGGCCTAGGGTCGAACTCAAATCGGCATGTGACTTAATTTTTCCCTAAGCTTCTTCCATATAATGGCTTCTCTTTGAAATATAAAGATTAGAAACATAGTGGAAAATTAATTTGGACAAGACAACTTAAATTCACACAAACGATGGGACTGCAAATGGCTAATGAATAAGGAACTCGAAAAAAATATGGGTGGAAGCTTTCGTGGCCTACATTTGCCTGGAAAGACCAAGAAAACGACAATAAAACTATCTCCAGGTATGTGAAAGTATTGTTTACGTAGTCTGCTAGACCGACGCCGAATAAGCTTGAAAACAGGGAGACAGTTACTTGAACCAAGCCTCGTGTAAATTCTCTTGCGCGAAGAAAGAAATCAGAAAACACAGCGCAGAGTCACGAGGAGTGCCTTCTGCAGGAAGCAGCAAATACTGTATTATCGTCCGTCAACTTGTCCCGCTGGCTGAGGTCAGCACGAGGTCACGGCAGAATCGTGATGTCTGAGTTGGGTGTCGTGTGCACGCTATGCGTCACGCGCGTGGCTAGCGCACGCTCCATCACGTGAGACAGACAAACGTGGATCATCATAACGGGTCTACAGCAGGTTAGAGGTCAAACAACATCTTTACAAAAAACGATTCTTGAGTCTGTGGATGTTTGCCTTAATGCGTTTAACAACAAGACACTATCTTCAAAACAGATACCTATAGTTAGTCCAGTATAGCGTGATTTTCAGCAATAAAACAGATTAAATACCGGGAATACAGTCAACCTGCAATAGAAAACAGATGATTCACGAAATTCCTATTACTAAACCTCACACAAGTATATAGAATCCATTTCATCATTCCCCTGGCACAAGGGTTCAGATCTCCACAAAACTTTAAGGATTTAAGACAAAACAGCTGCGATTTTTATGGCCGTCTGTATGTCCCACTTATCCTTTTTGATTAAGCATTCTAAAAATACTAGGGTCCTAATTATGCAAATCCTTGCACTTTCAATCCTTTCTCGTACGCCCAGATCTTGTTTTCAGCTCTTTGTTCCAAGAGCACCCTTACACTATGTTCTTCCATTCCAGTAAAGGCCACGTATCATACATATTGCCAACAAGAAGTGAAACTGTAATGGACGACCTGACGTTCTCATAAAATGATTTCTGCAGTATGACCCAAAACGTCGGTAACTACCTACAAATCGGCAAAGCGACACATTGCAGAAGGCTTGCATCTTATAGTAAAATTATAGTTGTAAACATTTATATTCATTTTTAGCGTTTTGAGGTAAAGGAATCTGGAGGGAGTAAAAACAAACAAAACCTCTGCAAATTTAAACGGAACAGTTTGAAAACAAGCCGGCCGTAATTTGTGCGGTGGAAGCAACACAAAGGGAAGAAGATGCATCAGTATAAACAGCAAGAAGATGCATCAGTATAAACAGCAAGAAGATGCATCAGTATAAACAGCAAGAAGATGCATCAGTATAAACAGCAAGAAGATGCATCAGTATAAACAGCAAGAAGATGTCCCCAGCATCTCACCGAATAGCTAAGAAATGCTGCGCTCTCTCTCCTTTCCACACGCATACTCTCTCGGTGCGTTAAGCCAAGTCATTACTGTCTGACTGAGTACAGAATGGGGAGGGTAGCTTTCCCCCACCAGCGGCGTGGGCTATAAGAAGTCCCATTCCCGCACTCCTCACCACGTTCCGCTTTCAGGACATGCTGCAAAAATTTTACTTGGATTCAGATATTCCGCGAACAATGTAGTGACGCATATTATAAGAGGGTGAAAGTGGCACGAAGGATACAGCTCATCATCTCATATATCTACAACGCCCTCCGCCTTCGGTTAATCTCGGAAGAGATCGTATAATCTGTAGCTGTACCTCAGCACCAACAGTGAAGTAGTACAGTGTACAGTATAAGGGCAAAAGAACTCATACTCCACCCATTCTGACTTTCGACACGAGATGAAGCTGAATTGGCGAGGTTGGTTTGGCCCATGGAGAGACACACCGATAGAAATTTTGACGTTTTGTTGACCGTGCATCTCAGTATATTTATCTCAGTATTTAACCAACTTGATGCACAAAATTTTGTTTCACAGTAAGTTTTATTTCATGCCTCTACATGTTTCGAGCACATGTGCTCATCATCAGGAGGGCATTACACAGCCTCTGGTATCGTCACACCTATAGGTGCGATGATACCAGAGGCTGTGTAATGCAATTTTGACCTCCTGATGATGAGCACATGTGCTCGAAACATGTAGAGGCATGAAATAAAACTTACTGTAAAACAAAATTTTGTGCATCAAGTTGGTTAAATACTGAGATAAATATACCGATAGAAACTTAGATGAAACTTTGTGAGCTCCTCAGTCGGTCTCGATGTGATGATGATAAAATTTCTTTCTTAGGCACAGTCATCCAGTCGTGTTTATCTACCCAACTGTGAAGGATCAGACGCGAACAACGAAACACCTAAGTAGAAGAACGTACATTATTTTACTTATATGTTTTCGTGTTTATTGACGAGATGGTCTTCACTAGCAGAACATGATTCAGGGACAGTGATCCCGTTGTGTTGATCTGTCCAACTGTATGTTATTCATCTATTAAGTGTTGTGTTATTGGGATCTTATACGTAATGAACTTTCTTTCCCTTGATGGAAGCCACACCCCGACATTTCAAGCAGTAGCCAGTATTCAGTTACATACGGCTGATCTGGAACAGACCGTACGATATGAAAACATGGCAACTGACACCAGTTAAAAATACAAGGGCACTGATTTTCATATTTCAGAGCGTTTAAATTAAGAAAGATGAAACTCGTAATTTGCTCGTATACAGTAGGTACGGGGAACAGAATTATATAAAGCATGTGTTTTAAGATGATTCACCCGAATTGTGTTATTAAACCAGTATGTATTATTCAATACAGCCATACACAATCTTACTGTAAGGTTGTGTATGGCTGTGTACTGAATAATATATACCAGTAAAGAATGTGGTTACGAGGTATGAATAGACAGACTATGACGGAGACCAAAGTGTAAAGGGAAGGAAAACAATAAAACTTCTTACACAGAAAGAGACTGAAATTCCTCAGGTTAACGTCAAATAGTGGGTTGTCCTAATGGCTAAATGAAACTTTGGATTATTTTTATTTAATTATTGTTTATTTAATGACGCTTCCAGTTCTCAGGCTATATAGAGCTGAATGGTAGAAAGATCAGTGAACACTGATTTGGAAAGGGTGTGGAAGGAAGCAGTCACGATCTAAGTTAATGTACAGTACTGTTTCGAAAATTATCTAGACCAGAGTGGCTCAACCCGTAGCTCACGGGCAACTTGTTGCTTGCGACACAAAATTATGTTGCCCGCAGTGACATTTTAAACGCGAAAACGCCTTTCGACTCTTTCCCAAACAAAGCGGAGGCACAACGTCGAAGAGGTTTTGAAAAACTGTGAGGTGTCTATTTTTGGAGACGTTCATTACATTACATTACATTACTAATTCAGTTTGTAAAAATGTGTTAAAATTCACGACACCCTAGCCTATGTAGTGAACTGCATTTTTCTAAATTTTTTCATATTATTATCAATAGTTTATAATTTTGCTGCTCATTATGTATAGAAAAATATAAAAGTAAGATTATGCGTAAGAATATAAGGCCTACTTATTCATATTTCATCGTGTCTATTGAATTTCATGTTGCCCGCATGCAGACTAAATTTTGCCGAGTTTGCCCGCACCATGTAAAATGTTGATCAGGCCTACTCTGGAGGACTGAAGGAAACCAAACAAACTCCAATATGATAACTGTTCCAAGTGAGACTGGGACTTCCCTATCGCAAGTTAGGAGCGTTACCGCTAGAGCCAGGGTGCTCACCTTTAGAGGTCTGTAACAGATAGCAACATTCAGTTTAACGATGGATTTTATCCATTTCGTATATAATTAGTCTGTTTTATGTGATGAAGGGTAACTTTTAGAATTCTTAGAAGTTAAGCGGCAGGTTTCAATGTGGGAGACCGCGATGGCAGCATTAAATGCTAAAAAAAAAAAAAAAATATCGCCGTTCCAAATGACGTAACTTCACCCCCTGCTGAGCCACCGTACTTGCTGTATCCCAGCCGCTAGTCATGTGATCGCAGGCAAAATATGTTTCTTTTTCTTTTGTGCCACTACTATCAATAGGCTGGGGAAAACTGCATAGTGAGGAGATTCAAGATTTGAATTCCTTTCAAAATACAGGAGACATCTGTTATAACTTCATTGAAAGGACCCAATAAATTGTGTCGTTATAAACGAGTGTCGCTCTAAGCGACGTGTACGGTGAAGGAAAAAATACTGCGAAACAAAATACAGACCTGCAAGCGTATTACTTAACGTTAGCACTACGATCTATCTAAAATTTATTGTAGGATTGCAATTTGGAAAAACAAAATATCCTCTTCTATAATTGTAAATTTCCATACACGTTTATGCTAAAAATACATTAACTTAAAACTAAAATAATGAAGAACAAAAAATATCACGAGCAGAAGACCCTTCATTTGTACACACTCTCACTTCTGTCGTGTTAAAACAACTTAGGCAGCGTCTTAACGACGTCATTTCGTTCAGAATTTCGAAATCGCTTTATTCTCGACCATTTCCGTTCAAAAGCCCCCGATTTAACCACTACCACAGAAAATAATTTCCCGTACCCTAAAATTCAGTTCACAAGTCTGTTGCTGTGAGACGGTTTGCAGTTTTTGTCCCTGTTCAAGACTCGGTCGTGAAATGAATTACAGATAAGAAACAAGCAGTTGTATTGTAACGTTCACTAGTATGTCTCGTTATGGAAATGTTGTACTTTTATGGCCAGCTATAAAGCCAACTGGGATGGCTTTTGTCTGCAAAACCATATTATGATTTATGTATGTGATTCAGACAAGGAATAATGACCCGATACTTAGTTGGAAGATGTAAGTAATGATCCTGTAGACCACAGTAATTCGGTTCACTGCATTCGTTCGGTGAGTGCAGGACCGCTACGTTTATTGTCCCGATGAAATACAACGCTGACATCATGTTGTACACAAAGTACTGCCGTTAACTGTAACCAGTTCTTTTTACATGTACATTTATCTGGTTTATAATGGACGAATGTGTTCCAGTTAATTATCGTCCTCTTCGTTCTTTCGCCTGTTTTTTTTTTTATTCCTACCCTGTCACGGACTGGGCCTTCTAGTCTCTTCTGTCTCAGACTTCTTGCCGAAGTCCAGCAGCAATCCCGCGCAAATCGTCGATTTTGCTTGCAAAAAAGTACCGCGAGGCCAAACCAAGGCTCTACGGCAAATTGTTGGTTAGGGTAAAGGCGGTTGCTGTTAGCATTCTTAAGCGCTTACCTAAGCTGCAAGTTCTTCGATAAACACGCAAAATAGGAGTTAAAATTCAAGTCACACACAAACTACAAATGTGACACAAAAGCGGGAAATCCGGGAGCCAGAAAAATTGCGTCAGAAGCGATTACAGTCCTGTTCGTATAAATGGGCATCTGTTGGCGTGGAGACACCGGCTTGTCTGTGACAGACGAATACAATCCGCTCACATACAAAGACAAATACGGATTATAGCAGGAATCGCGACTGTAAGAAGAGCCAGTGGACAGGATTAATGTTAGGACTGTGTCAACAGGTTATGGACAGGTCGCGGTGTATCTGCCTGGGTGATCAGAACATACATGCTAGCTGTTTGTGTTGAAATAATGCAATGGGCCGGACTGTACCCGAGTGGTGCTGTTTAATGCATAAGAGAACAAAGAAATAGCCATGCTTACATCGCAAAATAGGCGAAAAAGAATGAGAAGGAAGATAATAAATAAGAGGGAAGGAGGTATTAGTTTAACTGTGATGTGAAAATTCACACACACACACACACACACACACACACACACACAAACACACACACCAATAGTTTTATGCTGCAGTATATCACCAATGCTTTTTAACTTTGCTTTAGAGTACGCCATTAGGAGGGTTCAGGTAAACCAGGATGGCTTGAAACTAAATGGTCCACATCAACTTCTGGCTTATGCCGATGATGTTAATATACTGGGAGGAAGCATACATACTCTTAAGGAAAATGCAGAAGCTCTAGTAGCTGCTACTAGGAAGATTGGACTGGAAGTAAGTTCTGATAAAACTAAGTACATGGTCATGTCTCGAGATCAGAATGCGGGACGAATTCAGAGTGTGAGGATTGATAATAGTACTTTCGAGAGGGTGGAAGAGTTTAAATATTTGGGAACAACGTTAACAAATCAAAATTCTATTGCGGAAGAAATTAAGAGCAGATTGAGGCCAGGAAATGCTTGCTATAATTCGGTTCAGAATCTTTTGTCTTCCAGGTTGCCATCCAAAAATTTAAAGAACAAGATATATAGAACTATAATTTTGCCTGTTATTTTGTATGGGTGTGAAACTTGGTCGCTGACATTGCGGGACGAAAGGAATCTGAGGGTGTTCTAGAACATGGTGTTGAGGAGAATATTTGGACCTAAGAGGGACGAGGTAACGGGGGAATGGAGGAGACTGCATAACGAGGAGCTAAATGATTTGTACTCCTCACCCAACAATGTGCGGGTGATAAAATCGAGAAGAATGAGATGGGCTGGGCATGTGGCGCGTACGGGCGAGGAGAGGGGGGTGTATAGGGTCTTGGTGGAGAAACTGGAGGGAAAGAGGCCACTGGGGAGACCTAGGCGTAGATGGGTGGATAATATTAGGACGGATCTCCAGGATGTGGGATGTGGGGGTATATGGACTGGATTGGGCTGGCCCAGGATAGGGACAGGTGGCGGAAGCTTGTGAGTGCGGTAATGAACCTTCCGGTTCCATGAAATGCGGGGAATTTCTCGACTAGCTACAAACCAGTTAGTTTCTCAAGAAGGACTCTGCACCATGGAGTGAGTAAGTATAGGCTATTAGAAAGACAGTGTTAGTAGTATGAAACTAAACCATTTAAACAGTCGCGGAAATATAAAACGAACATTATTTAAGAAACATTAAAAGCTACATTTATAACCATATCCTTAAATTTAGAGCTACATATACCTATAAATGTGTCGCCTTTTATTACGGGGGTTTAAAATTTACAATTACATCGGTATATATAAATCTGCATGTTGGAGGTTACGAAAGAACAAATAATCACAACAGCAATGTTATTTATTTTCGTATGATACAGAATAGAAATCGTAGACTTGAACGTAATGAGATATTAGAAACGAAAAAGGAAAAACAGCTTTTTGAAAACGTTAAAAGGAAATTGCTAGAACGTGTAGAAATGACTGAGGCTGATGCTGGCATATCAATCTAAGGCAAAGGGAAAAATTTGTCTGCGGTGTCCAACACCAGTAGGGGAGTTAAAACTTGCTACTGGAACACGTTTTTATCTTAAATCAAGATTTTTTGTTGTTGTTGTAATTGTTGTTGTTGTCAGACATAGCATTCATTAGTGGTGATGATAAAAATTTGGGTAGTGCGACGTTCCAAGTGATGCTGTATAGACGGTATAGCCTACTAATCTCTTGTTTGTCACGTATTAATAAATTTAATAGTTCAAAAACATGACAGCCTACTAGACACTCGTTTATGATATTTTAGTAACTTAAAAATGTTACACTTACTTACACAGTTAATTGTTTTCATATTATGATATTAATAGTATACATCAGGACAACTGTTTTTTTAATACACAAGGTAATTACATAGGCTACATTTTCTACTAATGAACAGTTATCTTCAGGCCTATTCTTTACAGATTAAGTCACAGGATGCTGTGCACACATCGGGATCCCAGTGTGTTTATATCAGCGAAATACTTAAGCCAGATCACTGATGATAGTGATGTAAACACACTGGGATCCCGATGTGTGCACAGCATCCTGTGACTTAACTTGTAAAGAATAAGCCTGAAGATGACTGTTCATTAGTCGAAACATGTAGCCTATGTAATTACATTGTGTAATAAAAACAGTTGTGCTGATGTACATTATTAATATCATAATACGTATCCAAGCACAACATGATGCCTCCATTTAATTATTTTCATCTCGGTAAGTACATACTCTGGTGTCAATTACCATTACTCTAGATTTTGTTACCTCCAAATTTATGCTCCGATTTTTTTTAAAGAATGCATACCGCTGTAACGACCGTTTCAACATCTTTTTCACTTATGAGCAGACGTTAAAATGCAATGTGACATCTGTTATGCTTCTTTAAACAAACCACCGATCACATGTGATCAAGTGGTAAGGCACTGACATGTGCTCTCGAAGTGTCATGTCGAATCTCGGCTAGCAAACTGACTACCCTGACCAAAGTTTTCGTGGTTTTGTTTATTCACTGTACAAATTTACAGAGATTTTACTTAAAATTAGGCCACGACCTCCTCCTTCCAAGTCCTTTCCAAATTATTAGTCACTAATCAACCTACCATTTCATGCAGTAGAGTTTGAGCTACTGACGACCTCGTTACGTAAATCACAAACAAACAAATAAGCAAGCTAGCAAACAACAAACAAACAAACAAACAAACAAACAAACTAACTAACTAACCAACTAACGGTACAAGCATGTAAATATAACCAGTCGTAACGGTTCTTTCTCAATCATATCCGGATTTGCTAATTATCTGTTCTGAGGGGAAGAACACGGACTCTGACATTAATATCAATTTGTCCCCTTCCTCAGCATTCATGTTAAAAAGGTAAAGCAGTCCCGTTGCAGGCCTGGAGTGGCCCAGAGGGTTCCAGGAAGTTAAGGTTCCCAGATTTTATGACAACGGCACAGGAAGGTGGTAAGGTTGTCAGCCTTACACACCGGCCGCCTTTACCCCCAGGAAATATTCCTGGTGCTCATTTCTGTTAGAAGATGAGTCGACCCCAGGGCCATAGTGCGATCGGAAGGATTTTATATCAATGAAAAATTCCAATGACACCAGCTGGGGTCGAACCAGCGATCTTCCGATTTGTAGCACAGCACCTTAACCACTGTGCTACCGCTCAGCATTCATGTTACGGCAGCTTTTCTCCCGTAGTGTCTCAGTAGCTATTGGTCATAAGTATAATGGACGTGATGGTCAAGAGAAAAATTCGTGCCGCTACTGGTATTCTAACTTCTGCCATCTGGCACGTGGACGCCCACTTAGCTAAGACATGATTATTGCCACGTAAAAGAAAAGAAATTAGTTCTCCAAATTCGGAGTTACGCTGTACTCTTGTAACACACACTAACAAATCAGTAGACACGTTATTTAAGAATTCAGTAGATTTAAACATATACATATAGCTTAAATTAAAAATGTGCGTCTTTCCTGTTGATTTAAAAGTTGTTATACGCAAAAGTCCTCGCAGATGATGCCACACTTAATTATTCACAGTCGGTAGTGAATATAATTGTTAAGCATAGGACAAGAAACCCATTAAATTGGTATGTATTGATGACCGCTTTGTAATCTGTTAACTCTCAGAACAGCACTCTGTAAATCAAGCCCGGCTGACCTCTGAGCATGTTTCTCACGCAAAGAGCCGCTAATCCCAATTATTACTAGGCGTTACCGTTATCTTGTTCAGAGCGCGCCGCCGCATTGGGTCATCAGGCACGACCCCATACAATTTGCTCAGCCCCACCAAACTCACCAGTCACTGCAGGAGTCTTCTCAACACACTGAAGCCCGAAATAAATGACAGTACGGAATATCGTAGGAACTAAAACTTGTAACAATAATCAATTAGATGTTCGTAAGATGGTTGTGTGAGATTAGCAGGTCCTTGTTTACTGTTTGTATTTACCGACTTATTTCTCTGGCTACTTTTTTAAATTCACAAGTAGGGCCTGTTCTTTGTTTGGAATAACACCTCTGGACAATAGCAGAAAATATTGCAACAATAAAGTTTCTGTGTTGGGTTTTGTGAGATTTGTAGAAGTGTTACAGTAAGAAGCGAACAAAATGTATTAAAAGATAAATAGTTATTAATTAATAAAATATTGCGCATTAAATTATATTTTGATTTTTTATTTTCGTTTAACCGTTTTCTTGCCCTATTTCGTCATCAAGTTTGCCGTCCCGTTGTCTTGACATTGAGGCTTGAAAGTATCGCTTAATTCCCCAGGGAGGGTTACTAGCCTACTGCCAAGTAGGCCAGTGGTGCAGTTTCCACCTTTTAGCATCTGGACAGGCGTGTTCTGCAGAATTTAAACCAACTTTGGTCCAGAAAGGTTCAAGAATGAAAGTATATAAAGCACTGGCTCTCCAAATTTTTCTATATAGAAATGAAATTTGTACCCTCAGACAAGGGGATAAAAAAGACTGATTTCAATCGAGATGAAATATATCAAAAGAACAACGGCGTACACCCTTTCTCACCACAAACGGAACGAAGAAATTCTGGAACAGTTGAAAGTAGAATAGTTAATGAGAAACTAAGACGATACAAATCAAAATGGCTACGACAGGTAACAAGAATGAACAACAGGATGCCCAAAATAATGCTGAATTGTAGATCAATTGGACGAAGACGACTTAGAAGATCACTGAAGTGGCCATTAGACAAGACCGATACGGGTCTATTAAAGCGTAACTCGTGACGAATGGTGATGATGATGATGATGATGACGTTGATTAATAAAATGCTATAAGAAAATGAGACTCTATAAATCTATTGCCTACAATTCATTAAGAAAGGTCACTGCATTAATATCAGTGGCACCTCAGTATTATAGAGCATATCACGACACACTGATGGCCTCGCAAAAGAAGCACGTTCATTTACTCACCGTTCAGTCACCTCACGCAGCTGCTAGCCCAAGAAACGTTTATTAAAATGGGGATGAATTTTACATCTTGAACTTGAAAGGCTGATTATGACACGATGCTAATAATGTTGGAAAGATGCAACTGGGCGGAAAGTCCAAAATTATTTTTGACAGGGCTGCAAGGTAAAGCACTGAAACGCGGAATTTTGAAGCCAACGCAGCATTTGTTTTAGAACTGAGGTAACCTATGGACAACATGGATCTCCTTATCCAGTCGCAAGACCTTCTGGACAGCTGACTTCTAGAAAGCAGTTAGGCTTTAATGTTCGCAAAACTTATGCTCTTTTTTTTTATTTTTTTTTAAAACGGACAGATGTATTTTACACCGACTTTCATGTCAGTTCCTTTGGATGCACAATAAATAAATGGCTTAATCGACAGAAAAGAGTAGAGACTAAGAAAAACTGAAGATAACCCTGTAGCCGTTCAAATAATATTTTCAGTTTGTTAAAGGTGTTTAGTACACTTTCGGTTACAAAGAGCTGGATACGTTCTGTTGAATTTTCTTGTTGTTCGATGTTGAAGCTTCTTCAGGGTCTCGATTGGGCTCAGCATAAGAAAACTGGTCGGTGTGAGTGCGCACGGGCAGAACCTGGCAGAATGCCCCCAGACGTCTAGTAGCTCAAATAAAATCTTTGAACTGCTTTTCAAAAATTTGGGTGGTGTTTGGAATTAAAGATTGATTCAAGACTCATGCTGTCTGTGCGATAACTGATATGTGGTGTAGCGACTCGTTGCGGGCTAGACGGTCCGGATGTCGAATCCCGATGGAGTAAGATTTTCCTTACCAATCTGGAAGGGTCCCAAGGCCCACTCAGCATCCAGTATACTGGGTATCGGGCCTTTCCTGGGGATTAAGCGGCTGGGTCGTAGTGTGAACCACCCACCCCCTTCTATCATCGAATTTGCCAGTGCGTTTGCGCTGTACATCCGCCTCCATTCTGTGCTTGCAGAGGCATGTCATGGGGTGACCTTTTCCTTTAACGGCTTATAGTATTTACGTATCTGCGTTATGTATTTTCCAGCGTACCTTATTATTCACATTGTACGTGTACACAGAGAGGATCTTGCAAGTAAGGATTGGAGACGCTGATATTTGTCATGGATGGAACTGAACCATCCTGCTATCTGAATATGGCAGTTTTCATTGATTACCAATTTTTTATACACTGTGGATGCCGGGACCTCGATGTAATTGTTATAAATGTAATGTCTGCCTCATCATGTAGGATTTAAATTGGGGTTAATCCTGGAAATTCTATTATTATCCCGAGGAATTTATTTTGAAATGTTTGTGCTTTATTGACAAGAGTCCATGCAGTATAGCCCCAGGCGGGGAGGCATGTTCTATTGTAATATGGAACGGAACAGGGATGCATAAATATTTAAGGCCACATAGATATACATAGTGGAGGATTTATTTAGGGCAGGGTACAGCTGCCCTCACCGATCTCAGTGGCCGCACTGTCTAAGGTGTGGGTCTGCGGAATATAGCTTGCTGCTTTTGCGGGTTCGAATCCACCGGGGTCATGGATGTTTGTCTCCTGTATGCGTTGTGTGTGTGTGTATTGTCAGGTATAGGTCGCTGCGTCGGGCTTATCACTAGTCCAGAGGAGCTGTACCGAATGTATTGTGTCTGGATGTGATAACGAAGCCTTGACAATGAGGAGGCCCTGGCCTACTACGGGCTGTCTTTTCATGAAAAAAGAATAGGTGCTCTCAATCTGCAGTTTGGTGTACGCAGACACAGGAAATTTGTGCGTTGAAGTGGGTTTCGAATTTAATGTCGCTCCAAGATATTTAGTTTCAACGGTCGATTCTGTGTTGGCATTAAAATTTTTAACCGACTGAATATTGCCGTAGAAGTCATGTAATCCTTTCGGAAAGTAAGAAGGCCTAAAATTGGATTTTTTATAGCAATAATATAATTCTCTATTTCTGGTACAAGTGTTCTAAGGGATTTCTGTAATGTCACGGTCACTTCCTAACCGAACACTGAGACTCCAAGTCATTAGCATACACTGCAAGTGCTACTTTGCTGTCTTTCTCAGCAGAATAAATGTCTTTAATATGAACGATAAGAAGAGCGGTCCTACGAGTAGTAACCTGCCCTGGTGCCCAAGTGACGTGTTAGCCTGAAAAGAACTTCGAAGAATTTTAGAAAAATTAGATTTTGTAGTAACTGTGAACTGTGTAGCAGATGGACGGAACTTTGCCTGTCTAAATTATAGTATGGTCTTTCAATATCTGGCAATAATTCCACTGTGACATGTTAAAGTTTTAACCAAATGCACAGTAAAGTTTGTGTTACTCAGCAATGAACGAGTATCAGTTTGGTATGTCGCTTGCAGGTACGTCTGTAGTTGCGTAAAGCCCTATCAGATCCGTTATGTATGCGCGTTTGTCTGTCCGTCTCACTGCATAGGAAAACTTGGGTCTCACTGAAAGATTTTTCGCAATATTCTTTTTTGTGGGGGGTGGGGGTGGGTGGTGGGGGATTGATACTAAAATCTGCCGAGAAAATTTAGATTTGGTTAAAATCGGACAAATATAACAGGCAGTTTACACGAATAAATACGTAAATTTGTGACAATATCTCGCCGAATTCTTCTTTTGTTGAGAAAGATTAATATAAAATTTTAAATAAAATTAAACATTTTCCACGTTTACTGAATTCTTTCGAAAATCATGTCACTTACAAGCTAATTAGAAGAAACAGGTCCAATCTGTAGGAATACAGGGCAATACGGATGTGATTTGCCTACTGGGTATTTAAGGCAAGAATAAAAACACCGTCATAATAATTAATGTTTATTACTTTATACTGAAATAATTCCATCCGATTCGATAAATAAAATTTGCGGTCAAATTTACGAAAATGAGAAACTAAGCAACGACTTACTGTTCAAAGAATTTTGGTTGCAATGCGGGTGTAAAGAAAGCATGAGCGAACGAACCGTTTTTTTGTTTCAATACACTGTTCAAAAGTAAAGTGTGGAGACAGTGTTAGTTCGAATACAGTTCCTTGTGAGAACAATTAAAATTTGCATAAGTCTATTTGCTACTAATTGACATTGTAAGTGAAAAGAGATATCTGAATAAACCCTATTTGTTTTTATAAGCCTATAGATCGAAATTGGTGAATGTGTGTAATTTTATTAAACACATCGATGTTGCTACGTCTCGAACATGAAATACTTGTAATTCCGTGCCGTCGGAACATTTGAATTTAAGGACCAGTCTGTAGTTTAAGCAGATAGACCAATTCGTTATGAATATACCTACGGTACGAAGCTCACAGTGTCTTCCACATTTATTTAACGGTGCTCTTTCAAGCACGTAAGTTGTATGGGCTATAAGGATGACTAGAAATGACGATCTAGAAGGAATTTACAAGTAAATTAACAATGTCTATTTGTATGGTCCATTTTAATACTACATTTTCCAATTTAGGATTTCAAGAAGTCTCTTCCCACAAGATGACAAAAGTTTTTATGCATAACTTATTTCCTCCATACTTGCTACATGTTCCGCCTTAATTGACTAC